>Ga0209541_10009067_pt1 | contig 16209 bp, 10 predicted proteins | sample RifCSPlowO2_01_FD_184027 | JGI IMG/M metagenome (GOLD analysis project Ga0209541, IMG submission 184027) | Groundwater microbial communities from Rifle, Colorado - Rifle CSP2_plank lowO2_0.1 (SPAdes) (version 2) | ecosystem: Environmental > Aquatic > Deep subsurface > Groundwater | place...
ATTATAACTATGAATGGTTTCACAAAGTTCTTTATGTTTTGGAAGCTCAAGGCTGATTGTGCGTTGCATTAAAAAATCTAACAAAAATTTATTTATATAGTCTACGCGGGCAAATGTCATGTCCGGGGCTTACTTACGAACCCCACCGCAGAGCAGTGGGTATTTACGATAAAATAAAATCTTCCTGGGAATTTAGATTTATCTAAAAATTTAACCTGTGCATTAAAATCCATATTAAAATAAAAAATAATTTAGTTTATAATAGTTATTAAGGTTTATACCTCAACATAGTTCTTGGGAATGCAATCGCATCTTTAATGTTATCAAGCCCACAAATCCATGAGATTACTCTTTCTGTACCCATCCCAAATCCACCATGCGGCACAGAACCATACCTTCGAGTATCCAAATAAAAATCATAATCTTTTGGATTCTCTCCTTGGTCTTTAAGCTTTTTAATCAAAATATCCAAGTCTTCTTCTCTCTGTGAAGCCCCAATAATTTCTCCGTAATGTTCCGGTGCAATCATATCAAATCCCAAAACAACTTTATCATTCTCAGGATCTTCTTTCATATAGAATGCTTTAACTTCTTTGGGATACCGAGTTACAATTATTGGTGTATCATACAATTCCGACAATTTATCCTCTTCAACAGTCCTAAGATCCTTTCCCCATTCAAGATTCAATTTTTCTTTCTTCAATAATTTCAAAGCATCATCATAAGTCATTCTAGGGAACTTTTTCTTAGCAACCGGTTCTAATTTACTAATATCCCTTTCAAGAATCTTCAATTCTTCTTGATTCATTTCTAATACTTTCTTTACAATTGCTTTAATCAAACCTTCCCCATAGTCTTGCAATTCATCAAAATTTAACCAAGCAACTTCCATTTCTGCATGCCAGTATTCAGTTAAATGCCTAGAAGTTTTCGATTTATCAGCTCTGAATGAAGGTGCAATAGTATATATCTTTTCCAAAGAAAATATTGCTGGTTCAGCTTGCAACTGCCAGGTCTGTGCAAGGTATACAAAATCTCCAAAGTAAGGCACTTTAAAGACTGTAGATCCTCCTTCAGCCTGTGTTGGTTGAAATATCGGACTTTGATACTCATAAAAACCTTTGCTTCTAAAATATTCATGAATCGCACCGAATACTGTTGACCTAATTTTTAATATTGCAGTCATTCTTCTCGAACGCAACCACAAATGTCTGTTATCTGCTAAAAACTCAACTGAAAGATCTTTTTGAATAGGAAAATTATCACATTTTCCAACAATTTTCAAATCTTTAACATTTAATTCATATCCAGAAGGCGCTCTAGAATCTGCTTTAATCTCTCCTTTAATCTCCATTGAAGTCTCAGTATGCACACTCTCTGCATCCTTCCAAGCTTTTTCTGAAACATTCTTTTTTTCAATAACACACTGAATAATTTCTGAAGCATCCCTTAGAACTATAAATCTTAAATTATTAGACCCACGCTCTCTATAACACCACCCTCTTATTGCAACTGCGCCAGTCCCTTGGACCATAGCTTCCTTTATAGATTTAAATTCCATGCATATTAAAATTAATTTTGAGTTTAAATATTTAATCGTTTAAATACTATCTAATGGGCTTTTAATATTCATCAGATTATTTTTTGAAACATGCGTATAGATTTCAGTAGTTCTCAGATTACTATGCCCTAACAATTTTTGTATATATCTTATATCAATTCCACTTTCTAGTAAATGAGTAGCAAATGAATGCCTGAGCATGTGTGGCGTCACTTTCTTTCCAATTTTTGCTTTGATTGCCGCATTTTCTAATATTTTTTGCACAGTTTTGACTGTAATATGCCCATTTCTACCATCAAATAAATATTGATTTTGCTCTTTTCTTCCACAGAGATATTTGGCGTTGCCTTACCTTATTTATCAAATGATTTGAATGCTTTGCCCGATGTTCGCGTGATAAATAATTGTGTCGCAAATTTTGAAGGAATTAGAATCGGCGGTTTAGAATATTTTGTTGATACAAATTGGGTGCGAGAATTTAAACCATCTGATTATAAAGATAGATTGGCTAAAGCCAAAAAAGAAGGTAGTGTCTCAACTAACGTCTGTTAACCTCCAATGCAAAAAATTCCCCCACGTTAGTTTTTTATGAATTAATCCTTCTTCCATTGCTGGTGTTTGTTTTCCATGCAATGTTTTCATAAAGTTCCAGTAGACTCGAAAGAGTTCTACTGAATTTTCCAGACTATTTTTTTTCTTTGCATGGCATTGTGTTTTTCTAACAAGTCGAGAAAGTCTTCCACGTAAAATTGTGTTAAAGTTCTCAACATTTGTTGTTTCAATGTCTTCTATTTTTGGTGTTCCAAAAATAATTTCTTTTCTCTTATCAATAACTCTTCCTTCTTTTTTTATTTTGATTATTTGCCCATAATCAATAGTTTCTTTTGGAAAATAATCTGGAAGAATAGTCTCATATTCAAAGTTTCCATCAGAATTAATGACTAATTTATTTTCTTTAGTAGGTTTTTGAATTACATTCTCAAATTGATTAAATAATAAGCGACAAGTATTATTTGTTCTTTTGCCTATTGCAAAAGAAGCAAAGAAATACGACTTTCTTTTTATTATAGTGTATCCCCAGAAATCACCTGCTCCAGATTCCTCTTCGCTGTTTTGCTCAAGTTTTTTTTGTTTTTTTTTACAAATGTCCAAAATTCATCAACTTCATATGTTGATAACCTTAAGTTTTTTGTGAGGTATTTAGAAATCTCTTTAGCATGTTCTGCAAATGCAGAAAGATAACTTGAAATAGTATTCTTATTAATTCCTGTTGTTCTTTGAACAGCGCGAATACCTTTCTTTTCTACAAGTTCCTTGCATAACTCTTTTATTTTTCGTTCACTTAATCTTCTTCGATACAAAGGTGTTCCCTTTGTTTCAACAAAATATACTTTACAATGTTTACAAAGAAATTTATTATGAGCCGCATAGTTTTTTCCTTGTTTGGTAATATCTTTCCCTTTTTCCTTGTGGAAAAAAGTACACTTCTTATTTTGGCATATAGCCTTATTTTTTGATTTTGGTCTAGCCATTATTTTTACACACTCCTTTTATGGTCTTTAGAATTAATAAGTATTACTAGTATTTAACTGTTGTTAATTAAGACAGTACCAAACCTTCTATTAATACAACAGAAGCAGAGCCTTCAGAAATAATTCTTCTTAATTCATTAGAAACAGCAACTTGACTTCTTAAACCTTTTTCATCAACATAAAAACCAGGCCCTCTATGCACCTGAAGTAAAACATATACTGTAAAAGGCAAAGTACCTTCAACACCACAATCCTCATAACTATATTCTAAATTACTAGGATTAACAGTAGATTCTAAATTACTAACTTTAGGACCACATCCAAACATACCAATTAATGATAAATAGTGCAATTTCATAGAAAAAAACGCAATTCAAAGGTTTATAAACCTTTTTAACTCACTTTTCCAACAATATACTTTCTCAAAAACTGAACACCAGTTAACAATACACAAACTAATAAGAAATATCTCAAAAATTCAGTTGGTAATAACCCATCAACCATATACAAAGCTGCTAAATATCCAGTTACTATCAAACTAAAAGAAAACAATAATACTAATAATATATACAAGGGTAAAAATAAATAAAACTTTTTCAAAAATTTTTTATAATCTCCACATACAATCCCCAACCAAACATAACTCATAATAAACAATAACAATATTAAAAAACTTAAAACTAAAATAATTTTAAAATCACTCAACACCAAATAAAAGTTCTCTATAAAATAACTAATAAGAATAAATAATATAAGTAATATTGGTAAAGAATAAACTAAATTCAATAAAAACTTATTAAAACTTTTTTTGATAATAGCAATATTAAATGCTTGAGAACCAAAGATTAACAAAAATCCAATTAAAGGAATGATAAACATCATAAAAATATAAAACCACCAGATTGAGAATTCATAATCTTCAACAAAAGTTTCTATTTGTTCAGTCGTTTGATTATCCAATTCTGCTTCAGCTTCCTCAATATCAAGATCAATACTATTCACATCTTCCAAAAAATTACCCACATAACCTTTACTAAAAATAAACAACCAGAAAATTAAAAATAACACAAATAAATCCACAATAAATGTTTTCCAAAAAGATTTATTCATCCTGCCTCATCATTATATAATTTCGCTAATTGATTATAAAGCTCTTGTATATCTTCAACATAATAAACTTGATCACCAACTGATGAACAACGATCAGCAGAAGTCCAACCATTATAACCCCTAACAGCAGACAACCAATCACTATAAGTTTCCTTCAAACCACAATCATATACCCTAGCTTCATCATTCAAAGCAGTTTCATATTTTTCATCCAAAATAATTGCACCACATTCAATATTATTATCAATATTATCTTCACCTGACAAATCTCTTATTGTATTCAAACCTAATTCTGAAGAACAAACATCCCAAGAGCATATTTGCATTAATCCAACACAACTTGCTGATGAAGTTACATCATATTGACAACTAGACTCTTGCATCATTATAGCTAATAACAGGAATGGATCTAAATCAAACTTTTCAGCAACATCAAATAATTTTATAGCATAATCCTCACATTTTAAACCACAACTACAACCTCTAGTAGAAACATAACCATTAAAATTCATTTCATTACCAGAAATTTTTTGCATCATATTAGAGAATATATTTACATCTAATTCTTGAACAGTAGTTAATCCCAAATTATAATTCTTTTCATCTTCAATAATAACAGGTTCACCATAACTACAACTAATTCTAGCATAATAATCCTCTGTAGAAGACTCATCTAACTTTAAAGTTCCTTTTTTCACAGTATCTCCTAAATTTCCACCTATAGCAGAGATAGTATCTCCAGATTTATCAACCACTAAATTACAATGAGTTAAAACACATTTCTGATTAAAATCTTCATCATATTCAATAATACAACTTCCATCCCTAAAATAACAAATAAGATCCCCAACTTCAACATCATTAGGTTCAAATTCAAAAGATTCACAAGCATAAGTATTTGGATTATCCCTAATTTGTGTAAAATAATAATCATGTAAACAAGAATAAGGAAAATCAACATTTCCAGTTTTCATTAAATAAGAAATAAATGCAGCTGACCAAGCATTAGCTCTTTCACCCTTACTATTACAACTCCAATCTAAGTTTTGGCAATTTCCAGCTTCAGTATAACTATCAATAAATACATCAGTACCTTCATCACATTCATTAGTACGACTATTCTCCCACAAGGTATATTGTTCTTCAGCAATTCTAATTAAATCACTTACACTACCTGTTGTATCTCTAGAAGTTATCAATCCTGAAGGATCAAACTTACACTGTTCACTTTCATCATCATCATCATCATCCCAATAACATTTTCCAGAAATACTATCCTCATCTAAAAATAAATCATAACAAGCATCATCTTCACATAATTTTTTATCATAACTCAATTCTTTACATCTAACATCTCCATCTACTTTTTCTTTAGTTAAATCTTCACATGCAAAACATTCATCAATCCCATCTTCATTAAAATAACATTCATCTCCATTACTATGACAAGCATTCAACTCACATCCAAGTCCAAACATCCCACCACATTCACTACAAACATCTCCAGATTCAGCAAACACATCCTCGGGTGCATTTATTGTAAACTTAAATTCTTGTATGAAAATTTCTTCATCATCAGAATTCACAATAGTAATCGGTACAATAATATAATCCATACCCTCTCTTTCAGCCATATCAATCTCAACACTACAAGTATCTTCATCATCATTACAAATTATTTCAGCATTATTATTATCTACAGAAAATTTTTCATCCTCTTGAACATTTTCAAATTTTATTTCAAATATAAATTTATCATCAGAATTTAAATTACTATATTCAGTCAAAGTTCCAATTGATTTTCCATCAATAAATGATTCATAACCAATTTCAACCCTTCCAGCAATTCCACAAGTATTACTATTAGTTGCAATATCATAGAACACCATCCCAATATAATACTCAGAGCTTGCAGCATAATCAAAGCTAATTGTTCTCATATATAAATCTCTAAACTGATTAGCAACTTCAATATGATTCTTACATGTTTTAGTTCCATAAATTTCTAAGTATTGGAAATATAATTCATTCGACTTTTCTAAATTATAAGTATCTACAATTCCCCAAGCTTCTTTTTGTTTTTTGAAAGCAACTTCTTCTAAATGCTCATTTACAATTTCAGATTTCTTTGCATCATTAATATTAATCGAATCTTCATTAATCCAACAATCCCCTAAAGACCTTCCTTCACTATCAGTTCCACAAGTACCAATTGGTGTCCAACTAGATTTACCTTGTCCCAACCCAGGGTCACTTATTGAACAAACTCTTTGTATTCCAGTACTCAATTCTCCAATGGTAAATGCTTGAGTAATTCCTAATGCTGCTAACGAATTAATTGTTGATGCTTCCGAAGTTGCACTAGGGAAACACTTTTCTTCAGAATCAATATTCCTTTGTGCTTCTTCAGCAATTAAAGACTCCTTCAAATAATCAGAACTGAAAGCAGTCGTCACAGACCCAAATCCACAATGTGTCTCTCCATTTAATACAACACAAACTTGATCCATACCTTCAGGTCCAATACAATCAATATTTTGATCAATCATTCCACCCAAATCTAATGTAGCAGAAGCCCCACCACATTCCCCAGTCACTTCAAACCTTTCACTAGTTAACGAATTCTTCAAATAAATAGTATAAACTACTCTTTCTATATTTTCATTCGTTCCAGCATAAATATGATAATAAGTACCATACGCAGTCTCACCCTGCGAAGGTGCATAAGTCCTTGCAACTAATGATGCATAAAACTGTGTTGGATCTTCAGGCGTTGTCAACTGCCCCATGAAATCTTCAAACCATGGAGTATTCGCATATATTGCCTGCTTACAAATTTCCGAACCAGTTTCTTCTAATGTCCTTCCTCTGAATGCTGCGAATGCAGTAGAAGCATACTGAGTAGTCAAAAACGAAACCGAATCTTCCATTCTTCCAATAGCCTCTTTAATTTTCAAATACTCTCCACCACCTTGCTCTTCACGCCCAAAGACTTTGCTTGCCAACAAATCTAATAATCCCCCATTCCCTGAATCAAGTATTGCAGCAACTTCTCTCGTAATAATTTCACAAGTATAAACGCTTCTAACTTTATCACAAATTCCAACAGACTTCCCTTCAAACTTCGCAGCCTCTAAACATTCTACATATCCATCAATCATCGAATCATAATATTTCAAACTTGATAATACTCCAGTCAAACAAATAGGCATAACATCCCCATTACCTAAACCTAATACAACAGAACCAATTAATCCAGATTCAACAACATTATCCACTTGCCATCTTCCATTCAAATTAAATCTTGAAGGCGGACACATTACTGGATCACAAGTATTGAATAATAATTTACAATCATTGATTCCCATAACATCATAACAATTCCCTTCAGCCTGTCCTAATGCTGCTTTGGACTTTGAACAACTAACTGTAAAATCAGTCCCACCAATATCAATAATTTCAGATTCATCCAAATCCATTTTCACATATTTATTTGCAAAAGTTTTCAAAGTTCCATAATTCGGATCAGCAGTATTAAAATGCAAAGTACTCTCATGTTCAATTAATATATCATCATCATTACACAATTGCCCATCAGGACCGACATTCCAAAGACTTATTGTATCTATTTCATTTGCTTTTGTATACCCTTCATTCAAATCAAATTTAATGAAATTTCCATTCTTGTAAGGCAAACAAAAAGGCAAACCTTGATACTCTCCAGAACAATGCATTTCTAATTTTGCCCCAGAAGCATACTTCTCACTAATACTCCCTGTACTATAAGCTGGCAACCCAACATAAATTGTTTTATCATCAGAACTAATATAAAATTGTGCACCTGTATCCGCGATTAATTTTTCTTTTGCTCTATCAAGATCAGTAACTCCTGTGTCGCCAGTTAATGTTGTCAAATCATCATTTATATTTTCACAAGCATCTTTAACATTATCAGCAATATTGGCATCCATACATTTAGATTTTTTTTGCTGTTCTAATAAAATATTTTTATAATCATTATAATTCATCTCTGTAACAGTTTCATAACCTGCAGAAGTATAAACTTCAAATCTTTGATTAGTCAATCCACTTTTGAAAACTTTACCAACTTGAATAATTTTAACCTCAGTCAAATATTCTTGTTTTAATGCATTAAACCCTAGAGCAACAGGCACTTCATTTCCTGCACTTAAAGTTTTTTGTTCAGTTTCAAATGCTCCTGAAGCAATCTTTTTCTGCTCATGCAATCTTTCTTCTTCATTTGTTTTATCTTCCCATTTATCTTTGCTATTATCAATAGAACTCAAAGCTGCAACACAAGCCTTTGGCTTATTATTCAAATCTTCTGTAGATAAAAATCCTTGTTGCATTTTATCAACAGAATCCAAGAAAGGTTCATTATCAGAATTACTAGCCTTCTTAGCATTTTGTTTTAAATATTCAGAATAAGCATACTGTTTCATAGTTTCAGAATCTAATAATACTTCATCACCAAGTAACTCTCTACATTGTTTTAAATTTTCTTCACCAGTATTTTTATTTCCAGCATAACTTGAAACAATAGTTTTATACCATTCATCATCTTCAAAACTTCCTTCAGAATATTCTTTTGCTTGCAATGCTAATTCAATATCACTCTGTATTTCAGCAGCATTATCTTGCATACAACCATCATATGTATTATATGTTCTCTGACTATAAGTTCCAGACGATACACTTACACAATAACTATGCCATCCACCAGTTCCATCTACACCATGTAAAACATTTGACCTAACAGCAGCAGTACTACTACCACTCAATCCTGTTTTCACAGTAACAAAAGCCATCACACCCAAACAAACATAATTCCAAGTTCTTACAATTTTATCTAATTTATCAGTAAGCTCACCTATTTTTTCTTGTAATTTTTTTGCTTTCTCAATTTTATCATCAATTTTTTCTGGATTCAATTGAAAAGCTCTTTTCTCTATTGGAATATGTATTGAGAAATTAGAAGTAGACCTTAATGAACCCCCACTTCCAGGAGTAATTGTCATGTATGCAACTTTTTTAGGATTCACTGATTCAATTTCAATAATTGTCCCATCAAGATTTTCTTTTTCATCAACTTTAATAGACTTAGTTAGTTTAACTTTATTCTCTGAAGAGATTTTTCTTAAAGTCACCGAACTCTCAGAAACTTTGTATACTTCCCAACGATAAACAAACTTCCCTTCAGTAAATGTTAATACTTCCTCGTTCAAATAATATTCTTTATCCAAACCATTCTTACTAATTACAGTAGAAGGATTATCCTCTTTTGTAAGTTCATTAACAGACAATAATTCAACATAAACATTATTTCCATTATCATCAAGAGACCCAGTACCATAAACTGCATCACCATACAATTCAGCTTGCATTTTTTCTAATTCAACATTTAAATTTGATGCAATATTACTATTATGATCAACTAAATATTTGTAAGCTTCATAGGCTTCAGTTTTGGCTCCCTTCTTTTCTTCAGCAGTCAACAAATCAATATCTTTCAAAGCACCATAAGCTTGTGCTTTCATTAAATAAGCCTCTTCAACGGCAGAAGTTTCTTTACCAATTAAAATAACATCATCATCATAATTTTGGATTATACTTTCAAATTGAGAAATACTACTACAAATTAAATCAACCTTAACACGATTACTTTTTACAATATCTTCACTAAACCCTAAATTTTTTGACTCATCTTGTGGAACTAATTCATAATCCTCTAAATATTCTTCAGTATAAATTTCTGCATCTTCACAAGGATCAGAAGCAGAATATCTCTTAATCACAATCTCTCCAGCATCATTCACAGAATAATAATAACCAACTGGCAAAATATTAATCAATACATCCCTAACAGTTAATCCAGATTCTAATGTTAATCTATTTAATTTTGCAATATCCCCTTCAACTTCAGAAACATCAACTCTTGGACTATTCTCAAAACCTTGAAAGACAGTATCCAATTGATCAATAGAAACCTCAGTAATTAATTTTGTATTAGTTGCAAAATAAATTCCATCATCAATACGATTAGTACTTACAGAAAATTGTCTTGCAAGAACTTCAGATTTCCCTTCACCCATACCATTATTTATCGTCGTGGTCAAAGTTTTAGTATTCCCTTTTGAATCTTTTAATTTCAGATTATATTCCCAACCATCTCTACCTTGCCCAATTAATATTTCATCAACAGTCCATATTGAACCGGGATATAATGCACTACCTTCACTAACAACAACCATTGATCTAGCACCATCAACAGATACTGCAACAGTTGCTCTTTCCATTAATGGATCTCTTAAATCATTTAATGTAATTCTAAACATCGCATTCTTCAAAACTTGTTCATCAGTAGAACCTAAATCAATATACTCAGAAGTTTCTCCTTTGTCTAATACTATATCTGCAATTGGTCTTGGCGCTTCAATAATTGGCCAATAAAGATCTTTATTACTATACACAGTCAAATAAACAGTATTATCATCAATATCTCTTACTCTTACTAACCCTCTTCCCCCAAAAAAAGAATACATTGCTGCATTAGATTCTAAATCTTCAATCCATTGATCCTCGTCGGAATTTGCAGATAATATTAAAGCACTCTTTGACAAACTATACAATCTTTCTGCTTCTTTGAACCAAATTTCAGCAGTGAAAGACAAATTTATTTCAGTGGGATAACATGCACCAGTTTCACACATAAATCCATCATCACAATCAGCATTAGAATTACAAATCTCAAAATTATCAGCATCAAACTGTTTTAATGTAACAACTAAATAACCCAAAGTATCAACATCAACTTTATTTGGTTTAAAAAAATCAGGAGTCCCCTCAATAAAATCATTAGTTTTTGCATCAAGTGCTTTCACTCTCATCTTTTCAATTTCAATTCCGCCATAAACAGGTTCAACATTATACGAAGAAGGAATCAAACTTCCAACAGTCGCTCCAGCAAGATAAACATAAACAGGCACACTATTATCTTCTAATAAATTCGAAGTTAAAATTGTTGGTTCATAAGATCTAGCATTGATTGCAATAGTCGCACCAGAATCTTGCTCATCATAATCTTCATCTTTAACAATCTCCGCAGACGTAGCAATAGGCAAACACATAAACAATCCAATAATCAACAATGCAATTATTTTTTTCATGATAACTCTGGCTCCCTTGATCCTAAACCAGCATCAATATAATTCATCATCTCTTCTAACTCTTCAGCATTCTCTGGAACTCCAGGAGATGCAACATAAAATGTAACTTTTCTTGCCCCCTCTAAATCTGAAACTTCAACATCCCAAATTATATCAACACCACCACTAACAACATTTTCAAACTCTGCACTTTCAAATTCTAAAACATTACAATCTTTTTCACCAATTCCAAAAATATCATCAACACCTTTAGTTAATACATTAGTACAACTCACAAATTCTAAAGGATCCAAATCTAATGAGAATGAACTACTACTTACAACTTTCCCATCAACATCATAATTTCCAGCTTTTAATAAAACATAATCTGTTTCAGTTGGATAATAAGCAGTTATTGAATAATCATCTGAAGCCAAAGTTACAAATACAATATCTTCCCCAGTTGGCGCAAATACATTTCCATTATCATCTACTAACATTATTTCATAACTAAGATTATACAATTTATCAATAATCAATGATTCACTAACTTCTTCAATCGTAGTAACTACTTCAGTCTCAGTTGCAAATCCATCTTTCTCAGCGATTAAAATTCCATTCACACATTGAGGTACATACCCAAACACATCTCCATTACTATCTGTAGTCCCAATTTCACATTTACTTGTAATGCATTGCAAACTAACTTTAACATTTTCTTCTGCATTCAAATAACCATAATAATTTTCTGAAGAAACATAAACATCAATAGGCGTTTGTGCATCAACGCATAAAGTATCTTCTGCATTTCCAAAATCAATCAATCCCAATTCATTTGTTCTAGGCTGATTATTATCTAAAACAACTTGTATTGCAAACTGAAACCTATAATTAGAATTACGATCATACATTGTTAACAAGACAGGATATTTAATATCATAAATAAAATTATAACTTGTCATACAAAATAAACTACTTAATAATCCCCCTAATGGCCCAGAGTTCAAAGTATCCTCTTTTAATTCCCCATCTTCAACAGGAGTAACTTGCATTGTAAATGGCCAACTTTGAGAAGCATAAACATTGACATTATAATCTCCATAATTCTCATTCAATGCACTCCATTCAAAATAATTTTTCTCAGCATCATTATTAACTTCATAATCTGTCCCTTTCATTTTGACTGCAAACATATTATTCACTAATATTTCTTGTAAACTATTTTCAACTTCCTCTATTTCCCAAGTTTCTCTCTCACAATCAAACTCAGTCCAAGACAAAGGAACTTCTTCATACAATGTCAATGAATCATAACTTAATTCTTCCAAATAAAAATTTTCATTTTCTTCATCCATAATTTGCGTTGCTGCATCATACATCCTTCCTAAAGGTACATCTTGAGCAATATAAAAATTTTCAAATTTAAAATAAAAATCATCAACAGCAATAATGATAGGATAAGTAACTGTAAAAAAAACTTTTTCATTTTGAATTTCAACATCAGTAATTATTGCTTTAACAGTAGCATTATAATTTACATAAAAATCTTCATCAACACACCTAGCAAGATTATTACTTACATAAGCTCCTAATTCTATTTGCATACTTTCAATTGTAGGCACTTGCTTTTTTTGTACATTATTTGCCGCAAAATAAAACCAATAAGCAGTTTCAAAATCTGTCCCATCAATAATTTCTAAAGAATTCGAAAAAGGATTCAAATCACTTTCAGCAATAGCATCTGCAGGAATTTTAATATAACCCCCATGAAGCCCTAAAATTTTTAATGCCTCTAAACTAACTTCATTAATGCAGTCATCAACAGCTATTTTAAATTCTTCTGCTTCCTCAGGCACAACCAAAGATTGAGCTTTTTGTTTTTCCCATTCTGATACAAAAATTTCATCCTTGTAATAAACTCCTAACATTACTACAGAAACAATTAAAAGCCCCACTATTACGAATAATGTAAACTGTCCTCTTTTTCGCATTTAATAATAAATACTTAGTCGATTTAAATAGTTTTTCTCATTCAAAAATTAAATTAAAAATTAAACAATGATATTATCCAATCCCACAAGCTATATTCTGGTGCAGCATATACTGAAGAACCTTCTAAGTCACTTTCCGGATTTTCACAATCAGAATCAAAAGGATAATCTACCAACCCATCATTATCATTATCTTCATCATCAGCACAATTAGGATCAGAACTCTCATCAGTATCATATTGGCTTCTACATTCTGAATCACCATAACTAAAACTTTCATCATCTAAAGAACAAGTAACATCTCCTAAATCCGATTTACATCTTACAATTTCAAATTCTTCATCAACAATTATTGAATTACAATAAAAAGTTACATCCCTATAAATACATGTTGAATAATAATCAATAGTTCCATCACTATCATTATCAATCCCATCAGAACATTCAGTTTCACCATTAATACAATATTCAACACAATTATTTTTAGAATCACAAGCATATCCATCATCACAATCAACATCAGATTCACATTCAGCACCAATTACAAAATTAACACTAAATAATAACACAAAAATAAAAATAAAACTCTTTTTCATTTATTTCACATAATCTCCTCAGTTTTATAAACCTTACCCCCAAATCATTACCCAATTAAAGAATCTCATAAAGAATGATTCTTCCAAACCAGCAGCATAACTCATTGTTGAAACTGTACAATCTTCATCAGGTAAATAATATACACCTTCTATATCCTCTCCAATACCACAAGTAATTCCATCAATTTTATTAGTAGCTAAATCTAAACATATATATGACCCTGAACAAACCTGACTAAAAGCATATTCATCTATATCCCCATCCTTATCTTTATCACAACCACATAAATAATCTATAGTCCAATCATCATCAATATCACAACCTCCAGTAATATCAATTAAATGATCTTGATCGTTGTCTATATAATCATTACAATCAGATTCAGTTGTAAGAACACAAACACTATCCTCATCACAATCATTATCTTCACAATCTTCTAATCCATCTAAATCATTATCAGAACCATCATCACAATTTCCAACTTCTAAACAAATATTTTCAGCAATACAATCTGGATCTTCACAATCAATTAAATCATCAGTGTCTTCATCAAGACCAAAACCATCACATATTTCTAATTTACAATAAGTATCCTCATCACAATCATTATCTTCACAATCTTCTAATCCATCTAAATCATTATCAGAACCATCATCACAATTTCCAACTTCAGTAGTATCTTCAATTTCAGCAGTTTCTTCAATTTCAGTTATTACACAAGCACCATCTTTACAAACAGCATCAGAATTATCCAAAACAATAGAACAAACAATATTTTCATATATAACAGCATACCTATCACAAGAATATTCCTTTAAAAGATTATTATCAAAACAAACATCAGTTTCTGATGAATAAGAACCAATAACTTTACTAGAAATCAAATAATTTAGCCCTTCATCTTCATCATTACAATAAGCTAAACCATCATTTTCATCTAAGATATTATCTCCATTATAATCATTTTCGCTAAGACTTAAACATTCTCCTATATCATCAACATTATTAAAATACCAACATTCATAATCATCAGAACATTCATCATTTGAAGCACAAGAATCCAAACATACACCATCAGAGCAAGCATATGCACCACAATTTTCAGAACATTCAGAAGAAGTAATTGCTTTTTCAACACAACTACCTAAATCAGTATCACATTCGTAACCATCAGCACATTGTGTATCTGCTGTACAAGCATTATAACAACCACCATATTCATCACAACCAAATCCATCAACACAAGTAGAAGAATCAACACATTCTACACAAACATCACTTGCAGAACAAACATAAGGATCAACACATTCTAAAGAACTACAATCTTCACCATAATCACTTTCTATAGTCACCTCAATTTCAACACAATTTGAAGAATAATCATCATAAAAAACTTCCAAACAATATAATTCCGCATCAGTATTAGTAATTCCAGATAATATTTCAGAATAATCATCAGCATGAATATAAACACAATCAGCAAGAGCAAAATTAGTATAATTCTTTTCAGAATCATAACTAAATCCATAAGAATTATCCACTAAACAAGAATCTAACAAAGAAGGATTCAAATAAGCAAGATACCAAGATAAACTTCGCAAATTATTAGATAAACATTCTTTACCATAATCCACTTTCAAATCTTCTAAACAAGTATTATCAATATCACTATCAGTAACAAGTTGATAACCAAAAGCAATTTCTGAAGCATCAGTCTGATCCAAACATCCAATATCCTCAACATCAATATATCCATCATCATCATTATCAATTCCATCTATACAAGAAGCTGATACAAATATACCACAAATAATTAATAAAAATATACCTAAAAGCATTTTTTGAATTATATTTTTCATTTTACACTCCTAAAAAAGATAGGAACCACCCCCAAAATTTACTAAAGAATCCTATTTCAAATTCTGGTGCATATGCAAACTCTCCAGTAGATTTACTTAATTCAGAATTATCAATTTCAGATTCACACCCACTATCATAATCAACATCAATATATCCATCATCATCATTATCAATACTATCACTACACTCAGCAGTATAACATAAAAAAGAAACACATACCTCATTAATTCCACATTCTAAATCATCAACACAAGAATTTAAAATATTAAGTTCCAAATAAGAATTTTCAACGGAAGCAGTCTCTTCAACACAGCCACCTAAATCAGTATCACATTCGTAACCATCAGCACATTGTGTATCTGCTGTACAAGCATTATAACAACCACCATATT
>Ga0209541_10009069_pt1 | contig 16203 bp, 15 predicted proteins | sample RifCSPlowO2_01_FD_184027 | JGI IMG/M metagenome (GOLD analysis project Ga0209541, IMG submission 184027) | Groundwater microbial communities from Rifle, Colorado - Rifle CSP2_plank lowO2_0.1 (SPAdes) (version 2) | ecosystem: Environmental > Aquatic > Deep subsurface > Groundwater | place...
CCAGAAGCCTGGCTTCGGGGAAAGTTTTATTTGAGAATGTCTACTTGCACGTTTCGCCATGGCCTTTAGTTTTTCATCCAATTTGGTTCTTGAGAAAAGGATTAGAAATTTATAAAGAACAAAAGTTTGACCTTATGACCGTTCATGATTTCCCACCATTTTATAATGGTCTAGGAGCGAAGCTCCTAGAAAGATTTATTAAGGTGCCATACATTCTAGAAATTTTTCATATTCCCGGTTATCCCAGAGCAGCCAGTACCAAAGAGTTGATTTATAAATTTTTATTTAAGTTGTTTATCAGATTTGATGCTTCTGGGGCAAAAGCAGTTCGGGTTATGAATCCCGTACGAAGTAGCCTCACCAGAGGTCACCCGACTTGCGCCCTTGGCGCGAGCGAGACTTCGTACGGGATGAATCAAAATCAAGTTCCGGAGTTTTTAATAAAAGCCGGTGTGCCAAAAGAGAAAATTATTTATATACCAGCTATTTACATTGACACAGATATTTTTAAACCAACTGGTGTACAGAAGGAATATGATTTAATCTTTGTTGGCCGACTCGAAAAAAATAAAGGAATTGATCTTTTGCTAGAATCTTTAAGTATCTTATCTACAATCTATAACCTAAAACCTATAACCTTGGTTGTCGGTGACGGCTCTCTTAAAGAAAAGCTACTGCGCCATTCTGCTACTAATCTACTAGCTAATGTAGTTTTTCATGGTTGGGCAAAAGATTCTCAAGAAATCGCCGAGCTTCTTAATAAATCTAAAATCTTGGTCATGCCCTCATACAATGAGGGTGGCCCTCGGGTTGTGGTTGAAGCTTTAGCTTGTGGGGTGCCGGTACTGGCTACTCCTGTTGGGATAGTGCCTGATTTGCTCAAAAACGGCCCAGGAGGGGAGATAATTGAATGGAAGGCCGATGATATAGCCCAGAAAATACGTGGCTTATCAGGGGACTCTGCCAGATACCAGAAATACAGCCAAAACGGCCCCGAAATAGCTAAGCAATTTGAGAAAAAAACAGCGATAAAAAATTATGCCGATAGATTAAAAAATTTACTATGAAACTTCTAATTATTACTCAAAAAGTAGATTCACGGGACCAATTATTGGGATTTTTTATCGATTGGATAAAAAAGTTTTCTGAAAAGTTTGAAAAAGTTACTGTGCTTTGTCTTGAAAAAGGCGAATTTAGTTTACCCGAAAACGTTGAGGTTATATCTCTAGGCAAGGACAGAGGTTATCCAAAAATCGGACAACTTTCTACTTTCTACTTTCTACTTTTTACTTTGAAGTATGATTCCGTTTTTGTCCACATGAATCCTATCTGGGTTGTTTTGGGTGGTATCTCTTGGAGATTGATGAATAAAAAAATATTTTTCTGGTACACAAGTGGTGGTATCACTACCAAATTAAAATTAGCCGAAAAATTTGCAGATATTATTTTTACGGCTTCAAAAGAAAGTTTTAGATTGCCATCAAAAAAAGTTACTGTTACCGGTCACGGAATTGATACTGAACTATTCAGGCCTGATATCTTGAAAAATCAGAGGTTTAACCTCTGTATTTTAAGTGTGGGGAGGATGGCGCCAGTGAAAAATTACGAAACATTAGTTGATGCGGCCAAAATGTTGAAGGATCAAGGCTTAGATTTTAAGGTAACAATGGTTGGTGAGGCGCCCTTAGATAGCGATACTCGCTATCTAACAAGTTTAAAGTTGAAAGTGAAAAGTTTAAAATTGGAAGACAATTTTCATTTTGTTGGGAAAGTTAATCACAAGGACTTGCCGCAGTATTACCAATTCCATGACATTTTTATCCATTTATCTAAGACGGGGAGTTTGGATAAAACAATTCTTGAAGCGATGGCCTGTGGAATGAAAGTTTTGAGTTCTAATGACTCAGCAAGATCTTTTCTGCCGGTAGAACTAATTTTTAACGAATCTAATTCTTCAGAACTAGCCGATAAAATAATGGCTGTAAAAGATAAGCCGACCGATCCGGCCTTAAGGGAATATGTTATAAAAAATCATAATCTCGACGTTCTTATTGAAAAAATAAGCCAAGCCATCAATAAACAATGAAAATTTTGTACTTCGGGACTTATGACCCAAGTTACGCTCGCAATTGGGTTTTGATAAACGGTTTAAAGGAAAACAACGTTGAAGTGGTTGAATTGAGGCGGAAACCAGAACGTTTTAGCTTGTTTTTGTTACTCGTTGATTATTTAAAACTTAAAAAAGATTTTGACATAATGATCGTTGGCTTTCCGGGACAGGAGGTTATGTTTTTGACCAGACTCTTAACGATCCTTCGACTAGGCTGGTTCGACTATGCTCACCACAAGTCAGGACAAGTGAAACTGATTATTTTCGATGCATTCACCTCTCATTATGGAGGATATGTTTTAGATCGGCAGAGGTTCTCGAAAAATAGTTTTCATGCCAAGTATTATAGATTTTTGGACAAGTGGTCATGCAAGTTGGCCGATGTAGTTTTACTTGATACTAATGCCCATATTAACTTTTTTGTTAAGGAATTTAATTTACCGAGAGAGAAATTCAGAAGAATTTGGGCTGGAGCAAATGATGATATTTTTAAGCCCTTCGATGAAATTCAGGGCAAGCCAGTTTCGGAGCATAATAATTCTAGCAGTTTTAAAGTATGCTTTTTTGGAACCTATATTCCTCTCCAAGGCGTAGAGTATATTCTCAAAGCGGCGAAAATCTTAGAGCCTATTAGCGAAGTAACTTTTACTCTTGTTGGTGATGGGCAAGAAAGAAAAAAAGCGGAAGAATTAGCAATGAAACTGGAATTGAAAAATGTAATATTTAAAGGTATGATGAAGTCTGAGGAACTTAAGAAAGAAATTGTAAATTGTGATGTTTCTCTTGGTATTTTTGGCAGTTCTCCCAAAACACTGATTGTTATTCCGAATAAAGTTTATATTGGGCTAGCCATGAAAAAGCCCATCATCACAGCTGACACTGGGGCGGTTAGAGAATTATTCAATGACGAAGATATGATTCTTGTTCCTGCTTCCAACGAGAATCTTTTGGCTGAGGCCATATTAAAAATAAAAAATAATCCAGCTCTTGGAGAAAAAATTGCTCAAAACGGTTACGATAAGTTTATAAAGTATGCATCCCATCAAGTTTTGGGGCTCGAGCTAAAAAATATTATGAGTTTGGAAGTGACCTCAATTCAATGACACGCGAAATTCATTATCAAGATAAAAGTGTAAATTACGGAATCGCTCACACCAGATTAAAAAGAATTCTGGATCTCGTTGGCGGCATATCCGGAAAGAAAGTATTAGATATTGGCTGTGCCCGAGGCTATGTTGGGTCAAGAATCAAGGCCCTGGGTAACTATGTAGTCGGAGTTGATATTGCCAAGTCGGCTGCGAAAGAAGCTGAGAAAGTTCTTGATAAAATTTATGTTTTTGATCTTGAAGGCCACTGGCCTGATTTTGGAAACAAGTTTGATTTAGCTATTCTGCCGGAGATTTTGGAGCACGTTTTTGATCCGGTGGAAGTTTTGAAAAAGGTTTATTCTGTTCTTGATAACGGTGGAGAAATTATCATTACTACTCCTAATATCTTGCTTTGGACCAGCAGAGTAAAAATAATGTTAGGGAAATTTGAGTATACCGATCAGGGCCTTATGGATTTTGGCCACATCCGCTTTTTTACTTATAAATATCTGCATAAAGTTTTGAAAGAAAGCGATTTCAAAATAGAAAAAGAAAATAATATAATTTTTCCCGGAAAATTAACCAAATTTTTAAAATCTTGGCCTAGTATTTTTGCGACTCAGTTTATAATTAAAGCTCGGAAGAACATTTAAACGTTTAAATATTTAAATATGTCGTTGCTCATCGCTGGCTACCCTTATATAAAAGAAAACTATCTTAAGACATTTGACTCATATCCAGGTGATGTTTCTTTTCTTTTGCCTAAAATTTGGAAAGCAAAGGGCGGAAAATTAATTTTTAAAGCTCCAATTAGGCCAAATATTTATACCACTCGGTCTTCGTTTTATCACTCAAATTATCCAATTATCGGTGGTCTTCTTAAGGGCTGGATGCCGTTTTTCCCACTCTATCTTTTATCCGCCCTGGGCGGAAAAAAATTAAATCTAGATAAAGTTTTTAGTTCTAGCGAACCGACCTTGATAACAACTTTATACCAAGGATTTTGGGCGAAAGTTTTTGGAAAAAAACATATTATATTTTCATGGGAGAATATACCTTACAAGCAAAAATTCAAAGGATCGAAGGGTCTAATTCAGATGTTTATTCTAAAATTAAATTTATTTTTTTGTAATGCGATTGTTTGTGGGAACAAAAAGAGCGCCGAGATTTTTAGTGATTTAACCAAAAAGCCAGTAGCAATAATACCTTTGAGCGGTGTTGATTCTGATTTTTTTAAAAAAGAAAATATCGAGCATAAGTTTCGTGACTTTGATCTAGGTAGTAAAGTCGTATTTACTTTTGCCGGAGCGCTTGGTTACAGGAAGGGTGTGCACTTAATTCTTGAAGCGATGGAGGCCATACTCAAAGAAATTCCCAACAGCCATTTAATTATTGCCGGTTCGGGTGAGTATGAGGAGAGTCTCAAGCTACAAACTACAAACTACAAGCTACAAGCTGCGGTTACTTTTATTCCTTGGCTGGATTCTGCTGGATTGAGGGAATTATTATCAGCGTCCGATGTTTTTCTTTATCCCAGTATTTCTTTTGGTGGCTGGGAAGAGCAGTTCGGATATTCTATGGCCGAGGCTTCATTAATGGAGGTACCGGTTATTTCAACTCAGACAGGTTCAATTGAGGAGGTTGTCTTGAATGGAGTAACCGGCTTATTGATTGAGCCAGACAACACTAAGAGTTTGACTGAGGCCATGCTGAAATTAGGTAGGGACAAAAATCTGAGAGATAATCTTGGGCAAGCTGGTCGAAAGTATATAGAAGAAAACTTTAGTTATAAGGTTGTGGCCGATAAATTTTATAATTTTTTTCAATCCCTATGAAAAAAATAGTTTATATCGCTAATCTTCGTCTCCCGACCGAAAAGGCATATGGGATACAAATAGCCAAAACATGTGAAGCGATGGCAGGATTATACTGCTCGGTCACATTGTTATGTCCGTTTAGGATAAGTAAAATAAAAGGCGATTTTTTTAGTTATTACGGCATAAAAAGAAACTTTGTTTTTAAGAAAGTTTTTGTTTTTGATTTTTATTTGCCAGGATTTTTAAACAAAATAGCTTTTGGAGTCAAAAATCTTTGTTCGGCTTTTGTGTTAGTATTACATGCTTTGATCGAGGGGGCTGATATTTTTTATACTCGGGATGAATTGATTGTCTACGTTTTAAGTTTTTTTAAAAAAAATATTGTTTTTGAGAGCCATAGGTTCTCAAATAAGAGAAAAATATTTTATTCAAGATTTAAAAAGAAGAATTTAAAAATCGTTGCGATCTCTCAAGGCTTGAAAGATGATTTTATAAATTTTGGCATTAAAGACTCAAATTTGTTGATTGCTAGAGACGGAGTGGATTTGAACATGTTTGATATCCAGTTGACTAAAGAAGAGGCGAGAAAGCGACACGGCTTGCCTCTTGATAAAAAAATAGTCATATATAGCGGGCATTTATTTGAGTGGAAAGGAGCGGATGTGTTACTTGAAGCAGCAAAGACCTACAACCTACAACCTACAACCTACAACCTTCTTTTTATTTTTGTGGGGGGAACAGATTATGATGTTAGAAAATTTAAGCAAAAAGCAGATAGTTTAAATAACGTTTTAGTTCTTGGCCATAGACCTTATGATCAGACTCCCTCGTTACTAAAGGCAGCTGATGTTTTGGTTCTGCCAAATTCTTCTAGGGAAGAAATATCTAGCCGGTACACTTCTCCTTTAAAATTATTTGAATATATGGCTTCTGGTCGTCCGATAGTGGCTAGTTCGTTGCCATCAATAACTGAAATTCTGAATTATGAAAATGCAGTTTTAGTTAAACCCGATGATGCACATAGTTTAATGGAAGGAGTTATAAAACTACTCGATGATAGTCTGCTTGGAGTCGAGCTTGCCAAAAAAGGCCTTGAAGATGTTCAAAATTATACTTGGCAGAATAGAGCTGTTCTAGTCTTAAATTTTCTTAGTTAGTATATGCTCATGATAGAGCCTGAGGGTGTCTTTGATACCACTAGCAAGATCATAGCGAGGTTGCCAGTTTAGCACTAGGCGAGCCTTGTCGTTAACAAGCGTTCCCCTTCTAGTTCTATCGTTGACGGAGCGAACCTCATAATCTATTTTTTTACCGGTGCAAGATTCTACTGTTTTAACAAAATCAATTAAGGTAAGTGCCTTACCGCCAGAGATGTTAAAAGTTTCATTATTCTTGTGGAATATCACTCTCTTTATTCCTTCAACCAAGTCCTTAACATAAATAAAATCTAAAAGTGGAGCCTTGTTTATCCAAAGGTTTTTATCTCCTCCTTCTAACGCCCTCTCCATAATTATTTGGGGAGCTCTATTAATAACATCACCTAAACCGTATAAAGAAGTTGTTCTGATAATGCCATATTTTTTAGCAAAGGCCCTGACTAGGTGTTCTCCTGTAGCTTTTCCAACGCCATAATTTGTAACCGGTGCCAGGTGCGAGTTTTCTGTTACAGCATGGTCGAAGTGACCAATAGCAAATAAAGATGACATAAAAACGACTTTAGCATCAAGCTCTTTATTGGCACGAAGAATATTAGATATACCCATTACTTCTGTTTCAAGCTGGAGGTTCTCATCTGGAAAACCTTCTATTGGTATACTGGAAAGGCAAACGATAACATTAGGTTTTTCGTTATTGAGAATCCGGCTAAAAAGAGAAAAGTTTCTTATGTCACCCTTATATTGCTTTACACCTTTGAGAAGTTTTTTTCTGAACCCTATAATTCTAGCCGCTTTTTCCTCTGGGTAACTACTGAATTGTTTTTGTATATCAAAACTAATTACTCGGCACGAACTTTTTAACAGGTTAGACAGCCACGATCCGACGAATCCATTTCCACCGACAATGAGAATTTTTTTATTTTCTACTTTTATCATAATTATATAGTTTGAACCAAATCGTCAACCACTCTTCCGATAAAATGTATCATCTCTGGTGTGGTTCTGGGAGATAACCCTATAAAAACACCTTTTTTAAGAATCTCATCTGCATTTGGACAGTTACCCACAGATTCGCATTTTCCGATCGGATGCCTTAGAATATTTCCGGAAAATATCGGCCTAGTTTCTATATTATTTTTTTCGAGGACATCTACCAATGTCTTTCTGGTCATGCCGGTAACTAAGATTGGGAAGGAGAACCAGCATGGCTCTGCTCCACTTTCTGTCTTCATAACTTTAAAGTGATCAGGATATTTTGAGAAAATTTTATTCAGTAATCGGAAATTTCTAGATCTCATCGCTTTAAATTTTTTTAGTTTTTTAAATTGAACTATTCCCACTGCTGCTTGAAGTTCAAGTGGCTTTAGGTTTAGACCAAGGACGGGATAGCTGTATCTTTTAGGATAATCTGTCGGAAGTTCTTTTAGCTCTGTTGGCTTATCATCGCTACCTTCACGTCCCCAGTCGCGGTATTGGCGGGCTCTATTGGCGACCTCGAGGTCGCTAGTAAAAACCGCACCACCCTCACCCATGGTTATAATATGAGCAGCGTGAAATGATGTGGCCACGACATCAGCTAAGCTTTCAACTGGCTTATTATTGTAGAGTCCACCAAATCCATCGCAATTATCCAAAATTACTTTTATGCCATGTTTGTTGGCAACCCCTTTAATTTTAGAAAGATTGGGTATATTACCGGCGATATTTACAGCAATGACTGCCCTAATGTCGTTATATTTATTCAAAGATTTTTCAAATTCTTTTTCGTCAATATTAAAAGTTTCTAATTTAGAATCTACAACTAATGGTTTATACCCCGCATATATAATTGAGCTATAAGCGGTAGGAAAGGTGGTAGCGGGTAGGATAACCCTGGAACCTTTGGGTAGGTGTAGAGCTAATAGACCAACAAGCAGTGCCGATGATCCGGAATTAGTAAGTATTGTATACTCCTGCTGTGTGTATTTAGAGAGTATTTTTTCTAACTCTTCGCCCTTTTTACCGATAGTCCAATTAAACCCGCCACTGGTTTTAATTGTTTCTAAAAGAGCATTTATTTCTTGCTCACTAATTACTGCTCCACCATAGTGAATTCTGCTTTGTTTCGGAATAAATTTTACTTTGTTTTTTAGTTCAGTATTCTTCATATTTTTGAATCATTAGGTTTTTAAATAGTTTATTCTTTTTGTTGAATAAGTCAATAAAGAATATGGAGCATCATAATAACCCAGTAGAGGAAGCAAGTATTGTAATAACAGTAAATATTTAGTATAATTTTTGATGCGATCCAATCCCTATATGTTTAAAATCATAAAACGAATTAAGGTCGAGTTGTATCTCATTAGTCGTCTTTTAAATCCAAAATATAGTCCTGTTTGCCGGTTTAATCTTAAGTGTTATTCACAGTACTTTAAGAATAGGTTTTTGGGTGATTTTCTAGCTTCTAAGGCAACTCCAATCCGCTTTTCACCAAGATCAGATTTTGAACTGCACATGCTTTCTCAGGGAGGAAATTTATGGATGTTGATTTGTTCTCTCAGGTCATTTTTATATCACTCTCAGCTTTATCCACAAATAGTTATTCATGACGATGGCTCAATGGATAAAAGATCTATAGAAATTTTAAAAAATAAATTTTCTGGTCTGGAGGTGATATTGAGAAAAGAAGCAGATGACATGATATTTAATAAGTTGGGACTACCGGATAAGATAAAGGAAGCTAGGAAAAGCAAAAATAATCTTATTCTTCGGGTGGTAGACTTTCCTTTACTAAGTCGAGCTAATAAAATAATGATAATGGGGGACGATATTTTATTCTTTAAACGACCTCAAGAAATAATAGATTTTGTAGAGGGAGGATCAATCTATAAGGCACTTATATCAGAGCAAAGTGGTGATTATGATCTAGGTCTGGATAAATATTATACTTCTAAACATCAATTAACAGAGAAGAGAGTAGGATATATGAATGCCGATCTTATAGTATTTGAAAGGAACATATTTACCGTCGATAATATATTGGAGTTTTTTAAACATTCTATAAAAGGACCTGACTATTATTTTTCAGAAATGGCAGCAATGGGATCGATTATATCCCAATCTAATTTTAGCTTTTTGCCAAAAGATAAGTATCATATAAAATCAGCTGTTAATGAGAATACGGTCGCAAAGCATTTTACTGGTCCGAGGAGACAGGATTATTTTGCTTATGGTATAGATTTATCTCAAAAATCTTTTTTAAAACCAGTTAAATAAATTCCAACTCTTGCAGAAACTTAATAAATATTGCAGTATTTCATTAGACCTGTCCCCTAATAATCTTTCTACTGCAATGTTCACATTTCGGCTGCGACTTTGTAAAAATTATTCGGCAGATACACTGTATATGCCTCATAATTTTTACTTCGTCTCGCTCGAAATCTGACGATTTCGTTACGAAAATTATTAGGGGACAGGTCTATTATAATTTATGGCTTTAGATCCAGAGAAAGTGTTAAAAGGTAAGACTGTTTTGATTACTGGTGGGACCGGTTCTTTTGGCGGTGAAGTTGTTGGTAAACTGCTAGGTCTCAGTCCTAAAAAATTAGTTATTTTTAGCCGTGATGAGAAAAAGCAGTTTGATATGAATAATAAGTTCAATGATGACCGTTTAAAATTTATTGTTGGAGATGTTCGCGACAGACAATCAATCGAACATGCTATGCACGGGGTCGATATGGTTTTTCATGCAGCTGCACTAAAGCAGGTTCCCAATTGCGAGTTTTTTCCAATTGAAGCGATACGAACCAATGCTCTTGGTTCATTCAATGTGATTAATGCCGCCATTGATAATGGTGTCAAAAATTTAGTCTTATTGAGCACTGACAAAGCCGTCTACCCTGTAAGTGTAATGGGTATGTCCAAGGCGTTGGCCGAAAGAGTTATGATTGCCGCTTCTCGCCAAGGAAGAGGTACTACAACCTTGTCGGGTACTCGTTATGGCAATGTAATGTATACGCGCGGATCGGTAATTCCATTTTTTATTGATCAAATGAAAGCAAGACAAGCCCTATCGGTGACTAACAAAGATATGACCCGATTCATGATGTCTCTTAATGACTCTGTGAATTTAGTTTTATATGCTCTTGCCAATGGCAAAAATGGGGAAATCTACGTCCGTAAATCTCCTGCAGCCACTGTGGGCGATATTGCTCTAGCTTTAACGGAGTTGTTTGACCATAAAAAGGGGGTTATAAGTATAGGTATTAGGCCGGGGGAAAAGATACACGAAACACTTATTTCGCCGGAAGAACTTAGGCGGGCCAGTGACGCCGGGGATTACTATAGCATTTCACCCGAACTGCCGAAAATTGACTCAAGAGAATATTTTTTCAAAGGCGAAAACAAGTCTAATATACCGGTTGAGGGCTATACTTCCGCTAATACGGTTAGGTTAATGGTTAAGGAAATCAAAAAACTCTTGTTGTCATTGCCGGAAATTAAAAAAGAACTGGGACTTCTTAGAAGAGGTAACTTTTACAAATAACTTTTTATTAACACTAAATTCTGCGATACAACTCAGATAATAATTATCGGTGCAAGCGGTCTTTTAGGTTCTCAACTCGTACGAACATTTAAAGATCGGGGCCACAAAGTATTGGCTATTTTTCATCAAAACTTGAAATTGGTTGTTCCGGAAACAAACAAAATTCAATGCGATATTTCCAAAGAAAAATCCGTGCTACTTTTAAAAGAGCATATTAAATCTCTATCTTTGATTGTGCATTGCGCAGCTATCACCAATAGTGATCTTTGTGAGAAAGATAAAGAGCTATGTAGGGCTGTAAACATTAATGGGACAAAAAATGTTTGTGAGCTTGCTCGCCAGACGGGATCACGGCTTATATATATTTCTACTGCTTCTGTTTTTGATGGCAAAAATGGGAATTATAAAGAATCAGATCAAACGACTCCAATAAATTATTATAATTTTTCCAAAATCGAAGGGGAAAGGTATGCTCTTGATTATGAAAGAGGAATAGTCATAAGGACAATTCCTCTCGGTTTGCATTCTATAGCACGAAAACCGACGAGTTTTTTAGAATGGTTGGTTGATTCATTTCAAAATAACAAAAATGTTAATCTTTTTACTGATGTTAGACTAAACCCGTTATCGGTAGTTACTTTATCTAAAGCGATGGCTAAAATTCCACTTGTAATGAGTAGGGGGCTACTTCATTTAGGCAGTCACGACATTGTTTCCAAGGCCGACATTGGCCGAGAGGTAATGAAGTTCTTCCCTAAATATTCCGGGAAAGTTAATTTTATTAGTATAGACGATAATAAACAAAAACTAACCAATCGTCCCAAGGAGATGTGGCTTAATATCGATAAGGCATTGTCTCTGGGCTTTGATTTGCCCGAGGCCTTGCCGGATCTTAATAAATATTTGCATGGATATAAATTATTATAAAAATTATTTTAGGTTAGAGAAAAATAACTGGCTTTTCAGGGTACGCAGAAATTTAATATACTCGATTTTTGAAGAATACAATATTAAGAATGATATGAGGATCTTAGATTATGGCTGTGGCTCTGGTTTTATAGTTGGCCAGCTCCAAGCCAGAGGATATGATGCTTGTGGTACAGACATCTCAAGAGAGGCAGTAGAATATGGTACCAGTCAGGGGATTAAAAATCTATATCCTACAAATGGAGTCGAAGTTGATTTTTCTGATGGGTCTTTTGATTTAATATTAGCTATGGATGTTGTTGAGCATATTAATGAGGATAATCTAGTTATAAAGGAGTTTGAGCGTCTTTTAAAGCCCAACGGTCGTCTGATTATAACTGTACCGGCCTATCAGTGGATGTGGGGTGTCCAAGATGAAGTATCCCATCATTTTCGAAGATATTCAATGAGCTCAATGGCCAAACTTTTAAGCTTCTTTCCGAACTTGTCAGTATTAAGGAAGACATACTTTAATACTTTTTTATTTCCTGCTGTTGTCCTGGTTAGATTGACCTCAAAATGGTTTAATATAAAAAATAGGGAATCAGACTTTGATGTCAGCGATAATTTTTTAAACCCGATTTTTTATCTTATTTTTAATACAGAGATAAAGATATTAAAATTTTTTAACTATCCTTTTGGTGTTTCGATTCTCATTATTCTAGAAAAAAATGATAACTACCCTAAAGAGTAACCGTTGGCTTATAATTATTTTTGCCATTTTTATTTTTACCAGATTTTTTGGTCTGGGTCAGTTTTATCATCAAGATGAATATAGATGGGTTTCTATTGCTAATTCAGCTATATTCGGAGACCTTTCTTCTCCCCACCCGCCAATAATGGAGCTCTCTCTTTCTTTGGCTGGCCGGTTTTTTGGTTATGAAAATTTAAGGGTTGTCCCATTCGTTTTTAGTATTCTCAATCTATGGTTAGTTTATCTTTTAGCCCGGAGACTGTCTGGAGGAAAGAAGGCGGCTTATTTTGCTGCTGGCCTTTTTGTAGTCAGTGTCTATAGTTTGATAGCCAATCTTCAAATCGATATTGATGGCGCAATACTGCCGTTTTTTGTTTTGCTGTCTTATTATTTTTATTTGAAAATAACAGTTGATAAGGACAAAAGATTTGTTTGGCTATTTTTAGCAGCGATTGTTGGCGGTTTTTTAGCAAAATTAAGTTTTCTTTTGTTTGTCGCGGCATTGGCAGTTCATTATCTGCTGACACTGTATACTGATAAAAAATTTAAAGTTGAGATTAAAAAGCTGCTGATTTTACTAGCGGTTGTAATATTGCTGGCCTTGGGCGTATATGTTTTTTACAATTTTGAGAATTCACGCATTCTTGAATATGCTTCTGGTTTTAAGGTTCTTAATTTTGGATCAAGGGCTTATTTTGAGCTGTTTTTGCGACTTTTCAAGTTCTTTATTTGGCTTTCTCCGCTTCTATTTTTGCCCCTTGTAACGGGGTTGTTTAAAAGAGAATTTTTTATCAGGCATCGAGTTTGGTTTATCTATATCTTTTTTAACTTTATTTTTTATCTTGTAATTTTTGACTTTGCTACGCTTCCGATAGAAAGATATTTTATGTTTATAACTGCCCCAGCTGTTTTAATAAGTGCTGATTTATTATCATCTTTTTTTTCAAAAATAAATCCTTCGACTCTGTTCAGGACAAGTAAAAAATATTTATTCTTTAGTCTGGGCGGGTTTTTACTGCTTCTAATTACTACGGCTACTATTAGTTACGAAGTTCTGCCCCTTAATCCAAAAGTAGCATATTTAGATAAGTTAAAATCGCTCAACTTTAATTTTCTTATTCCCTTGACCGGCGGTTCTGGCCCGATAGGTTTTTATGTTTCGGCTCAGTTTATTCTATGGGCATGGCTGGTATCTTTCGTTGCACTCTTGTCTGGCTTTTTTGCTAAAAAATACAGAGAGATGTGCATGATGATTTTTATTGTATTTGGAATCGGCTACAATATCTTATTATCAAGCGAACATTTATTCGGAAATTTATATGGTAGCGTTGATCGTATTACTAAAGAATCTGTTGATTATGTAATAAACAATAAAGAGATTGATGGAGTAATAACTTATTATGATGCTGGAGTTTACTATCTTAAAATAAATAACAAATATGATTCAAGATTCTATACTGCTCCAAAGAGAGATTACACTATAAAATTAACCGAGTATCGAGGCTACTACATGATTGTTGATTTTCCGGCTATTGATAAAAAAAGCAAATATTGGCAGCTTATCTCCAGATGTGATTTAGATAAAAAATTCACCGACAAATATGTAGATTCATATATCTTTGACTGCCATTCCTCGCCCTAGTTCCGATTTTACCATTCACAATTGGCGACACAATACTTTTTTTGTTAAACTATGCCTAATGCCCTCCCCTCAAGAATGCCAACAACTCAAAAAAGACCTTACTTCTCTTTCTTCCCTCGGGGAAGAGTTTGAACATCTTTTAAAAACAGCCGTCCAAAGCGGTAAAGAAGAGGATATCCAAAGACTGGAAGAGCTTAAGATAGAGATGATGAGTAAAAAAGAAGGCTTAAGAGAAAAACTCTGGCCCTTCCCGGAGTTACCAAGAATGGAGCTCGAGACCCAATATAATACTCAGATCGAGATTCTTGAGAGAACCGGCCTCTTAGTTCGTCTTTCAGATAGCCGACTTGGTCTTAAGATAAACAACCCTTCGAATCCCTCAGGGCCAAGCCAAGAATACTCCCTCCCCAACTTTCAAGAGATAACTAGGAGATTCATAGAGAAACGTGAAATCCTGAAGAATAAGATAAGCCAGGGATTCAATCAAATCCAGATTATCCCCCTAGTCTCGATTGAGACCCTTAAACAAACCCTGGGTCGTCTTCTGATAGAACATCATAACAACCATAAACTGTTTAAAGCTAAGAGAAACCCTGCTGACCCGGATGAACCCCTGGATCTAGATGTTAATACCCCGATCTATGTCTGTGATCAATTCCAAGATACCCCTGACTTAAGGTATTACCCCAAGGCCTTTGATCCTGATAATCACCAAGGAATAACCAAAGACCAGCTTATCACCGAGACCAAGGGTTTTAACATCATCCTCACCGAGACTAACCTCTTCCTGCCCCAAAAAAATGATCCCCAGAACCTCCATGGAAACAGCAGAAAAAGGATAGAAAACAACAAAACTCCCATCGAATATCTCAATCTTCAGAACCAAGACCCTCAATACCAGGGAGAATCATATCTTATCATCGAAGACTGGCTAACTCAATTCATCACCCATCTCGAACAAACCAACCAGGTTTTAAATGACTGGAGCGACAACAATGCTACTTGGTTGCCAGGAAATTATCTCCCTCCCACCCTACAAGAAAGACAACAAAACCTACAAGCTTCGGGCAGGCTCCCGGGTGGCCACTGGAGTCGCGGCGCTCGCGGGGCCAGGGTTGATTGGAGCTTTCCAGGTGGCCGCAGTCCGGGGTGGGGCGGGCGGCCCTCGGTGAGAATTTAGACCTTAAGACTTAGGCCTTCCTGAAGCAAGGCTTCTGGAGGCCTTGCTTCGGGACTCTTTTCTTTCTTTCCTTAACCTTAATCCTTGCGTCCGGAAAATTTTTAAGTTAATTATTGCCGAGAAATAAAACTCAAAATAACCTTTACATATTCATGGTAAACTGGAATAAATTCTTGGGCTGATTCATAGAACTTTTTATAATCTTCATCAAAATCATATTCATGGATAAGTATATTACGAAGTCTTGCGCTAGTTATCAGTTTTGAAAGTGTCTGTTCATCAAAAATACCTAGCTTGGCTAAATTACTAAATGATGAGCGGTAAGAATCTGGCGTTTCCCCGGTCTTTTCTATGAGAATTGTTGTATTAATATCGCTTGCCAATTCTACTATTAGTTGGAAATCGCGTTCGGCGGCACGAATAGCAATTATGTCAGAATGAGTTGCAGAAAACGGCTTTTCAAGAAGCATCTCCAGTTCACTCAAGAGAACCTTCATTTGCTCCAGTTTTTTATAAATTATTTCTATTCCCATAACTATGTTTCAAAATTAGTGAATAGCTGTATGAAGCGATTCTTTGCGGCTTAATCTAAATTTAGCAGTATCTTGGTATCTTTTCCAGGCCAAAACCTTAAAACGTAAAAAGTCATCTTTGTTGCCTGAAAGAATTCGGCCAGTCTGAGCTATTGAATACTGCAACAATGGTGAAGCAACGCTTAAATCAACAAGATCAATTAAATCAGATGAGATTTGAAGATCTTCAGCTATTTGTTCAGATATTTTCTCCTTATCTTTTATAGAGAGGGGTTGATCTGCTAAAACGGCTAAATCAAAATCAGATGCTTGTCTAATATTTCCGGATATTTGAGAACCAAAAAGAATAATAAGATTTATTTTCATGCTATAAATGTATCATAATTATCCTATAGAAACAATAAATCTTATTGTGCCAAGCGTATCATTGGCTCGACTACTGTCGTCTGTGTACTTGGCTCACTCCTAGACATCAGTCGATAATTTATGTA
>Ga0209541_10009070_pt1 | contig 16200 bp, 10 predicted proteins | sample RifCSPlowO2_01_FD_184027 | JGI IMG/M metagenome (GOLD analysis project Ga0209541, IMG submission 184027) | Groundwater microbial communities from Rifle, Colorado - Rifle CSP2_plank lowO2_0.1 (SPAdes) (version 2) | ecosystem: Environmental > Aquatic > Deep subsurface > Groundwater | place...
AGGTTCGCATATAAATCATCGCCGGGTTCAGAAATAGCGTCCTGGCATTGTCTCTGCAAAGAGGACATTCATGCGGGATCGGTATGGAAAAACGGCGATAGAACGCGAGTTCGCTGAAAATAATTTGATAATTGCGACCGCAATTTTCGCATTTGAGAATCTCCTTGGTAAGGGTATCGGGCACGTCGTTGATGTGGTCCGGGGTAATTGTTGTCGCTTCGCGATATTGACGTGGGTTTTCTTCGCGCCACGCAAAACCGTAGGCAATCGCTTCTTGCTTAGTCAGGGAAACAATTTCCGGTCCTCGTGACTCGTTATACGCCCACGGAGAAAGTTCCGCCGGGAAAAATTCGCCGTATTCGCCTCTTTTTTTCATATCGGCAATAATCCGCTCGCGGAGGGCAAGATATTCTTCTTTTGCATAGGCCTTGTTAAGGATGGAGTACTCACCGTTCCGTATGCCGATACAGCCAAAGAGATTGCCCGAACCATGGCAACCGAAACAATACTCAATGTCTCGGGCATGATAGTTCCAAACGCCGAATTTCAAATTGTACACCGAAAGCCCGCACCAGGCCGCTTCGTAGACCAACTCCGCACCGAGCCCAAAGCTGCTGTAGTCATAAGCGTTGACCGTTTTCGCAACCTCCTGGAAATGGCAGTATCTCATATTCTCTCCGCCATAGACCAAGTATGAATCGCGCACGTTTTTACAATCATAAAGGTAGTCGCCGCTTGATCTTACTGCCCGGATATTACGAACCGCTTTCCTCGGCTGAGTAAGAAAGAATGCTTCGGCTTTCCTTCGGAATTCCAGCCGTTTCGCGTGGGAGCCGAGATCCAATTCTTGAACAAAACGCTGGAATTCCTCTTTGGTAACCGGCTTGTTGAAAATATGGTTTTGCTTGCTGCGCAGATTGATGCATCCAATGCAGTTTGAGCATCCCGCTAGATCGCGCGAAAACCAAATATCATACGAGTTTTCGCAATACTGCGATGAAAACACTTGATAGCTCTTATCAACCATGATGACATCGTGACAAAGTTCGGTGAAATGCACGTTCTTGGCATCAATGGTATTCGTAGCGTCATTGACTCCTCGGCCATATGCGCAATCCTTTGAGTTATCGGCGCTAAACACAAGGTAGCAGTTTTTCAAATTAGCCGCAGCGTTACAGTAATCGCTCTCAACCATGGTGGTATGCTCCGTATGTAACGCCGGCAAAGGAGTTTCATGGAAAAGCTCACCCCATTGTTCAAAGAATGGTCGTGCAGGGTCGTATTCCCGGCCGTACGATTTCGGGTCCCACTTATCCGACCACCATATATCCTGGCGGTAAATAACATGAGGAGAATCCGGATGATAAAACGTGATAATATTGTCGCCCGTGAAAGCGCATGGGCGCTTGTAAAGCATTCTTTGCCCCTCCCAACCCAACCTTCGTATCATCCGGCACCTCGGGCACCACGTCGGCGGCGGAACTTTCATCATCTCGTAGAACGCAAAATCGTCGGGTTCTATGGTGAACTCGGATTTACAATTTTGACAATTCTTCGTTTCTGAATTCATTTCTGGATTCCCGCCTCCGCGGGAATGACATCATGCGACTTCATTCTGATAGCAACTTTCGCAATACACGATCTCCGGTCTCTCTGGCGCATAGCTGGTCTCAAATTCGTTGGGACAGGGCTCCCCTTTTGCGTGCGAGGGATGGGCGCCGGTGTTTGAGTAAACACCGTTTTCGGATTTTTCGCCCGCGCAGTGGCACGAGCGGTGCCAGAGCTTGAGGGGGTTTCGTTGTTTCAACCGTTCGTAATGCCGGCAGTTCGGGCAGAAGCGCGGGAGCGGAATTTTAAAATTACGGTAAAATTGAAGCTCATCCGGAATAATACGGAAAGCTACGGTGCACTGATGCGTGCATGCTCCCTTGTGCGTACAGCCGATGGTTTCGTTGAGAACCCCGTCTTCCACTCCGTCAATATTATCGGGAACGTCGTCCCCTCTAAGCGTGACGCTGTGCATTTTCGCTTCCGGGTCCTTCCACGGATATCCTTTCTCCATCGCCTCTTCTTTGGTTATCGGGAAGAACTCCTGCGCAAGCGTTTCGTTATATGCGTGAGGGCTTAATTCCACCGGAAAGAACTCGCCGTACTTGTACGTTCTTCCTTTCCGGTCGCGGTAGGGCATTTCGTCCATATGCTCACGGATTTTCCGTACGAGCGTTTCGTACTCTTCTTTGGAATATTCTTTGTTCAGGATGCAGTATCGGGCGCCACGCAAGCCGACACAGCCAAAAAGATTCTGTGCGTTGTGGCAATTCATCACATATTCTCCTTGTATCACCTGCGACCAGCATTCGTGCGCGAACTTCATGTCGGCACACTGCATTCCTACATTAATTGCTTCGTAGATACGTTCGGAGTGATTGCTCCATGGGCCGAAATCCATAACATCTTTCCCGTAAATAAGATTGTAGCAATAGCGCGCGTCTTCAATTTCCAAACAATTGAACGAGCGGAATATATTTTTTGACCGTTCAATCCAATTCCCGCTCACGTTTGAACTGTGATGCGTCACCAACGCGGGCACGATGCACTTTTTCTTGAGTTCATTGAACTTATTCCGAACCCCCTCCACCATCATGGAACTGCCGAGTTGATACTGCGCCACCTTCTTTTGATATTCTTCTTTGGAATATTGCAAATTGAATATGCAATAGCTCTTGCCGCGGAGATTGACGCATCCGAAACAACTCTGGCAATCTCTGCAGTTATAGAGAAACGCCGAATCGCGGCACGCGATGGACTCCTGCGCATACCGGATATTGTAGCACTGGAAACAATCTATACATTCGTAGCATCGCTCGGATTTTTGCGCAGAATAACAATCCATACATTCCTTTGATTCATTGAGCCATACGCCATAACGGCAATATTCGGCTATTGTGGTGCCGAAAATGAGATAACATCCTCTCATGTCCGTTACCCGATTCGTATATTCGCTGTCAATGCTGTTCCCCTGTTTTACCGTCCCCGGGCGCGGCACTGTGTTAAATAAATCTTGAAACTGCTCAAAAAACGGCCGGGAGAAATCATAGTCACGACCATAGTTTTTCGCATCCCACGTATCTCCCCACCAACATTCCCGGCAATACACGGGAAACTTTGTCCCTTGCGATAAGAAAAGAATCCGCTCCTGCCCGCACAGGTCGCACTTCCGCTTGTAAAGCGCCCGTTCATTGCGATAGACCATACGGCGAATCAACCGGCACTCCGGGCAAAACGTCGGCGGAGGCACCTTTACTTTTTCGTAGAAATTAAAGTCCTCCGGCTCAATCGTGAACGGGCTTTTACAATTCTGACAATTCTTTGTTTCGGCGTTCATTGCTGGATTCCCGCCTTCGCGGGAATGATATTTTATTTGCGTTATTTGCTATATTCGCATTGTTCGCGATTACTCTTATGCCACTTCCGCTTGATAACATTGTTCACAGTATACAATTTCGGGTTTTTCCGGCGCGTAGGGGGTTTGAAAATCGGTTTTGCAGGGACCGGCTCCGTGAGGGTGCGGCGCGGTATTCGCATACGCTCCGTTCGCGGACTTATCCCCCGCGCACTGGCACGCGCGGTGCCAAAGTTTGAGCGGGTTGCGCTGTGCCGCGCGCGCATAGTGCCGGCAATTGGAACAAAACCTGGGCAACGGAATGTTCATCCTCCTGTAAAATGCGAGTTCTTGCGGGACGATTTTAAACGCGGCGGTGCATTGCTCGGTACACGTCCCATTATGCGCGCAACCTATGATCTGCTCCAAAATTCCGTCGGTCACCCCGGATATGGTTTTTGGAACGTCTTCCGATCGCAAGGTAACTTTATAGTTTTTTTCTTCCGCATCTTTCCACCGGTATCCTTGCGCAAGCGCCTGTTCTTTCGTAAGCGGGAAATACTCCTGCGCAATCGTTTCGTTATAGGCGAAAGGAGAAAGCTCGGCAGGGAAAAACTCGCCGAATCCATGTATTCTCCCTCCTTGGTCGGCATAAGGCATCGTATTCATATGCGCTATGAGCTTCGGCACTAACGCTTCGTATTCTTCTTTCGTATACTGCTTGTTCAAAACGCAGTATTGCTTGCTGCGCAACCCGATACATCCGAAAAGATAAGAGGAATTATGGCAGTTGTACGAATAGTAAACGTCATGGGAGGAAAAAATGAATTTTGAAAAGAACACCCTGCTCCCCGGATAAATAGTGGATGCTTCGCAGGAATTTTCCGATTTCCGTCCGAAATGGTCGCAGTCGTAACAGTTCTTCACGTTGGAGTATGCCAGCCAGATGTACGCCGAATCTTCCGCGCCTCCGCCGACTTCAAAACAAAAACGGCAGTTCTTCGTTTCCTCAAGATTGTCGCCGATGGAATTCACGCTCTGGATCGCCTTGGTGAACCGGCGCGGATATTTCAGCGAGTGAAGTTTGAATTTCTTTTTGAGCTCTTCAATCGCATCATAATCGCTCAAGTTGAATTCTTTGAGTTTTTCAAGATATGCTTCTTTGGAATACTTGACGTTGAAAATCTGGTATGCGCCGTTTACGAGATTCACGCACCCGAAACAGTCGTGGCAATTTTTGCAGTTGAAAAGAAACGCGCTCTCGTAACACCCTTCGCAATATCTGCTCCACCGAAGGCGCGAGCATCCCGTGGAATCAACCGTTTCATAATTCAATTCGCTCTTTAATACCCAGTAGGTATCCATGCAATCTTTGCTGTTGAACACAAACGCGGAATAAAGGCAATCCTCGTTATAGTCGCCTCCGATGACGAGATAACAATTCTTGTTGTCTTCGGTGATGCTGCAATAATCGCTATTTACCGGATTGATGTTCAGAATCGCAATGTCCGGCACCTCGCGCCACAGCTCCCGTATCTGCGTGAATAGCGGTTTTGAAAAATCCGCTTTCTTGCCGTATACCATCGGGTCCCACGCGTCGCTCCACCACGCTTTGTGGTCGTAAATACGATCGGGTTTATCGGGAGAAAACACCGATATCATTTCCTCCGTATGCCCCGGCGCATCGCACACGCGCTTATAGAGCGCTCTCTCGTTCCTGTACGCCATTCTCCTCTGCAGGCGACACTCACGACAAAACGTCGGCGGAGGGACCTTCACCTTTTCATAAAACGCAAAATCGTCCGGTTCTATGGTGAACACCTGTTTACAATTTTGACAATTCTTCGTTTCTGAATTCATGGTGTTATGACATTCCGACATTCTCAAGAATGTTGGAATGTCATCAGAACACTTCGGCTTTGTAGCACTCTTCGCAGTATACTATCTCGGGGCGGTCGGGTGAATAGGGGGTTTCAAATTCGTTCGGACAGGGTGAGTCCTTATGCGTATGCGTTCCTGTATTCGCATATATGCCATTTTCCGACTTCAAGCCCGCGCATTGGCATGCGCGGCGGGAAAATTGCAGAGGGTTTCGTTTCGCCAGCCGTCCGTAGTACCGGCAGTTCGGGCAGAGGCGCGGCAAAGGAAGATTCATGCGCCGATAGAACTGCAGTTCGTGGGGAATAAGCCGGAAAGCAACCGTGCACTCGTGCGCGCACGAACCGTGATGCGCACAACCGATCGTTTCTCCCAGTAAGGCGTCATCGGCGGTTCCAATGGAATCGGGCAGGGCTTCGGGGGCTTTGGTGATGGCGTAGTTCTTCGTATCGGGAGCGTTCCAGCGAAATCCCTGCCGTTCCGCCGAATCTTTCGTTGTCGGATAGAATTCCTGCGCCACGGTTTCGTTATAGGCGAAGGGAGAAAGCTCGGCGGGAAAGAACTCGCCGTACTTGTATATAATTTGCTCTTTGCCATTCGCCCTTTGCGATACATACGGCATTTCATCCATGTGCGCGCGGATCTTCGGCACGAGCGTTTCATACTCTTCCTTAGAATATTGTTTGTTCAAAATACAGTATTGCTTGCTACGCAGTCCGACGCAGCCGAAGAGATGCGATGACGCGTGGCAGTTATCGCAGTATTGCAATTCTTTTGAATCACGGCAGAAGAGGGTGAAGAGGTAGTTATAGCCGATGGTGCTTGATGATTCATAACACAGTTCGGCACCGTCAAAATATACCGTGTCGTAACAGTCCTTGCCTTTCAGCCCTTCTTCTACGTAGGCGCAGTGTTCCGAGTTGAATATATCAAATCCATGCTTAACTGCGTTTGAATTGAGAATATTCTCGCCGCTCACTCCTTTTGAGCCGGTGAACAGGTTTGAGCGCCGCGGGAAGCGGAGCTTCATTTCTTCAAATTTTGCAATGGCCTCCACGTACTTTTTATAACTCCCACCAAGCTCTGCAAGGAATCGTTTGTACTCCTCCGGCGCGACGGGCTTGTTGAATGCGTGATATGAAGCATTGCGCAACCCCACGCAGAAAAGGCAGTTGGTCAGCCCGCGGCAGTCAAAGAGAAAGGCGCTTTCCACGCACGCCTCGCACCGCTCCGCGTATGCCGTATGGTAACAGGAATCGCAGTCAATGCACTCGTACGCGAACTCGGATTTTGCGCACCACAGGCCGTCAAAGACGTTCTTGCTGTCAACCGTGAGCGCAGTGTAGGCGCAGTCCTCGTTGCGATTGCCGTTTACGACAAGGTAGCAATTCTTATTGCCGTCGCAGAAGTTGCAGTAGTCGGAGTCAACCGCCTTGTTATTGACAAGCGGCGGACGGGGAACAACTTTCTGCAATTCACTGAATTGTTCCCAAAAGCTTCGCGAGAAATCATAGTCGCGGCCATAGCTCATGGGGTCCCACGCATCGCCCCACCAGAACTTCGTGTCGCAGACGGTGACGGGGTCATCGGGCGCATACATGGAAATAAGCGTCTCACTGTGCCCCAATGCCGCACATTTCCGATGGTAGAGATGCCGTTCATTGCGCCACAGACCCCGGCGTATCGAGCGGCAACGCGGGCAAAATGTCGGCGGGGGGACCTTTACCTTTTCGTAGAACGCAAAGTCATCGGGTTCTATCGTGAACTTCAGATGACAATTCTGACAATCTTTGATTCCTGTGTTCATGGTTTCAGTTTACCCGAAAGAAGATTTTTCTTCCAATGTTATGATGTACTAGTACATCATAACATGGCCCAACGGGGAAAACGGCTAAGACGCTGTGTTGGGCGTTTATTGTATTGATGTTCTGGATTCCCGTTTTCACGGGAATGACGCGAAGGGGCGAAAAGGGAGTAAGGGGAGAAATGGGAAAAGAAATCCCTTTCCTCGCCTCCGGCACTCCCTTTAGGAACCCTTCGGTAAGCTCAAGGTAAAAGGGAGAATGGGATTAAGGGGAGAAATGGGACACGAAAGCGGGTTCTAGATTCCCGCCTGCCCCTCGACTACGCTCGGGGTCTAACGACGCGGGAATGACACTCTATTGGCTATTGGCTAATTTCTATATCAACGGTTCCGGGCTTTTTTCGCCTTTCTCCTTCCCTTTCGGTGAACCTCCTCCCGCCTTCGGTAAACCTTCGGCGGGCAAGTCGGATGCCGCACCGGCAGAGGGTTCTTCTTCCCCCAGATTCTTGCTCCTGCCTTCAATGATGGATTTTTCCTGCGCGCTCCGCAAAATGGTTGATTCTTCTTCCATGATAAGCCGCTTTGCGGCGTCGGCGGGAATCGTGTATTTTTCGCGAGACAGCTCAATCGCTTCTTTCTTGAACGAGCGATGGTTCGGGGGAAGAATCTTCAGGGTTTCCGCCGAGAACGGATCGTAGCTCTCGCCGTCAATCGTCATCTTGATATAAAACTGCTGCATGCCGAGATTAATCATATCTTTCACTTCAAAAATCGGCGCCATCTCCGGCGAAAGCTTCACCGCATCGTCGCCCCCCACGCGAAAGATGATGATGCTTCCGACGTTCCCCAAGACGGCGGCCTGCACGCGCGGGAGAAGCTGGCCAACGTATTGGTGCGCGACCGTGAGGCAGAGCGCATATTTGCGCGCCTCGGACAAGATATTCTCAAAGGTCTCCGTCACCAGGTTTTGGAACTCGTCTACGTAGAGATAATAGTCGTGCCGTTCGCTTTCGGGCAATGATGCGCGCGCCATACCGGCCTGTTTGATCTTCGTGATGAACATTGACCCCAAAAAGCTTGAGTTCTCCTCGCCCAATCTGCCCTTGGAGAGATTGATGAACACGAGCTTTTTCTCCTCCATGAATTTTTCAAGGTCAATTTTGTTCTCCTTCTGCCCGAAAATATTCCGCAAGAGCGGGTCGGAAAGAAATTGCCCGAGTTTGTTCACGAGCGGGATAATGGCGTCCGTGTCAAACTTTTCCGACCAGTCCGCGAATTCAATCGCCCAGAAGCGCTTTACCATGTCGTCCTCAATGTACTCCACCACTTTCTGGCGGTAATTGCGGTCCGTAAGCATGGATATCATCCCGCGCATCGTGGCGTGCGGATAATCCAGAAGCGCGAGCACGGTGAAGCGGAATACGTGCTCCAGCCGGGGCGTCCAGTTCGCGCCGAATTGCTTTTCCAGCACTTCGATCAGTCCCTGCGCCAGCTGGTGCTTGAACGCGGGGTCCACGTTCGCAAGCGGATTGAAAGACGCGGGATGCGCCATATCCGTCGGGTCAATGATAACCACGTCACCCAGCCGGTCCTCCGGAATAAAATCCAGCATCGCCTCAATCACGTCGCCGTGCGGGTCAATGAAACAAAATCCGTACTTGTAGGCGACGTCCTGCCGCATCAGAAGTTCAAGCAGTTTTGATTTGCCCACGCCGCTCTTGCCGACGATATATAAGTGGCGCCTGCGGTCAAGGCGCTTCATCCCGAAAAGAAATTTCTTCTCTTCAAGCGAGGCGACGTAGTTCGTGCGCCCGATGAATGACGTGTCTTCGGGGTCCACCTGCCCGTAGATGGGAAGCTCCGGCGGAGGCGGGGCGTAACGGATAAGCTGGATTTTGTTTAGTCTGCTCATAATAGATAGTTAAAAATGTAAATATCAAAATGGAAAATGACAATGTAAAATCTTAAAATGAGCAATACGGGACATTTTACATTTTAAACTGTCACTTTGCACTTTGATTTTTCAACTTTACATTTATAGCACTTCCAGCTCCTTTAAAAACGCTTCGTAGCTTTCTATCGCTTTTTTGCCCTCGCCCACGGAAATGCCCGCGCCCGGGCGATGCACGATGTCGTTCCTGACGCGATGGGCGTCCCAAAGCCGGTTCAGCGACTTCATGTCTTCCGGCGTGAAGCTCATCAGCCGGTCGGCAAGGTGCTCGCCCGGAAACCCGTAATCCTTGAGCACCGCATCCACAAGCGCGTCCGCCTCAATGATGGCAAGGCGCATGGAGTCCGAGGTCGGCACTCCCATATACTTTTTCGTAAGTTTCTGCCACCGGTCTTTGAAATATGCGCTTCTCAAATTCTTCTGGGCGTATGCTTTCCTTTTGCCCATAACGAACGGGGGGCGATAACGGAGCAGTTTCAGAAAGGCGTAGCAGAAACCAATAAGGAGTAAGATATCAAGAATGAAAAAGAACGCCGTTGCGAACGAAGCAAAGATTCCCATCTGCCTGAACCAACGCGTGTCCGGAGAAAGCCAGACGGCGCCAAGGGCAGCGAGCGCGCCAAGCGCGCCGACCCATTTGAGAAAGGTTGCGATCTTGTGGATGAAAGAAACGTATCCCGGTATGTGATGCATGATAATGGAAAGCGATATGAAGATTATTGATATCGTTCTATTTCTTCTTCTTCGCCGAATATGGCAAGCCCCGCGGGAGGCCCCGCTTTCTTGGAATCCATGCGCTTGATGTGCGGACCCGTGAGTACCATCTTCGTCGGCGGATGAAAGATCGTCGCGACGCACTGGGTCGTCATAAAATACGTTTTTGACCAGAAGTTCCAGTTCATAAAGAACGACGTCATCAATTTTCCCATAACTGTCTCGGGGGGCATCTTGCGCCCGCGATAGTTATACAGCATGCGGGACTTGCGGTATTCCTTGCGGAGCTTCGGTAAAATAAACGGGAAGTCCCACAGCTTCACGCGGGTCGCCATTTTGTCGTTGCGTACAAATTGATTCAGGTCAACGGCGGAATACTGATTGAACGCGCCCGTAAGCCCTCTCCTCGGGAACGTGTCGTCAAACAAGGGCTCCGGCGAAAAGTAGACGAACCGGATAAGGGTCTCAAACGCCGATTTGGAAAGATTCTGCTCAACCGCTTTAAGCACATCGGTTTCTCCGGGAGAACGCATGAACGATTTGAAAAATCTGTTCCCCAGTTCGTCCTTGTGCCCTTCCGCGGCAAGCGAAGGCATCGGCCCTCCGGGAAAATCAAGCGATGACGTGAGTGAGGAGTGGGCTTTCTCTCCTTCTTTTTTGCTTAATTCTTTCACAAGCCCCTCGTATACATGCGCCCATTCGGGACCGACGGGCGCGATCAATATCTGAAGCGCGACAATTTCCTCTTTGTGGGCTTTCGCCATAAGCTCAATAAGCGCGGAAACGGGGTCGTATTGCTTGTCTTCGTCGGGCGACTCAAAATCAAGATATGTCCGGGTCGGGTACGCTCCTTCTTTCCGCAAGTAGAGTTCCGCACCCCACAAGTCATACCCCTGCGCATGCATTTCCGCCACGTTTTTCGGCATCCGGTTCACGTAGTCCTCAACTTCCACAAGTTCAATGTCGGGATAAAATGCGAAAAACGCCGCCTGCACCAGCTTGTTGCATTCGGGTTTCGCCACGCGGATGTAAAGATGCACCTCCCCTCCCATGCTGGCAATCTCAAGGGAATGCCAGCGCGTGACCTCTCCGTCAATCCACCATTCTTCAAGGTCCCCCGGCGCGTTCTTGAGTTGATGAATCGCGGAAAGCACCTGTTCCATACCGCGCGGACTTACGTTGATCTCGCGCGGAATGATTATTTCAAAAAGCGTGCACTTGAATTCATTGATTTCTTCGTGATGAATATATACTTCTTCGCGCCAAGCCCGCCATGTGGAACGAAAAAGCGGCCATACGAGCAGGTACGCCCAAAACCACCACGTGCGCTGAAGCACGAACCCTATGCCATCCCATATCGCCCCGAAATCAAATGACATCGCCTTTTAGTATAGCTCAAAAAGTAATCGCGAACAATGCGAATATAGCAAATATCGCGAATTGGGTTTATTCGCGTTATTTTGAGAGCATTCGCGATATTCGCGATTACTCCTACGCCTCGCGCACCTGGTACGAACCGTCGCCAAGGCGGGTAAACAATATCTTATTCTGGAGATTCACGAGCACCGTGTTTTCCTTGAAGAAACGCTCCTTCTGCACCGCCATGATGATCTGGCGGGGCGACATCGGACCGTCTTTCTTCAATATCCTTTGAATGACCTCTTTCGCCGTACCGGGCTGGTAGCCGTGCTCCGCAAGCGCATAGAGTCCCCTGCCCACAAGCACGAAGCGGGCGTCTTTGATGAGTTCGTTATGCACCGTCGGCGCCGACGCCTTGCGCGCATTGAACCCCACTTCGTTGATCGTCCGCGCAAGCGCGCGGAAGTGAAGCGGTTTCCCTTGCTTCTTCAAGACCAGATACACCCGGTCGCGGATGGTCTTCGGACGGATCTCCGGCCATGCGGCAAGCCCCTTGTCGCCGTAGGGATTCACGTGAAGCTCTTTTGAAATGCCGAGGATGCTTTCCGCGTGCGCGGTCGGAAGCCCCTTGCGCGCAATAAATTCCTGCAGATGCTCATGATATTTTCCCGAAAGCGCGTGCGCCCTCTTTGCTTTGAGCGTCTGCACCCATTCCTTGATGAAGGCCTGCGCATGCGCAAGCGATTTCTTATCAAGATAATAGAACGGGCGGAACAGCTTGTCGTCGGGGAAGAATGAAAATGCTTTTGACGCGTCAATCACGACCGCGAGATGGTTTTCGGTTGTTCCGGGAACTACGGACTTCGCATATGCGACAAGCGCGCCCTGCTCCGCAACGCCCCCCGCGTCCTTGAGGAACTTCTTGACCTGCTCCAGCGCGCGCATGAGCTCGGCGTGCGCGGCAATGTTCTTCTTCGCTACTTTAAGCGCCCCCACTTCTATCTGGCGGATGCGCTCGCGGGTTACGTGGTAGCGCTCTCCGAGCGCCGCAAGGGTCTGGGGTTTTCCTCCTTTTTCAAGCCCGTAGCGCCCAAAAAGCACCTCTTTCTCCCGGGGCGTAAGGCCTTGCGTAACGGAATTTATGATTATGGAGGCGCTCGTCATATCAGTGTATAGAGCCATTATAAAGCATACTTGACAGGGAGTCAAGGGGGTACCCCTGACACTATGACAATAACGATAACAATGACAGAGAAACCCCGCTCTTCACTGCAATGAATGCATCTTTTGTCATCGTCATAGTCACTGTCATCGTGCTACCGCCCTGCGGGCGGTGGCCGCGTGCCATGCGTGCAAGAGCGGGCTTGCCACGAAGATGGAGGAATAGATGCCGGTCGTCACGCCAACCAAAAGCGTGAGCACGAAGTAGGAAAGCGTCGCGGGGCCCGTGAAGTAGAGCGCAAGGAGCACCAGGATAAGCGTAAGCGAGGTGTTTATGGAACGCGCGAGCGTCTGGTTCACGCTCTCGTTGATCACCTTGCCGAACTCGCTCTTTCCGCGGTCAAGAAGCAGGTTCTCGCGGATGCGGTCAAACACCACGATGGTGTCGTGCACGGAGAACCCCATAACGACGAGAAGCGCCACGATAAAGTTCCCGTCAATCTCCACTTTCCCGTAATGCCCGAGCACCGCCAGAAGTCCCGCGGGAATCGCCACGTCGTGGAAGAGCGAGGCGAGGGTGACCCATCCATATTTCCATGAACTTACGGGGCGGTACACTTTGCGGAACGCAAACGCGACATAGAGCGAGATGCCGATGAGCACCAGCGCCAGCGCGATAAGCGACCTCTGCCGGAGCTCCGCGCCCACCGAGGGTCCGATGGACTGGAAGCTCAACTCTTCAAACCCGGCGAGTTTCGCCTTCAAGAGCGAGTTGTAGTTCTGGTGTTCCTGCTCGCTCGCGTGCGGGATGCGCGCCAGGAAATTCTTGTTCCCCGCGTCGTAGTTCACGCGCGCGTCGGAAAGCCCGAGGTCGGCTCTGAACATCTGCTCAACTCCGTGGATATCCGAGGCGCCCGCGTCCGCCTTGAAGGTGAGGATCGCTCCGCCCTTGAAGTCAATCCCTTCGCGAAAGCCGAATACGAGCATCGCGACCACCGAAAGGCCGACGAGGATGCCGGAGATGGTCAAGTATGTTTTCTTTTGTCCAACGATGTTAAGCATGGGATGGTTAATGTCTAATTTCTAATTACTAATGTCTAATGGATATATGAGCGTTAATGTTCCGTTTGGTCATTCAGGCCTTGGTTATTGATTAGAAATTAGGAATTAGAAATTGGTCATTTGTTTTGGCTTTCTTTCTTCGCCGAAAAAACCTCAAGGAAGAGCCGGGTTGTCGTGATCGCGCTGAACAAGCTTACGATAACGCCGAGGAGTAGCGTGAGCGCGAACCCTTTGACGAACGACGAGGTGAAGAAATAGAGAATGACCGCGGTGATGATGGTGGACGTATTGGAATCGCGGATGGAAGGCCACGCGCGGTTGAAACCTTCGTGCACCGCTCCCATTTTGTGGATTCCCTTTTTCGCCTCTTCCTTCACACGTTCAAAGATAAGAATGTTCGCGTCAACCGCCATGCCGATGGTGATGATAAAGCCGGCAAGCCCCGCAAGCGTAAGCGTGATGGGAATGATCTTAAACACCGCAAGCGTGAACAAGATATAGATAATAAGCGCGAGCGCGGCATACACGCCGAACACTCCATAATAGAGTATCATAAAGAGCATCACGAGCGCCGTGCCTATCGTGCCGGCGACCATCGCCTTCTGGAGAGAATTGGAGCCCAAACTCGGGTCTATCGTAAGCTGGTCTACAAGCGTGATAGGCGCGGGCAACGCTCCCGCGTTAAACCGCTCCACGAGAGCCCGCGCGGTTTGAATGGTGAACCTGCCGGTGATGACCGCCTTGCCTCCGGAAATTTTCTGCTGAACGGTTGGCTCTTCTATAAGAATGTTGTCAAGAAACACCCCGATGGGCTTTCCCACGTTCTCTTCCGTCATCCGTTCAAAAATGCCCGCGCCCTCGTCGGTGAATTCAAGCGACACCTGCGGCGCCTGCGTCGTGGGGTCAAAGCTCAACTGCGCGCTCTTAATGTAACGACCGGTAAGGTTGGTCTGCCCATAGGACGTGCTTGAGCCGTTCTGCTCCACGGTGCGGAAGTCCAGAAGCGGGGTCTCGCCGATCTGCTTGATGGCTTCCCCGATGTCCTTTACGCCCGCAAGCTCCACCACGAGCTGGTCCTGCGTGCCGGACTTCGCCACGAACACCTGCGGTTCTGACACGCCGTACAAATTGACGCGGCGCTCCACCACGTCGCGGATGCCGTTCAAGACCGATGTCCGGTCGTTCTCGGGCACCTGCGAAAGGTCCACGTTATAGACCAGGTGGCTCCCGCCCACGAGGTCAAGCCCCAGCCGCCACGGGCGCCAGTCGCCGATGGGAGACTTCGGATAGATAAAAAAACCCGCGATAACCGCGAAGATGATAATGAAGGTGAGAAGAAGACCGGAGTAGCGTTGCATGAGTTACGAAATTACGAATTGAGTACGAATATACGAATGGTTATTTCCCGAGCTTGCCCGCCCGACCGAATACGGTCATTCGGGCAGGTCGAGGGACAGACGGGAACCCATTTGAGGAAGCGAAACTACGATAACATAAAATTATGGGCGAGTGCAAGGAGTAAAGTCAGCTTTTGTAAAAAGCTATGGCGCGATTAAGGATGTGGCGTTTTTCCAGTGATTTTTTCCAACGGCTATTGGCGCGAGTACCATTTACTGTCAAGCCCCGGGCAAAACCGATATGCTTCCTAAAACGAAGGAGGTTGCTTTGTCCGCTGATTACGACCGCATGAGTATGCATGTCAATATCCGAACTGATACCGAAGTTGCCGAGAAGAGTTTTTACGAGATGCAAAATCCGGTGATCATACTGGACACCGGTTACTCTCCGCACCCGCGAGGATGAATTAAAGTAAACAGAACCCTCGTCATTGAAAAATGCTTTGAGAAACTCTTTCTGGAAATCTGGCTTGAGGCAGGGCATATCGGCAATAAGTTGTCGCTCTCGTTCTTGCCAAAAGCGCTCCATCTCAACATTATGGAATGCCGCCCGATAAACTCCTTCCTTGCTAAAGTACCTGCGAGGAGTGAAATTGCATACGCGGGACATGTCACGGCAGAATTTTTCTACAAGCGCCGAGCTCCTATTCTGATATGCAACTCCCTTTCTTGTCACGCTTCCATCAAACAAAATATGGCTGACTAAACGAACTGACCACGCTTGCCACCCTTGAAAACGGTTCAATGATCTATGCAATCTGCTCACGCCTAATTTTGGTCCATGTCCGCGAATTTTTTGCGACTGAATCGTTTTTAACTTTTCCCTAAGAAACGGGCTGACACTTACTGAGCGTACATGAAAATAAACCGAAGATTTCGGCCTGCCGGTCGCTTTAACAATTTCGCCTAGCGTTAACCCTTCCTTGCGAAGCTTTTTACATCGCAATGCGAAAGTATTTTCCATCGGTGCCCCCACCAGGCATCGAACCTGGAACCTCTTCCTTAAAAGGGAATTGCTCTACCAATTGAGCTATGGGGGCAAGCGTTTCGGTTTGGGAACCGAAACACGACGAAAGAACCTGATTGATTCTACTCTTTCTCAAAAAAAATTTCAATCATTATCAGAACCATGAAAAAACTCTTGTTACGCTTGCTTGTTGAACCTAGTTTCCGCGAAATTGACATATTTATTTGTATATGCTATAATGTCCGGTAGATCATTGTAACTCGTCCATATTTTCTCAAGAGCAAAGAGTAGGTCTGTTTACTGATAGATAACAGATGGCCTTTTCTTTGCTCTTGGGAAACGGCCCAAGTAGCCCAACAAGACCCGAAAAACAATCGGGTCCCGGCCCCAAGGAGGGGATAATGGAACGCTACGAAGAAGTTCGCCTGCACGACGGTGAGGACGCGGACGTCGTCTTCGTCCACGAGATCGTGGAGGAAGGAACGGGACGGTTCCTCAAGGTCGTGGACTCGCGCTCCGGCGGGG
>Ga0209541_10009071_pt1 | contig 16200 bp, 15 predicted proteins | sample RifCSPlowO2_01_FD_184027 | JGI IMG/M metagenome (GOLD analysis project Ga0209541, IMG submission 184027) | Groundwater microbial communities from Rifle, Colorado - Rifle CSP2_plank lowO2_0.1 (SPAdes) (version 2) | ecosystem: Environmental > Aquatic > Deep subsurface > Groundwater | place...
TTTGATAAGGTTAGCAATCCTAGAGAGGGATATGTGAAGAAAGGATGGAGGTTTGTGCCGTTTGAACTGATGGACGTGGCTGGACTTGTTGAAGGCGCTTCGGAAGGAAAGGGATTGGGAAACGAATTTTTGAATGATTTATCTGCGGCTGATGCGTTTATACATGTTGTGGATATGTCTGGGGAGACGGATGGGGAGGGGAAGCCTACAACGGGATATGACGTTTCTAAGGATATTAAACTTATAGAGAGGGAATTGGATTTGTGGTATTTGGGAATATTAAGGAAGATATGGGGCACTTTTGCTAGAAAGGCGGAAATGGAACATACCGCATTAGCTAAGGCACTTGCTAAGCAGTTTTCTGGGTTGAAAGTTACAGTCGAAGATGTTGAGCAGGTTTTGCGCGAAACGAAATTGCCTGTTGAGAAGCCTTCGCTTTGGAATGAAGTGCAATTGGGACTGTTCGCGCAGAAGTTACGCAAATGCACTAAGCCGATGATTATTGCGGCTAATAAAGTAGATAGGCCTAAAGGAAGGGAGAATTATGAGAAGATAAAGAGAGATTTTGAGTACACCATTGTGCCGTGTTTTTCTGATGGGGAGCTTGCTTTGAGGGAGGCTGATAAACACGGGCTTATTAGTTACATTCCTGGAGAAAAGGATTTTGAGGTGATTAAAAATCTTAGTGGGGAACAGAAAAAAGCAATTGATAATATAATCAAGACAATTAAGGAATTTGGGAGCACAGGAGTGCAAGAGGTGCTGAATAAGACTGTTTTTGATGTTTTGAAATACGTGGCTATTTACCCTGCTGGCGCTAAACTTTCGGATAGCAAAGGAAATGTTTTACCGGATTGTTTCTTGATGCCTCCTAATTCTACTGCTTTAGATTTTGCGTTTAGATTGCATAGTGATATTGGAAATGGATTTGTTAAGGCGATTGATATCAGGACGAAGAAGGCTGTTGGCAAAGATTATGTGCTGAAGAGCGGGGATGGACTGGAGATAATGACGAAATAGTGGACTGCAATAATCTTTAAATATGCACAATAGTCTCTTTTTTTATGACAGATGACTGTATTGGTATTCAGAAGGGTATTGCTCCTTTGGATTTAGGTTCTCATGATCCCCGTATTAGAGTCGCAGGGGAACTTATTAGAGACTGTTTGCAGGATATGCCTTATTCTCTTGTAAATGTCCATGGTTTTTTCGATCCTCCTCTAGATAACGGTGATGTTGGTGAATTTGGTATTCAGCGTATTTTTTATGATCGAGATGGCAATTTATCTCATCTTCTTGAAGGGAATGTTTATTTACAATCCGATGGCTCTCTTGATAGGAGGGGTGCACCAAATCAAATTTATTCTCTGCCTTCTATGACTCGAGCTATTCATGAAGTCCAATTTAATGCTCTTATAACAATGATTGGATTACGTTCACGATACTCGCACTATAGGGCAGAATTCGAAAGGGCTATTCAAGAAGCAAGTTCTAGACGAGCTGTTTAACCTTCACATCTTGGTTAGTAAGTTTGAGGTAATATTTCTTTGAAAATTTAAGGTTATGACTAAGTGATATGCGGGAAAAGCTTAAATATTTGATTTGTTAGCAATTTAAGATGAAAGAACTTAAAATTGTTGTTGCGAAAATCAACAACGAGGAACAAGAGAGTAGGGCTGTTGAGCTTTATAGGGCGAAGAAGGTTAGCTTGGGATTTGGAGCTTCACTGGCAGGAGTTTCTTTGAGCGAATTTATTGATTTGTTAAGAGAAAATGGCGTTTATTTAAATTTAGAGAAAGAGGATGTTGAGAAAGCTATTGAGACTGCACGTAAGGTGTTGTAAAATGCAAGGACAAATGAGTATTTATTATGATGAGGAAGGAGACTTCCTAGAGATAATGTTTGATAGCTCTAGCGCTGATTATGGGGATCATGTTTCAGATGACATTGTTCTTTTTAAAGACCAAAATACCGAGAAGATTATAGGGATAGGAATTTTTAATTTTAAAAAACACACCAAAGACCTTGCCGATTTAAGGCTTAATCTGCCTGTGAAGATTAATCTTTCTGCGCTGAAGATTTAATAACGTATTACTTTTTGGCGATTTTCCACATAGCATAAAAATACTTGCGAAAACTATCTGCTACCGCTTGATTCTCGATCATAATTGCCATTGGGCTTGCTTGGGAGATGACGAAGATTAGGACTTTGTTTGCGTATATTTCTGTGCTTGTTGGCATTTCAAAATCTTTTAGGAGAAAGCGGAACTCTGTGTGAGGAAGGTGTTTTCTTTGTTTGTGTAACGATTTGTACTTTTCATTTATTAGATGTTTGTGAATTATACCTTTCTTTGCCCTTTCCTCTTGTTTTTTATTGAAGTATATTTCCCATGATTCTGGCTGTTCTGTAAGGCCCATTGAGAGCCATTCTTCTCCTCGCTTTAGAGTGTTGATTATGTCTTGATTAGCTGTTTTCAGACCTTCCCAGCCAGTAAATATTCTTGCTTCGCTCTTTTGGGATTCTTTCTGCTTAAGAATTAGCTGTGGAATTATCTGCCTTATTTCTTGCTTTTCTTTTTCTATTGTATGTTGTTTTTCTTCTAGATATTGAAGAATTCTATCTGGCGATGATGCTTCGAATTGCTTGATGTTATTTCTTGTTATTGTTGTTATAAGTCCTTTTTTTGCAAGTCTGTCTAGGACTTCGTAGGCTTTTGATCCTGACACGCCTGATTTTTGTATTATACTTGTGATTGAACACGAGCCTAGTTCTAATAGCGAGAGATATACCTTGGTTTCGCCTTCTGTCAGGCCTATTCTTTCTAGGGCTTGTTGTATCATCTTAATGTATAATTTTGTAGGTTTATTAACTTAACGTATATAGGGGGGATAATAGTTATATAGTATACTTGAGCGGGTTTTTTATGGAACAAAGAAATAATCATATATTTAGTAAATTGGAAACGACTATTGGATTTGGAGGGTCTGCGATACTTTTAGTTGGGGGACTTGCTGGATTATATGATTTATATCATCCAAATATAAGTAATTCATTTTTAGAGGGAGGGTTTTTATTTGGTTCTTTAGGGGCGTGCGGAATTATCTACTCATCTGTAAGCTACTTGATTAGGGAAACGAGAGGGGGAAAATAGTTTATGACAGAACAAAAATCTAGACAAACACGAGTCAAAATGGGTCCCGATGCTAGCCATAGATGGGAGCAAAGATTTTCCATACCTGAAAATGACGGAAGAGAATATGATAGAGTCCAATATTTATTACATTAGGGGTTTTATGCGCAGGCTATGCCGATTTTAGACTCCCTGGCGGATAGGTTTCCGGAACATCCCTATATTCAAAATTTACTTGGGGTGGCCTTTGTTCAGAGAGATAAAAATGAAGCAGCATTGGGAAGATTTGAGAGAGCTTTAGAGTTGTCACCTCCTGATTGTAGAGCCTTGCGTGCTGATGTTCTTGCTAATATAGGGGGAACTCGAGTGAAACTTGGACAACTTGAAAGTGCAGAAAGAGATTATTTTAGAGCACTAGAGTATGATTCAAACTCTGGAGGAACCTTTGCAAATTTAGGAAATATAAGACTAATACAGCAACGTTATCATGAGGCCATTGAATTTTTTTACACAGCTTTTGAATTGGGTTTGCAGTATAGACCCCTCCCTAATTATGTAACTGGCTCTGTTTTAGGAATGGGGCGTTGTTTCAGAATAATTGGCGAAGAATCGGCGGCTTCAATGATGCTTGAAATTGTTCGAAAACTCCCACCAGAACATATGTATTTAATTCAAGATACTCTTGATTCAGATGAACGCGAAGTGAGTTTTTATAATCGCGATTTAGAAAGAAGGACTTGATTATGAAAGCATACATAGTCCCGTTTAGATTTCAAAGAAGGTTAGCTTTGGGAAATGAAGAAGGTTTAGACATAAATGGTCCTATTTTGTATGTTCCCGATAGAGGAGCTATTTTATACAAAACAGGTATTACGGGAGATGCCGAGAGAATGGGGTTTGTTACTAATGGCGTAGACTATTTTTCAGATGATACTGCGTTCTTAAGCCAGTTAGAAAGGCAAGTTAAGGGAGAAAAGATACGTGGTATTTGGAGAGGATCTAAATTCGATCTTTCAGAAGGGCTTTTCGAAGCAGATATTCCTGACGAAGAATTTAATAATGTTGCTAAAATAGCTAAAGAGGCGTATGAGGCTCTAAGGAGGTTTAGATTGGATTCAATGAAATTAATTACTGACTTACAAAAACAAACTGGTCAGAATATATATGGAAAGTTGGTTTAGCGGAGGGTTATAAAACAATCATATCTTTCTTCTTTTTAACTCTTTGACTTTGTCAAAATCAGGGTCGTCGGAGACGATTTCCGTGCAGTTGTTTATGATTGCGGTTGCTGCGTGAATGGCATCACGAGGTTTTAGATTATATATTTTTAAGAGATCTTGCGCCTTCGCAATGATCTCTGCATCTACTCGCAGGATTGTGAGATTGGGCAGTTCAAAAAATTTATCTCCTTCTTCTAATGCAAGAGTTTTTCCTTCTTTTTTCCAGATGGAGTGAACAAGTTCGTCCCAAGTCAGGGCGGCAGTACATGCTGTTTGATCTTTTTCAAGAAATGTTCGCAGAAGCATGCGAGAAGTGTTCCCTTCTTTTCCTTTATGTATTGCTGCATAGACTAAGATGTTCGTATCAAGATAAATCATAGCTCTCTTCTTCTATATTCTTGATTTCTTTCAAGGTTATATCTTTATTTTTTGTTCGTGCATATACAAAAAACTGCTCTAATTTTTCTTTAGCATCTTCTTCTTTTTTGGTAATGACTAGCTCATTGCCCTTTTTTGCGAGGTAAATTTTATCATATGTTTTGAAATTAAGGCTATCTCTAAGGTCTTTTGGTAATATTACTATTCCTTTAGGCTTTACTTCTCGTTCAAATTGCATGCCTTATTTAGTAGGAATGACTATTTAAACTTTTTCCTACCTCTAGGTAAGATTTATACTTATAAATTTATAAACTATCTAAGTAAGTTTAGACGATGAAAACAAGACAAGACGCTTTGAAATTATTGCATGAATGGGTTGTGAGCGAGAGTTTGCGGAGGCATTGTTACGCTGTAGCTCGGGCAATGGAAGGGTATGCTAGGAAGAATAGATTGAGTGATGAGGAAATTGATAAGTGGTATATTTCTGGATTGCTGCATGACATGGATTATGAGCGATACTCGAGTTTGGAGAATCATCCGTTTGAAGGTGTTAAGGTATTGAGGGAACAAGGGTATTCGGAGGAGATTATTGAGGCGATTATGGGGCATGGAAATCATACAGGGGTTAAACGCGAGACAGCGATGGCCAAGACGTTATTTGCTGTTGACGAATTGTGCGGATTGATTGTGGCTTTGTCGAAAGTTAGACCTGATGGATTTAATGGAATGACTTCGGAGAGTGTTGAGAGAGTGCTGAAGAAGAAAGAATTTGCTAAGAATATTAATAGAGATGATATTGAGCAGGGTATTTGCGAATTGGGCGTGAAACGTGAAGAGCATTTTGAGACGGTTATTGAGGCTTTGAGGAAATTGTAATGATTGTTGGCGTTAGAGTTAAACCAGGGGCCTTTAAAGATCAGATTTCTAGAAATGAAGATGGAAGTTATATTATTTTTGTGAAGGAAAAAGCAGAGGATAATCGAGCCAATATAAAGGTAATTAAAATTCTTGCTAGAGAATTTGGCGTGCACTTCAGCAGGATATAGAGAATTTCATAGCTTATAGTCTCTTTTCAATGAAATTCTCTAATGGACAATTGCCGAAAACACATGGTGCAAGTAGTGCAATTGCCCATAAGTATTAAAAACCCTGCTAGTAGAAATAAGATTATTGAGATAAAAGAGAGATGAAGATTATTATAGTAAATGATGAGGATGAAGGTGTGGGTGTTAAGGATAGAGAAACTCTTGATTACTCGAAAGATATTTATCGAGTCTCAGCTTTATGGATAGCTAATAGCCATGGACAATCTCTTCTTGCTAAAAGGGCTTACACAAAGAAGCATAATCCGGGAAAGTGGGGGCCTGCTGTTGCTGGAACTGTTGAAGAAGGGGAAACTTATGAGTCAAATATCACTAAGGAAGCTGATGAGGAATTAGGTATTAAAAATGTCAAACTAAAAAAGGCTATTAAAGAATTGGTTCGGGGGAGATATAAGCATTTTACACAATGGTTTTTTCTTAAGATTGATAAGAATGTTGAGGACTTTACTTTTAATAAAGATGAGGTTGTTGAAATAAAATGGTTTAGTATGGAGGAAGTTATTGAGTTGATTGAGCTAGATATGGCAGTCACTTTAAGTAACGAACTTCTAGTTGATATGAAGAAGAGGATGCGGAGATGAAATACATAGAAGCGCCTGATTTGCAGGGAAGGATGGAGGATATTGTTCGGGCTTTAGGGATGGAACATATAGACCTTGCCAGGGTGAAATGCTTTAGGAGTAAAGGCTCGAGCACGCGAAGGACGATTGCGCGATGCCATACAATTGGGAAATTAATGCAGAAGGCAATGAATGCGAAGGCGCATTATGCTATCGAGTTTCTGGAAATTTTTGATAAGATGCCTAGTGTTGAACAGGATAAAGTAATTATACATGAGCTGTTGCACATCCCCAAAACTTTTGGTGGAGGATTTAGACAGCACGATTTTGTATGTGAGCAAAATGTACGGGCACTACACGAACGATGGCGAAGTTTTGAACATATAGGGAATTCAGATAACTAATAAACTCTTTCCCAGAATTCTCTAATAGATAATTCTGCAAACACTACTGCAATCAACAGAATTATCCGCGATAATTTGCCGTCGAAATACTTATAAAGCTCTTCTGTCTCAGAACGAGGAGAACTTCTTTTTATGATGGAGGTTCTCTTACAAAAAGTGGTATACAAAGGACATATGAACACATTAAGACGCGACATTATTGCGTATATTCGTTCTCATAATAAGGAAATTCTTGTTGTGCGCAACTTTGCCATTTTATTATTCTCTCTTTTTCTTATTTCGTTTGCTTTCTATATTCTCTCATCGCCTAATTTTGTTGGTCGTATCGTTCTCGATGTGGATGCAAGCGCGCTTCCTACAAATGCGCTTGCCGGCAAGGTACAAATTTTGTTGAACGAAGGAGAGCATATTCCTGTCGATGCTATACTGGAAGTTGGCAGTGAATTCGGCAGTCGTAGTGTGAAACTTGGAGATGTTATTAATCAACCCATCGTATTAGGCGACTTCTTTATTTCCGGAGCCGATGTTACGGGGAAGGGCAAGGGATATGGTTTAGTTGGCACTAAAACAATTTACACTCCAGTAAAGTTTACTTTGCGTGTATCGGAGCCATCAACTGGGAATTCAACTAATTCTACAAATTCAACTGTTTCGTCTTCGGCGGGATCGGTGGCAAATGCGATACTTTCTACTGAAGTGCGTGGCACTACGAGAGCGGATTCCCCATTTACTCGCAGACTTAGGGAGGAACAGAAGGCCGAACTTGTTCCAGGAAGTGTTTCTATAAGGGGCAGACTTGTTAATGATAATGTTGTTAGTGTACAGACGGCAGAAAAGGTAGTCGCTGTTTCTACGAGCTATTCAGAACAGCGTAATGGTTTTGGAGCAGACTTTATCGGGTCAAATCTATTTCCTCTGCAAATTGATCTTTCTTCATTTGGGCTTATTGTTCAAGCTCCAGCCGTTGTGTATGTACGCCTGTCATATCAAGGGGTGCTGATTGCAGAGACTCAAAGGGAAATTATTGCGTCGAGCTTGCCTCAGGTAGTTTCTGTTCCTCTTCCAGCAACTGATTCGGTTACTCCAGCACAGGTTTCTGTTAAAGTGCAAGTAGTACAGCAGAAGGCAGTATTGGGACAGCCTGTTAAATGGAAAAAGATTGTTGACTTGTCTAGTCCAGCACGGGTTTCTGTTGAACTGCCTAAGAATGCGAGGAATGCGCGTGTAATTTCTTCACAAGTTGCTTCTTCACAAACAGGCAATACGCGAGTGCTTGTGCATGGAGAAACAGCCCTTATGCAAGGAGAGAGTTCACAGAAAGTTGATGTTTTTGTAGCAGGAAAAAAGGTTTCTAGCAAAGAGGTTGTTGTCACTCGCGATGTTACGGGAAAGGGCAAGGCAGGTAATCGCCTCGAAGTCAACGTTACGGGACCAGAACTATCGCTTGAGCCTTCCTCCTTTGTTGAGCGTGTGCGCAAGAGTGTGCGCAAAATTATTCCCCCGCGATTTTTGGGAAGGGTTATTGATGAAGTTCTGCCTGCTCCTGTGCCTGTTGTAGATGTTTCTCAGTACGTTGATTCTGTTGAGATAGAGTATGAAACTCCCGCGCCTTATGCATTAGAAAAAGATACTATTCGGGGAAAAGAAGTTCAGATTGTTGGACCTGATGATGTGCACTATGACGATGTGCTTGCATTCACCAATTTGCCGCAGCGTCTAGGTGTGCATGAACCTTCAGAAGTCAGAATTTATTGGAAGGAAGGAAATCGCTATCTTGACTCTAGCAATGTGTTGGATCTTGATAATGATGGGCTATACGATCGCGTTGAATGGGTTGTGCCGCATTTGAGCAATCAAACTTTTGAAATTATTGTGCTAAGCAAGGCAAACCATCTTGACCAGAATCATCGTTTTATTTCTGATATATATCTTGATGTCAAGGAACGCGATGGCAATTGGAGCGAGACGATTAAAGATGGGGAGTATGTCTATGTAACATTCGAGAAACAATTGATATCGAGCAACGATATAACTGTTTACCCGAGCATCATTTCTGGAAAACCGAGAATTGATGTATATGATGCCACCACTGAAGAGGTTGTCGCCCAGTTTACATCTTTAACAAACGGAACTTACAATAAAGTTTATTTGAGTGGCTTGAACGGCTCACAAGATTCGTTCGAATTACACATCCTAAATGGAAGCGTGCAGTTTGACCATATACTTGACCCTACTCCAATCGTCGGTCCTGAGAGTGGCGAGGCGCCCCTCATTCATCCGGGAAACGGATGGAATAATCAGTTAATCTCTACGCCTTCGGCAAATGGAGTTGGACCGACGCCGATTGGAAGATGGGATGTTGTACCGTATCAAGATTTCAATGGAGAGTTTGGTATCGGAATAGTGGCATTTCATATTTTTGGAATTGATAGAGTTGAATTCTCTGTTGAAGGCGGAGATTGGGTTACCGTAACGGAAATGACGTACAATCCCTATTCTAGAGTTTGGGAATATTGGGTGAAACTTGATGCTAATGATTTCACACAAGATGGTTTGAAAGAAATACGCGCGATAATTTATCCTAAAGTTGGACAGCCTCGAGTTTTGCAGGGAAATGATTTGACTGAAAATAGTAATGGGGTACACTCGTTGTTTTTGAATGCGAATGGGCAGGGAACTCTGCCAGAAAATATTAGATGGGTTGATAGCGTGAACGGAAACGATATAAGCGGGGATGGCTTGGAAAATAATCCGTTCAAGACAATTGTCAAGTCTGCACAATCAATAATGGTTCAGCAAGGGTCTGTTGACGGGGGAGTTATTTATCTCAAGGCAGGAACTTATTATTGGGGAACGACAGGAACGCTTCCAGTTATTGATAATCCTCAACGCTGGCTTACTGTAAGTGCGGCACCAGGTGTTGCCCGAGAGAGTGTTGTTATTAATGACTCTTCTACTGCAGGGCTCAAAACTAATTTAGTGCGCTTGTATGGGCTATGGGTTAATGATACTGCTGTTGGGACGCAAGGCGGCAATGCATTTGTGTGGGCAGATCACTCGCTTTTAACAGGAGGTAATCTTAGTAAGGACTTTAATACGCTTCCTGGCAATTATTGGACCGTTGTTTACTCTACAGATTCTGATTTTATGCATTTGCGACGCGGCATAGGAGGGCACGAGATTGCACGCCATGACCGTGCGATTGATATTGTTGGCGATATGGTTAAAACTCCGCGGCTCGTTATTAACTTTACTGGCGAGAACTTATGGGACTTCAGGCCAGACCTTGGTTCTAATCCTAATGGCACTCTTCCTGCAGATGTTCATCGCGATGTAATTCAAGGACAATCGCCTCTTAATAATACTATTGTGTATGGGTTCATGGCGGTTAAAAATATCAGCGGGCAAAATTGGTTTTTCACTTGTGGCAACAGCGGGGTGTATTGCACAAGCCAAGACATTGCTTTTGTAAACTATATGGTTGATTCGGAAAGTCAGAATCCGGGCAAATATGGCGTTACTACAAATCACTTGCTTTTGTGGAACTTTGTAGAGACAAAAAGGGCTATCTTGACTAATCATAAAGATAAATACCCTACTTGGCCCGATAGTCGTTTTGATTATCTCGATGTACGCAATAGTTTGTTTGGATCGATGGGAGTTGAAGTCAATGTAACAATTGACTCGAACAATTGGGCAGTTAATAACCATTTTGTAGGAGACCCTCTACAAGGTGCTGGTTACAATACTCCACGAGGTGTGAATTATACAACTGGAAGCTCATTTTCTACATTGTTAGCTAGCTATGCTGGCTGGAACGCAACTGATAATGATTTTCATCCCTCTGCAAATTCGATTTTGAGAGGTACTAATAGGCCTTACCCTGTCGAGAGAATTGTACCTGTGGATTTTGAAAACAATCTTGTCCCTGGAGATGGAGGCGGAGCGCTTGGAAGCCTGCAATTTGTTGGGGAAATTGTTCCTGGACCTGACACGACACCGCCTCAAGTTACAATTACTTACCCTATCGCTACCACATACACTGTAAATGTAACTTCACTTTTGTACACAGCGACGGATAATGTTGCTTTGGATAAGTGCTGGTACAGTTTGAATAACGGATTGTTGAATACAACTGCAACATGCGGTGCAAATATTTTGAATTTGAATGCCTTGCAAGGAAGCAATACTTGGAGAGTATATGCTAATGATACTTCTGGCAATTTAGGGAGTGCGAGTGTTACATTTAGTGTAAATATTACAACACAAGGCCCTGACACAAATGCTCCTTCAATTCAGTTTGTGAGTCCTACTGAAATTAGCGGGAGTTCATATACACGAGACAATATTATGATTAATGTGACTGCTGTTGATACAGACTTGCAATCGATTATGATTAGATTATTTGATGCTAACCACGCACAGATAATGTCTGCTTACTCTAATACCTCGCCTAACTATGTTAACTTTATTGGATTGGCTAATGGGACGTATTACTTCAATGCAACTGCAACCGATTTACTTGGGCATGTTAATGCGACTGAAACGCGCATGGTTAAACTTAATGGTCAGGAGAGTGGAGGAGAAGCGCCATTCATACATCCTGGAAATGGATGGGCTGGATTGATTCCTACACCTTCGGCAAATGGCATTGGTCCGACGCCAATTGGAAGGTGGGATGTCGTGCCGTATCAAGACTTCAATGGAGAGTTTGGAATTGGGATAGTTGCATTTCATATTTATGGAATAGACAGGGTTGAATTTAGCGTTGGGGGCGGAGATTGGGTTCCTGTGACGGAAATGACTTATAATCCTCGTTCTAGAGTTTGGGAATATTGGGTGAAACTTAATGCGAGCGAGTTTAGTGTTGATGGCTCGAAAGAAATTAGAGCAGTTATTTATCCTAGGGTTGGACAGCCTCGAGTTTTGCAGGGAAATGATTTGACTGAAAATAGTAATGGGGTACACTCGTTGTTTTTGAATGCGAATGGACAGGGAACTCTGCCAACAAATATTAGATGGGTTGATAGCGTGAACGGAAACGATATAAGCGGGGATGGCTTGGAAAATAATCCGTTCAAGACAATTGTAACTGCTGCACGCGATTTAACGGTCGATTATGGCTCGAGTGATGGCGGAATTATTTATTTGAAAGCAGGAGATTATTATTTGGGGACAGATGGAAGCACGCCAAATATAGTAACAAATACTAGATGGCTGACAATTAAGCCTGCGGATGGTTTAACGAAGAGTCAAGTTAGGATTAATGGTTCTTCTAGTGCAGGGTTGGCTACAGAGTTGGTACATTTAGATAATATACACGTAAATAATACTGTTGTCCGCACTACAGGCAGTGTAAATATTATTTGGGTTGAAAACGTGCTCTTTACAGGCAAAAACTTAAGCGATATAACTTTTCCGCTTAGTTCTAGTCAATGGTCTGACGGAATTTATGCAACTGACTCTGAGTATAGTACTATGAGCCGTGCGACCGCAGATTATGCATTGGGAAGACATTTGTATGTGCACGATGTGGGAGCAGTCTTGTTCAAGCAACCGAGATTATTAATTAATGTAACTGGAGAGAGTTTGATTGATGCTAACCCTGAGCTTGGCCAGACCCCAAATGGCACTCTTCCTGCAGATGTTCATAGGGATGTAATATTTGGCCAAAGCGGTCTTAATAATACAATCATATATGGATTGAAAGCTGTGAAAAATATCGATGGTCAAAATTTCTACTTTTCATGCGGAGCTTCTGACCCGCAAAATAATTGTTTTTATCAAGACCTCGCATTTGTTAATCTAATTCTTGATTCAAAATCAGATTGGCCTGCGAAGTACGGGGTAATTACCGATCACTTATTATTATGGAACTTTGTTGAAACCAAGAAAATTAGTTTTGCTGCCTTGTTAGGTGGCTGGAATACAACTGGCGCGATAAAAACAATTGATTATTTTGATATTCGCAATAGTGTGTTTGGGCAATTTGCAGGACAAAGTTCTCAAAATTTAAATGTTAATAATGGAGAAACATACGGGGCGAATAATCACTTTATTGAATCTACTTCTGTATCTGGGTTTGTTAATTCCACTAATGGGGGCTCTTTAAGCAGTTTGTTTGCTCTCTATACGAATTGGAATTCAACTGATAATGATTTCCATCCTTCTGCTAATTCTATATTAAGAGGAGTGAATAGACCTTATCCTGTACAAAGATTAGTTCCTGTGGATTTTGAAGGCAATGAAATTCTTGGTGATGGAAGTGGGGCGATTGGAGGTTTGCAGTACGGTGGAGGAGGTATTGTTGGACCCGATATAACTCCTCCTGTAATTACAGTCGTGTCGCCGCAGGCGACGACGTATGCGAATAATACGGTATTGGTTAGCTTTAGTGCTACGGACGCGAGCGGCATTAGCGCGTTGTGGTTTTACAACGGAAGCACGAACGTGACATATACTGTGCCGGTTTATAGGACGCTTAACGATGGGAATTACAACTATGTATTCTATGCGAATGATACATTAGGGAATCGAAATTCGAAGAGCGTTGCGTTTAGCGTGAACACGACGGAAAGTGTTTCATCTGGCGGGCTATCTTTTGTTCTCAAGCTTGTATATACTAACGGTTCTGCGGTATCTAATGGCAGAGTTGTTGTTTATCAGTATGACCGTGTTATAGGAGATCATCCACAATTGAATAGAACATACACTAACATTTCTGGCGCTGATGGCATAGTAACTTTGTTTGGCTTGTCGAATAATACCGAGGCTATGTATAGGATTGAGGCGTTTATTAACACGTCGGGAAAGATAACTTATATTGGTCCGCAACTGCATCCGTTTGACGAGGAAGTATTGGAGAACGGCATTTCGGGCTCTGAATTGTATCTTGAGGAAGCTGTTGGCTTGAATGTGACTGTGTACTCTGGAGTTGACAGCTCGGTTTTGGTTGGACGACGATACGATATTATCGATGGTGCGTTTGGCAATCCTGTTGAATTTTCCAATAATAAATCATTGACTAATGATATCGTATATGTGCCGTTGAATAGGACGTACGCGTTTAATGTGTATCCTAATGCAAGCGCGCCAATGGTTGTTGCTTACGCGCCAGGCGCGTGCTTGAACTCTAATGGTGTTACAGCTGGAGAGATTGTTTCGTGCAGCCTGAATAATACTGTATTGTTCAGGCAGGTTTATGGCACTATTCCTTCTAGTGGCTTAACGTCATTTACAGGAGTTAATTATTTAGTTGGTTATGGGGGAAGAGTGTTTTCGGATTCGTCTTTCAAGAACTTGGGGCGCTTCAGCGGTGGAGCTAATGATACTTATACTAAAGTAACTGGCGCGTTCAACGTGACGGTGCCGGCAGTTGCGACAAGTGCCGAGACATTGCTTTTGTTCTTCGGGACGAATGCTACTGGAAGCTACGCGGCAATTTATAATGTAACAATGGATTTGACCAGTGGAGATGCTAACGTGGGAAATAATGCGCGATGGTATCATCTTTATGGTTCAAGTGGTAGCTTTTCTATTCGCGACTTTTCTGGGGGGCAGAATACGATTCCGACGAAAGCGACGACTTTTACCATGATGAAAGCTAATAATTTGGGGCAGAATGCGAATGGGCCTGCAGGATTGTTCACGGAAATGAAAGTAACTTATCCGACGGGCAGGAGTGTTTTGTGGACATTTGATTTAAGCGCGGAGAACAATGAGGTTAGCATGCCTCTGTTGCAAGGTTCCAAGGTTTCGATGAATGCATTCGCTGCAGGCAAGGCTCCTAAGACTCTTACACTTGACGATACGCGATTGGCTAGCGAGACGAACTTTACTATTGTAATGAAGAATTTTGATAGAAGATTTTCCAATGGGACGATTGCAAGTTTGGGCAGCGTTAAAGTTGAATTGTTCAAGAATGACGTTGCATGCCGCGTGCCTGCTCCTGCGTCTTCGTGCGCGCTTTTCATTTTCAATAACGCAAGCAGCTTACAGTTGGAAACGCATTCGTTTAAGATGATGCTGCTTTCGAAAGCTAATGTCAGGATGACGAATACTGCATCGAATGTTGCTGTTATGTATGTCGGAGCTAGACTTGACGGCTCGAATTCTCCTCCTGCTGATTTCAACGACATGGCAGACAATAGTTTGTCTTCGGCTGGATTGGTAAATCAATTATGGGCATTCGGTTCAAATGGTCCACGTATTTACGATTACGCGTATGTGACGATTCCTTACGATGACAATTTGATTAACGATAGTGCATCTATTGGCGTGCGCATTCCTGAATTGTATGATACGACATCGCAAGATACGTGGATAGTAGAATACAACGCATCGGTTAATACTACTACGCAAGTTTCTACTTTGAGTTATTACGCTCCGCGCTTTAGTGAGTGGTTGACTTTGTTGAATGGGGCTGTGTGTCATCAAAATATTGCGAGCACTTCTGCGAATCAGCCATGCTCATATGATAAAAACTTGAATGTTATTTATGTGCGCGTGCCGCACTTCTCTGGAACTGGACTCGAGGTGAATGCGAGCACACCTGAAGAATCTGTTGGTCCTGGTCCTGAAATACCGCCTACTGGTCCTACTGGCGGTCCTGGTCCAAGCGGCGGAAGTCCTGGTCCGAGTAGCGGCGGAGGCGATGAAACGCCAGAGTTTCCTGTAGTTCCTGTGTCTCCTCCACGAGCGACAGAGCCTATTACAGAGCCTACTGAATGGACGACGACTTTCTCTCATAGCGATTCGAATCTTGCTGATAAAGGAGATATTAGTTCGATATTGAACGTTAACGAGAGAGTTGCTGTTGATGTAGAGGGAGTTATACATTATGTTGGTGTTGTAGAAATTAGAGATGAAAGCGCACTCATTGAGGTTTCAAGCGCGCCGATTCGCGAGTGGATTTCGGTAGGGGAGTCGAGGCAATATGATATGACTGGCGATGGCAAGGCCGATATGATTGTGACGCTTGAGAGCATTACTGGTTCTGTTGTTGATTTGACTATATCCGGCACTTCCAGATTTGCTTCTGTGGGCACTTCCTCATTATTGTCTTTGCCTATCTTTATAGGGATATTGATAGCTGCGCTTATTCTTGTCATTGTTTACATAATACGAAGAAGTCGAGCAAAGCAGCGCGAGATATTTAATCAAATGCATCAAGATTATATGACGAGCCAGTTGGGCAAGCCAATTACAGATAAAGATTTAGGGTCGAACAGTTTGCCTTAATAGAGAGTTTAGGGTAAGGGGCGATACGTTTCCTAGATTATCTATAGTTTTACAAATATTATTCGATACTAGTTGAGATACTGGAGATTATCAACTGTAATCCCAAAACTACAAACAAAACTCATCAGAGTTTTGTGATGTCAGGAATGCGGTCCAAACCATGC
>Ga0209541_10009073_pt1 | contig 16195 bp, 20 predicted proteins | sample RifCSPlowO2_01_FD_184027 | JGI IMG/M metagenome (GOLD analysis project Ga0209541, IMG submission 184027) | Groundwater microbial communities from Rifle, Colorado - Rifle CSP2_plank lowO2_0.1 (SPAdes) (version 2) | ecosystem: Environmental > Aquatic > Deep subsurface > Groundwater | place...
CTATTCTTTGAAGGAAAGGACAAAGTTTTTTTCACCCTCAAACCCCAAGAAAATAATCGATTTTTTGGAAAGGAAAAAGCAAGAAATCAACGGGCTTTCTTCCGAAGCCTTGCAAATGCTGCCTGAGTTGCAGAAAAAGTTCGGGGCAAACCCAGAAGGGGAAAGAATTGAGGTCTTTGAAGGAATCGAAGGATTAAGCTCTATCTACAATGAAGGCTTGGACAGCCTCAAAGAAGGGGAAAAAGTAGTTGTTTTGGGCGCGAGCTTTGGGATTCCATCAGGCAGGAAGAAAGTTTCCAAATTTCTTGAAAAAATCAACAGGAAAAGAATAAGCAAAAAAATCCATTACAGGCTGATTTACAATGAAAGCTTGCGAGATGATGCTGAGGTTAAAGAATGGAAAAAATTGCCTCTAACTGAAATCAGGTTTTTGCTTGACGACACTCCGGCAAGCGTTAATGTCGCTGCGGACAGGACGATGATAATCTATTGGCACCAGGAAAAGCCAAAAGTGTTCTTCATAAAAAGCAAGCCAGTGGCCGGCTCTTTCAGGAAATACTTTGAGGTAATCTGGGAGAAAGCGAAAGAATGACTTTAAATTATTCACTCAAGCCTTTCAAACTTTCCATTAACTGCTTTTTTTACCATTACTGGCTTTATCACGTCGCCTTTGCCATCAAAAGTCGTCAAGCCGCCAAGGCCTTCATAATTTTTAACATTGTATAAAAAATCCCGCAAGCACTCGGTGTTTTCATCACCCTTGCATTCCAGCGCAGCAGCGCCCAAAAGCATCACAGCATCATAAGCATTTGCAGTGTAAAACGCGGGCTTTCTGCCAAACCTTTCCTCAAACCTTCTTGAAAATTCTTTAACCGCTGTGTTTTCAGAATCAAAAAAAGGCGAGGTTATAACAACCCCTTCAGAAACTCCGGACTGCAAGAAAGCCTGAGAGTCCAACCCAGGCGCTCCAGCAATCAAGCCTTTAAAGCCAAACTCTTTGATTTGCCTAATCAGGATAATTCCGTCAGAGTCTGTTGCTGGCGAAACATACAGTACTTTAGGGTTTGCCTCAAGCGCTTTTACTATCTCACTTTTGAAATCCTTTAAGTTTTCATTATACTCTATTGTTTTTGCAATCTTCCCGCCCAAAGCCTCAAACTTTTGCACAAAGCTGCTCGCGTATGTTTTCGAATTAGCGGACTGGGCTGACAAGACAGCAACAGCATCAATGCCATTGCTTTTGATAAATTCAGCGATTTTCCCCCCATGCAAGCTTCCAGTTTCCCTATTCCTGAACACAAAATCCCCGGCATTTGTTATCTCATCAGCTGATGCAACAAATGTGAAGAGAATTGCTTTTTTTGCCTCAGTTAACGGAGCAACTGCCAAAACCTCGTTAGACCTGACAGGCCCTAAAATGACTCTAACCCCATCAATTTCAAGAAGTTTTTTTGCAGAATTCACTGCCTGCAAATCCTCGCTTTGCGAGTCTTCAAAAAGCAATTCAACCTCGAGGCTTTTTTGCGTTTTGCGCAGGTCTTCAACAGCAAGCAAGGCAGCATCTCTCGCTTCCAACCCCCATCCAGCACTTGCAGGCCCTGAAAGCACGCCAATATAACCAATTTTTACAACCGGAATCTCGCTGCTTTGCTGTGCCTGTCCTTGAAGCAGGAAAAAGCCAGCAATTGCCAGAACAGCAAGCAAGGCAACTATTCCAAAAACCTTCGCATTGCTTTGCCAAAAAGCTTGCCTCATGAAAAAAGCCCTTGCTAAAAAACTTTTAAACCAGTCTGCAAACACCCAGTATTTATTTTTGAGTTGTCCAAAAGCGGACAATTTAAAAACAATTGCGGGCCTGGTGCTATTATGGAGAAAGGGGTCTTGACAGAATTGGGCTTTTCTGAAGGAGAAGCTGAAATCTACCTAGCCTTGCTTAAGAACGGCCCAAGCACCGTAATGCAGCTTGCGAAAAAGACAGGCAGGCATAGGACGCACATTTACGACACCTTGGAAAAGCTTTTGGAAAAAGCCTGCGTTTCATTCATTGCTGAAGGCAAGATGCGCAAGTTCCAGGCAGCAAATCCAGAAAACCTTTTGTTGTTCCTGAAGGAAAAGGAGGAAAAAACACTAGCATTGCTGCCTGAATTGAAGAAGGCTTATGAAGAGCAGAAAAGTGACTTCGAAATAAATGTCTTCAAGGGAAAGAACGGCTTGAAGTCGATTTACGAGGATGTTTTGAGGGAAAAGAAAACGCGCTATATAATTTCAAAAGGCGGCGCCTTCAAGGAATTCATGCCTGAGTATTATGAAAAATGGGTCAGCAAGGTCAAAAAGCTTAGGATGAAATCTAAAATAATAACCCGCCAGGGATATGCGGAAAAGCAAAGGAAAGGCCTTGAGCAGAGGCATTTTTCAGAAAAGTTCATTACGCCGCATTCCACAATGATTTACGGCGACAAGGTGGCTTTGCTGCTCTGGAGCGTTCCCTTGGGAATCCTAATAAAGAACAAGAAAATTTCCCAAGATTATAAAAAATATTTTGACTTCCTTTGGGGGATTGCAAAAACTTAGCTTTTGCTTAGTTCTTCAAAAGCGTTTTGTTTAGTGATTGTTTAAAACTTTAGAACCTTCTGGAAAAACCAGGTTAATCAGCGTGGTCTTTCCAGCCTGCCTTGGGCCATAAAGGATTGAAACAACGCCTTTGACAAGAGAAGCATCCCGAAAATCACCGACTATGGTTCTATCAATTAGCATAAATTGGTTATACTAAAGTAAGTGTATTGAAACTAATACGCTTATTTGGCTCAAAAAACCGTGTTTTTAAGGCATTAAACTAAATTTGGCGACTGGCTGTTTGTGGCTTAAGTCCAGAACTCACTCCCCCAAGTACGCCTCCAAAACTTTAGGGTTTTTGCGGATTTTTGAAGGAACGCCTTCAGCAATCACTCTTCCATCATCAAGCACTATCACAAAGTCTGCAATTCCTAAAGTGAAGCTCATGTCGTGCTCTATAAGCAGGATTGTCTGGCCTTGCTTTTTCAGGCTTTTCAAGGCTTTTGCAATCTCAACCCTTAATTTTGGATTGATTCCGGCAATCGGCTCGTCAAGCATCAAAAAACTGTGAGGCTTTGCAATCGCTCTTGCCAATTCCACAAGGCGTTTCTGGCCAAAGCTCAAGTCTCTTGAAAGCTTTTTTCCAACGTTCTCCAAACCAACAGTTTTTAGGATTTCCTTGACCTTGACATGCTTTTCCTTGCCTGGATTGTTTAAGCCTAAAGCGTTTTTCCAGAACTTTTCATCATCTTCATTCAATGCCAAAAGCAGGTTTTCTTCAACAGCCAGGTTTTCAAAAAGCCTTGACTGCTGGAAAAGCCTTGAAACTCCAAGCCTTGCAATCCTTTCGGGCTTTTTGTTCGTGATGTTTTTGCCTTGGAAGAAAACCTTTCCGGAATCCGCCTTCAGCAATCCTGAAACAATATTGAACAAGGTGGTTTTTCCAGAGCCGTTAGGACCAATCAAGGCAGTGATTTTGCCTTCACCAACCTTAAAGCTGCAGTTTTCTAATGCCTGAACACCGCCGAAAGACTTGCGCAAGTTTTGGATTGAAAGCATTATTTTTTCGCCTTTGAAAACTTTAAAAAATCTTCAGCTAATTCTTTGACAAACTCTGCCTCTTGCTTTCCTGCAGAATCCCCTGAGTATTGCAGCCTATGCCTTGAAACTCTGACTTGGTCAATGCTTTTTAGAAAACCAATTAATGCTTTGTCGTTTTTGTAAAGTTCTTTCAATGCTTCAATTAGGCAGTAATGGCTTTTTTCTGCAATTCCTTGCTTGAAAAGCAGCGCTCTTGCCGAATGGAACAAGGAATCATAAGCCGCAATGACGCTTATTTCAAACTCTTCAATTTCAAGCGTTTTTTCTGCAGATTTCAAGAATTTCTCGGAAATCGAGAACTCTTTTTCAACCCAATTTTTTGAGCTTTCATTCTTTTTCAAAAGGCCTTTTTCCAGGCATTCTTTAAAGTTCATTAAAGTTCAGCCCCTTTCAATAAAATGTGTTTTTTTTCAATTTCCAAGACAAAGGCATCCTTTTTCTTTTTTTTGGCTTCCAATTCAAAATACTGCATTGCGGTGATTGAAACTTCCCACGGGATAAGCTTTTCAAATTTTGAAAGCTCTTCAGCGTTTATGCTTTCCTTCTTGCCGATAACTATTAAATCAAGATCGCTTTTTTCGTCAAATGTCCCATCGGCAAAGCTGCCGTAAATTGCAAAACTATTGCAGTCATTGATTATTTTTTCAATTCCTTTCTCTTTGAAAAAGAGCAATGCCGCTGTTTTTTTCAACTCTTTTGCAAGCGCAGAGTTATTGTTCAAAGAGTACAATTTCAGGTTTGCCTGTTTTTTAAAGTTTAGGATGCTGTCTTTTGCCAATGAGCTGCAGTAGTGCGCTGAAGTTGCTCCGTTGATGCCTAACTTCTTTGCCAGGCCTTGAACGTGCAGTTCAGTGCTCGGGTGCATCAAAAAGAAATTTAATACTTTAAAGCCAGCAAACTTTGAAAATTCAGCAATCATAATGTATAAAACAATCGTTTAATATATAAAATGATTGTTTTTTTAAACTAAATAACCTTCTTGTCAAAGTGCGAATACTTGAATTCTTTAACTATTGTCAAAACCTCAAGGTTTTTTATCACATCGCCGAACTTGTTCCTCAGCGCTGCCAGAAAAACATCTGCCTCTTTTTCTGGAATCTCAAGCTCTAAAGCCAAATCATATGCGCCAATGCTTTTAATCCAATATACCCTGCGGGTCTTTTAGACCACGCAGTAATCTAAGGGCAATATTATCTCTCACTCTACAAAAAATCCAAACCGTTAAAGTTATAAAGCTAAAAAGATGGTAATAGTGTATGATGAAAAAAATATTTGTTGCATTAATAATTCTTCTTTTTTTATTGCTTGGTTGTGTCCAACCGCAAGAACAGCCAAAAAAAATAAAGGTTGCGGTAGTTATTCCCTTAACCGGAGCGGTGGCATTTACCGGAGAAGATTTTTTGAATGGAATGCTGCTGGCAAAAGACAAAATTAACTCTAATGTTGAATTATACATTGAAGATAGCCAATCAAACGCAAAAGATGGAATTTCAGCCGCAAGAAAGATTCTGGACACTGAAGATATTGACGTAGTCGTTTCACTGCAAAGCGCGGTAGTGGTTCCATTGGTTGGAATAGCTGACGAGTACAAAAAGCCACTAATTGCCACTGCAATTTCCCAAAACGAGTTTACTCAAAAAAGCAAGAATGCTTTCAGGATATTTCCGTCAGCAGGTCAAGAAGCGGCCTTGCAAGCTGATTTTGCAAACAAAAAAGGGTTCAAAAGAGTTTCCCTATTGACAATTTCAGACGAGTATGGTGCATCAATGAAAGAACAGTTCAAGAAAAGCTTTAAAGGGGAAATAATCCACGAGGAAACATTTGCTGCAGGAGACACGGATTTTAGAACTGCCCTACAGAAACTCTCAGATTCTGAACTAATTTATTTTGCTGGCTATATTCCGCACTATGTTGCATTATTCAGACAAAGGGAAGAGCTTGGAAAAGACATTACTATACTTTCCAACCTTATTACGGTAAGCGCAGCAGTAAAAAGCCAGGTAGGCGATTTATTAGACAATACCTACGCCACTATTCCAGAATCAATGCTGGCTAATGAAAAAACAAAAGAATTTGTTGAAGAATACACTAAAAAATACGGCAAAAATCCCGATTGGGGCGCCCCGTTCGGTTACGACATTATGCTTGTGCTTGATGCAATCCAAAAGAATAGTAAAAAACCAACTGAAGCCTTGCACGAAATTTCAGTTGAAGGCTTAAATGGAACAATATCTTTTGATGAAAATCGAGAAGCATATGTCCAGCTGACTATTGTTCAAGCAAGAAAAGGAATCATAGAAAAGGCAAGTTAAGCCCAAAAAAACCCAAAGAAAGCCAAGCCCTTAAAGCTGTAAGTTTCAATTCTTTGCAGGTTTAATTTTCAACGTTTGGAACAAATTTTCCATCTTTAATCGTTTTGAGAAAGAACCGGTAATAGACATCTCCGTTCTTGTCGAATTGAATTTGGCCAAAAACCGAATCATAATTTGTCAATTCTTCAAAGTGCTTTTTTATGCATTCTTGATTTTTTTCGCATTTTTCAACAGCAAGAACAACCAGCTTCAGAGCCTCAAAGCCTTCAGCGGCATAAGCATCTGGAACTTTGCCGTATTTGGCTTCAAAATTGTTTGAAAATTTTTGAGCTTTAATCGTTCTTGCCTTGTCAAAAGGGTAAGAATATATCAATCCTTCAGCGGAAGATGCCGAGATTTCAAGCAATTGAGGGTCTTCTGCAGAACGCATGCTCAAAAATTGTACATTAATGCCAAGTTCTTTTGCCTGGTTTAGAATAATTGCATAGTGCTTTGCTGTTCCAACTATGAAGATAGCGTTAGATTGCCTTAATTTTGCCAGAATTGTGCGAAAATCTGAAGCGTCTAGAGAAAAGCCTTCCTCAAAAACTCGTGTTCTAGGGCTTACGGCAGTGAGCTTTTTCTTTAACGCTTCTTTAAAGCCAACACCAAAATCATTGTTGAGGTAAACAATTCCAAGGCTTTCAAAATCCTTGCCTTTCACGAATTCTGCAATTTTTTCCGCTTCAATTTCATTCCTTGAACTCACACGGAATGATATATCATTAGGGGTTGAGTATTTTTCTGCACTTGAAAAAACAGCCATCTGTAGAATTCCATCTTTTGCAGCAAGAGGCTGCACTGCCAGAGATACTTGGCTTGCCCCGGTAATCACAGCGTCAATTTTTTCAGAAGCAATTAATTTGTGGTATGCATCAACACCGCCTTTTGGAGTGTAAAGGCTATCCTCATAATAGACTTTTAGTTCAAGGTTTGAAAACTGATTTTGCAGTTCTTCTTTTGCAAGCTCAATGCCTTTCATTGAAGCCTCGCCATAATATGCCGCAGAACCGCTTAATGGTAGAATTACAGCAATTTTAACTTGCTTTTCTTTCAAAAGCACTGCATTGGCAGTATTATTTTCCAGAGAAAAAACCAAGATGGTTGCAATAACCAATACTGATAAAACTAGAACTGCGATGATTGTTTTCGCTTGAATTATAATCCCAATAGATACTTTATCATAAAGTAGTATTTGATTATAACCCCCCACTAAGGGGTGGGTAAAACAATGCATTTTAAATTGTTTTTGCCGGTTGTAGTTATTAATGGATTCTTCAATCTTGGAAAAAATCGGCTTGACAAGAAGTGAAAGTGCGATTTATATTTCTCTATTGAGATTTGGCACTTTAAAAGCTGGAGAAATTCTAAAGAGAACAGGCATCAACTCTGGCAAGATTTATGAAATCCTTGAAGGTCTTAAAACAAAAGGACTTGCAAGCGAGTCTGTGATAAACAATGTGCGGCATTTCACCGCTGCTCCTCCCCCACAAATTTTGGAAATTATTGAAAAGAAAAAGCTTAGATTTGAAAAGGAAGAACAAGCAATCAACGCAGTCTTGCCTGAACTGGAAAAGTTGAGAAACTCTGGGGTAAAGGAAACAAAAGCCTTGAATTATACCGGCTTTAAAGGGCTTAAAACAGCGGCGGAAGAAGCGCTAGCTTCATTAAATGCTGGCGAGGAAGTGCTTGCAATGGGAATCATTCAAAGGAAGGATAAAAAAATCAATGAGTTTTGGTTGAAGTTTGCCCAAAAAAGAATCAAAAAGAAGATTTTTGGAAGACACATTTTTTCAGAAAAAGGCGAGCATTTTCAAGCACTCAAGAAGATGCGCCTTACTAAAGCAAGGTTTTTGCCAAACTTGACTCCCGCAGCAATTGATGTTTTCGGAAAAGACAAAGTGCTAATAATTAACCATGCGGAACCGCCAACTTGCATTTTAATTTATGACGAGAATGCAGCAACCTCTTTCAAAAACTTTTTTGAACAGTTATGGAAGCTTGCAAAGGCATAATATTATTTCAACTCTACCTTTCCAAAAAAGCCCTTGGGCCTGTAGACTAGTATGGCAAGCAAGAGCAAGGAGTAAATGATTTGCCTCGCAGGCCCTACAATACTGCTTGGAAAGCCAATAAAGCGCAAGGGCTCCGGAAGCAAGACTAAAATGATTGTTGCAAGCACAGTGCCCTTGAAAGAAGTCAAGCCTGCGATGATTACGATTGCAAGCACTGGAATCAGCTGCAAGAGCGTGAAGGATGAAGGGTCGATGAAGGTGATGTAACCAGCGTACAAGCTTCCAGCAATTCCCGCAAAGAATGCAGAGATTCCAAAAGAGTACGCTTTCATTCTAAAGGCATTCTTTCCCAAAACCCTTGCAGCAAGCTCGTCATCGCGGATTGCCTCCAAAACCTTGCCAAAAGGCGAGCTTGCAATCCTGTGAATAACGAAAAAGCTGATTGCAGCTATTGCAAGAGCAAGGAGCAAAAAAGCAAGGTTTTCGGAAAAAACAAAGCCGAAAATTTCAGGCTTTGGAATTCCAGGCAGGCCTAAAGGCCCTCGAGTCAAGTCAGTCCAGTTGAGCAATATTGCATAAACTACAAAAGCAAAGCCAAGGCTTGCCAGCGCAAGATAGTCTCCTTTCAGCCTTGCCAGGGGAAGAGAAAGCAAGAAGCCAAAGATTAAGGTCAGAATTCCTGCAGCAAGGATTGCAATCCAGAATGGAAAGCCAGAAAGCGCCAACAAGGCTGAAGTGTAAGCTCCGATTGCAAAAAAGCCAATGTGCCCTAAGTTTAGCAAGCCAGTAAAGCCAATGGTTAATTGCAGTGAAATCGCCAGGATTAGGTAAATGCAGACAAGAATCAGCAAGTGGATTAGGTAGGCTTCAATCATTTCTGCACCTCTTTACGGATTCCCAAAATTCCTTCAGGCTTGAAAAGCAGGAATGCAAACAGCAACGTAAAGGCAATGGCGTCCTTAAAGCCTGAAGGCAGGAACCAGATTCCAAAATTTTCAGCCAGGCCTAAAACAACAGAGCCTAAAATCGCGCCTGGAACGCTGTAAACCCCGCCAACGATTGCTCCAGTAAAGCCTTTGATGATTAGGTTAGTGCCCATGGAAGGTTCAAGGTTTTGTTCCAGGCCAGCAAGCATTCCGGCAACTCCGGCAAGCATTGAGCCAATCACAAAAGCAGCCAGGAACATTTTCTTTGAGGAAATCCCGACAATTTCCGCGACTTCCTTGTTGTCAGAGACTGCACGCAGGGCTTTCCCCAGGCGTGTTTTTTTCATGAAGTAAAAAAGCGCAAGGAGCAAGGCAAGGGCAGCAAGGATTATTACAATTTGCAAGGGCGTTATGATAGCGCCTGCAATCTCCAGGCCTTTCTCCACTTTAATGAATCCAATGGTTTTCACGTCAGCCCCGAACAGTAAAAGGATTAGTGATTCGAAAAAAATCAGCAAGCCAAAGCTTGCAACCAAAAGAATCAAAGAGCTTGCTTTTCTCCTGTGCAATGGAGCGTAGGCTATTCTGTTCAAGAACCAGCCAAAGAGTGCAGAAAAAGCCAGGGTTAGAAGGATGGAAACCCAAAAGTTCAAGCCAAGCACAGCGTAAAGGAAGTAGAGGAAATAGGCTGAAACAGCAACTGTAGAGCCGTGAGCAAAGTGGAAAAACCTGCAAGTGGAATAAATGATTGAAAAGCCTGCAGCCACTAAAGCATACAAGGCTCCGGCAATCAAGCCGTTAAGCAATAATTGAATGAAAATATCGGACATTTGATTAGTATAAAACCAAAACAAGTATAAAAAACCATTATTAACCTGTTTTGACTTTCTAATTCTTTGATTGCAGAATGCTGAAGAAGCTTATTCAAGAGTCTGAAAGCCTGAGGCAGCTTTTCAAAAGGAACAAGCATTTCAAGCTCAAGGACTTAAGCAGGCAGTTGATTGAAGAAGCTGCCTTGAGCGATGACAGGCTGAAGGCTTTAATGGCCTTGATAGCTTACTCGCTTTACAAGCTTTCAAGCAAAGGCCACATCACAAAAAACCCTAAGTGGGATTTTGCAAAAAAGGAAATCCTCCAGCACCTGGACAAGGCAGTGCAGGAACTGAAAAGCAAGGATTTCAGGGAGTTTGAAAGCCAGCTGCGCCTTGCTGTTGAAAGCATTTCAAGAATCGACTCTGAAATCAGCAATTACGCGCACTCGACTTTTGAAAAAGCAAGGGCAAAGCTTGCGTCTAACGCTTACGCTCTAGGCTTGAGCCTTGGGCAGGCTGCAGCATTGACCGGAGCTGACAAGAAAGACTTGCTCAACTACATCGGCTTTACTAGAATGCATGACGAGGCAGGGGTTGGCTTGGGGATTAAGGAAAGGCTGAAAAACCTTGAGGAAGTGCTTTCTGCATGAATTCAATAGTTTTTGACTCAAGCAGCATTATCTCAATCTCGGAAAAATGCTTCATCAAGGTCTTGGAAAAGCTTTCGCAAAAAGCAGAACTCGCAATTCCGAAAAAAGTAGAGTTTGAAAGCATCACAAGGCCTTCACACATCAAAGCCTTCGAGCTTAACGCTTTAAGGATTCAGACAGCCTTAAGCCAGGGCTGGATTAAAAGCATCCAGCTAGAGCCAGAATTCCTGCAGCTCTCGCTTAGGGTTAAAGAAACAGCAAACTCTTGCTTTTTCATAAACAACAGGCCTTTTGTCCTAATACAGGACGGAGAGGCTGAAACCTTAGCGCTTTTAAGGCAGTTAGGCGCAAGCACTCTCGTGATTGACGAAAGGAATACTAGAATGCTCATTGAAGACATTCAAGGGCTGCATTCATACCTGCAGGCAAGAATTGCGGGCATCATGAAGAACGAGCAAAAAATTGCTGAATTGAAGAAAATGCTTTCAGGAATCAAGGTATGCCGCTCAAGCGAGCTTATCGCTTGGGCTTTTGAGAAAGGCATTCTTGAAAGCGAGCTGCAAAAAAACAAGGAATCATTAGAGGCTGCATTGTATGCTGTAAAGTATTCAGGCTGCGCTGTTTCAGAAAGGGAAATCAACGATTACCTGGGAAACTTTTGAAAAAAGGGTTTTGCAAAGCATTTTTTGGTAATTTTTGAAAAAAGGTTTTTTGATGCGGATTGAAAAAGCAAGCGAAAAAGACGCTGAACTAATAAGCAGAATGATTTCTTCAGAATTCCCTTACACTGAAGCAAACCCTGAAAACCTGAAAAAAAGGATGCAAAGGCAAAACATAAGGCTCTTCAAGGCAGTGGAGGAAGGAAAGATTGTGGGTTTTATAGAATTGGAATTCTTGGACAACCTTTTCGGAGTCTGGCGCATTAACGGAATTGCTGTTGAAGAAAAGCACAGGAAAAAAGGCTTTGGGAAAAAACTTGCGGAATTTGGAGTGGAGTTTGCGAAAGAACAAAATGCCTTGGAGCTTGTACTTCTTGTAAGCCTTGAAAACAAGGCGGCGAAAAAAATTTACCAAAACCTTGGCTTCAAAAAGAAAGGATTGTGGAAAAGCAAGGTTGGGGGGAAAAAAGCTGAAGAATGGAGTTTGCAGCTGGAAGACAAAAGGATTGCCTGAGCCTGGCAATCGACGAAGTTTGAGAAACTAATAAAAACCTGACAAGACCGAATTCTGGAATGAGAGTATACCTGGACTCTAATGTTTTCATTTCAGCATTTAAGCAGGAAATAGGGAGAGGCGTCCGACCGCTTTTTCTGGAAGCAGAAGAATTTTTTGAAAGAGCCAAAACCAAAAATGCAACTCTTGTATTATCGGAACTATTTTTTGAAGAAGTTGAAAGACATTGTTTTATTAGCAAAGAAGAGACAATAGCGCGTTTAAAGAAAACGGGCTTGAAAATAGAGCTTGCTTTCATCCAAGGCAACATTGGGCTGAAATTTTTTCTAAAGAAAACACACTGGTCGGACGCTGTTCACGCTGCTGTTGCAGTCAAATGCAAGTGCGATGCCATTGTAACTTTCAATATTAAAGATTTTGAAAAAATAGCTGATTTAGTGAGAGCTATTGAACCAAGGGAATTTACCTAATATTGTGCTTTTTAACAAACTCTCTTGCTATGGCTTTCCTTTCTGCCTTCGTAGGCATTTTGCCATCATAGCCCCTGCTTTTTGCAAGCTTCCGAAGTTCTTCAAAACCTTCATGGATTTCCCTAAAGCTTTCCCTGGCCATTGAAACTTCAAAAAGGTTTTTCCTGATTGCATCCTTCAAAAACTCGCTTCTTGAAGAGTAAAGGCCGGAGGCTTTGATTGCCTTGTCAATTGTTTTAGCCAAAGAATCCTCAACCTGAACTGAAAGCATTTTCGCCATAAAGCCGTTAATAACAGGTTAATAATGGGTTATTAAGGCTTTCTTTTTAAAAGGCACAAAAGTTCTAATTCTTCGACCGGAACTCCAGCCTAAAAGCCTTTTAATACTTCAAAAGCCAGAAGAATAACTGGTGGAATTGTGCACTCGGAAATGTTTAAAACCATTGCCAAGCAGAATTATGAAAGTGATTTCATGCGCTATAGGGCAATCATCTATAAAGACGAGGGCGGAACTTTCATTGCAGAATGCCCAAGCCTGCCGGGCTGTGTTTCTCAAGGAAAAACTAGGCAGGAAGCGTTGAAAAACATCAAGGACGCTATCAAGGGCTATGTTGCAAGCCTGAAAAAACACCACGAGCCGATTCCTCCAGGGATTGAAGAGGAAGTCGTGGAAGTGCATGCCTAAACTCAAGCCTGTTTCTGGAAAAGAGCTTGTAAAAAAATTAGCAAAGATTGGCTACTTTATAGACCACCAGACTGGAAGCCATTTTATCCTGAGGCTAAAACTAGCCCCATATAGAAGGATTACAGTTCCAAACCACAAGGAAATTGCAAAAGGCACTTTAAGGGCAATTATCAGAGAATTAGGCTTAAGCAGGCAAGAGTTTGAAGAATTAGTGGAAAAATAAAAACAAGTCAATACTCAAAAGCAATGTAAACTACTTCTTTCGCTGCTTTTCCGCACACTAGGCAGTTGGAGAAAGGCTTTTCTTTCAGGTCAACGCGAGTGCCTCGAACTTTAGCGCCCAAATCCTTCTCAATGGCCTCAGCGCATTTTGCAGACTCCAAGCCTGTAGAGCAAAAGCTTGCACGGACTATTTTTTTCTCGCCTAAAAGCTTTTTCGCTTCCTCAACTGTTTTTGCGTCAAGAATTATGTCCTTGAACTTCTTATCGGCTGTTTCGCGAAGGTTTTTTGTGATTTCCTTTCCCTTTTTTTCAACAAACTCCAGAAGAGATTTTTCCTTTACCTTTTCTTTTTTTTCCAAATCGCGCCTGAAAACCAAAAGCTCTTTTGCCTTCAGCTCTTTAGGTCCTATCTCTATACGCAATGGAACGCCTTTCATCTCCCAAAAATAGAATTTTTCTCCGGGCCTTTTTTCAGAACCGTCGATTTCAACCCTGTAATTTAATTCCAAAAGCCTTTCCTTCAATTCCAGGGCTTTTTTCAAAACCTTGCTTTCTTTTTCAAAATTTATTGGAACTATCACTACCTGAAGCGGGGAAATTTCGAAAGGAAACCTCAAGCCTTTATTGTCTCCGTGAGTTATTATGCAGGCAGCGAAAATCCTGTCAAAGGCAGGGCCGTAACAGGTAAGATAAGCAAACTGTTCTTGGGAGTTTTCGTCAACAAACTTTACATTGAAAGGCTTGCTGAAGTTCTGGCCCAAACAATGCGTTGAAGGCAATTGAAGCATGCGGCCGTCAGGCATTAGAGCGTCAGCAGCATAGGTGTTCACTGCTCCCGCAAACTTGTCCCATTGGGGCCTTTGGAAGAAAATGTGCGGAATCCCAAAAGCATCATGAAGGAGTTCTTGGGTTGTTTCCATGTCTTCATGCACTTGCTTCATTGAATCCTCCAAGCTTTTGAAAGCGCAATGGCCTTCAATCCAGTGGATTTCGCGAATGCGCAAAAAAGGCCTTGTGGCTCTTGTTTCATAACGGAAGACATTTGCCCTCTGGTAGGTTTTGAAAGGAAGGTCTTTATAGCTGCGAATCCACAAGGAAAACATCTGATAGAAAGCGGTTTCTGAAGTCGGCCTTAAGGCAAACTTTTCCTCAAGCTTTGAGCCATCTCCAGTCTCAGTAACCCAGAAAACTTCCGGAGCAAAGCCTTCAACGTGCTCTTTTTCCAGGTGAAAGTTTTTTTCAGGAATCATTACAGGAAACCAGTAAGGCTTGTGTCCTTTTCTCTGCAACGCTTTTTCAAAAAGCCTTGCCATTTCCTCCATGCACAATACAGACCATGGCTGGTAGACGAGAAAGCCCTTTATATTATAGCGCAAGTCCGCAAGCTCTGCGGTTTTCAAAATTTCTGAAAACCAGTTGCTGAAATCTTTTTCCTTGTCAATATTGAAGGTTGTTTTCTCCTCTAAAGCCTGGTTTTTTTCCTGCTTTTCAGCCATGAAATCCAAAAACTAAAGGCAAGAATTGGTTTTAAAACAAGCGGTTTGGAGCAGAGTTTTATAAACGAAAACCAAGTGTAATAATAGCATGCATTTTGAAATTCTCGCAGGGTATTTTGAGAAAATAGAAGCTGCAAGCTCAAGGCTTGAAATGACAGCACTGCTTGCGGAACTTTTTGAAAAAATTCCCGCCAAAGAAATCGACAAGGCCATTTACTTGTGCCAGGGAAGGCTTGCGCCATTGTTTGAGGCTTTAGAGATCGGAATGGGGGAAAAATTCGTGATGGAAGCCATTGCCCGAACATCAGGCTTTGAAAGAAAAGAGGTTGAAAAAAAATTCAAAGAAGTCGGGGATTTGGGCTTGGTGGCGCAAGAGTTTGCCTCCAAAAAAAGGCAAAAAGCCTTGTTCAAGGAAGACCTGACTTTAGAGAAAGTTTTTGCAAACTTGAAAAAGATTGCAACAGCTTCAGGCATTGGAAGCCAGGACTTGAAAATAAAGCTTCTTGCGGAATTGCTGAATTCAGCAAAGCCTTTAGAAGCAAAATTCATTACAAGAGTTCCGATAGGCAACTTAAGGCTTGGGGTTGGAGATCCGACAATAATGGACGCTTTTGCAAAAATTCTGGCCTTTGAGTTTGCGAAAGAAAACAAGAAAGAGACGGAAAAGATCGAGAAAGAGCTGAAGGAAAAAAACCCTGAAAAACGAAAGGAAGAGCTTGAAAGGAAGACAAGGCAGAAAATCAGGGAAAAAATAGAGGAAAAATACAACATCCACTCAGACCTGGGAAGCATTGCGCAACTGCTCAAAGAGCACGGATTGAAAGGAATGGAAAAAATTGAAATCACTCCAGGAATTCCAATCAGGCCGACCCTTGCGGAAAGGCTTGCGAGCGCTGAAGAGATAATCAAAAAATTAGGAAAATGCGCTGTTGAAAGCAAGTATGATGGATTTAGGCTAGGCGTGCACAAAAAAAATGGCCAGGTCTGGATTTTCAGCAGGCATTCTGAAAACATGACCGAAATGTTCCCGGACATCGTGGAGGCAGTGAAAAAGCAGATAAAGGCAAAGGAAGCGATTTTTGAAGGCGAAGCCTTGGCATTCAATGAAGAGGCTGAAGAATTCTATCCCTTCCAGGTGACAATACAGAGAAAGAGAAAGTATGAAGTGAAAGAAAAAACTGAAGAGTTTCCGTTAAGGCTTTTCTGCTTTGACCTCTTGTTTTTGAACGGGAAAAGCCTGATGAACCTTGCATTCAAGGAAAGGAGGAAAAAGCTTGAGGAGATTATAGAAAAAGGGAAAGTGGTTGAACTTACAAAAAGCATTATTACAGACTCGCCTAAAGAACTGGAAAGGTTTTTTGAAAAAAGCATTAGTTCAGGCCTGGAAGGAATTATTGCGAAGGATTTGGAGGCAAAATACATCGCGGGTGCGAGAAAGTTTGCATGGATAAAACTAAAGCGCTCCTACAAGGGAGAGCTGCAGGATTCAATAGACTGCGCGATTTTAGGGTATTTCGAAGGCAAAGGACAAAGAGCAGAATTCGGGCTTGGAGCATTGCTTGTTGGGGTTTTCAACCCAAAAAAAGACCAGTTTGAGACAATAGCAAAAATCGGCACTGGAATGAGCGAGGAAAGAATGAAAGAGCTTGAAAAAATGCTGAGCAAGATAAAGCAGAAGAAAAAGCCAGTAATGGTTTCAAGCAATCTAGAGCCAGACTATTGGGTAATGCCTGAATTCGTG
>Ga0209541_10009074_pt1 | contig 16194 bp, 15 predicted proteins | sample RifCSPlowO2_01_FD_184027 | JGI IMG/M metagenome (GOLD analysis project Ga0209541, IMG submission 184027) | Groundwater microbial communities from Rifle, Colorado - Rifle CSP2_plank lowO2_0.1 (SPAdes) (version 2) | ecosystem: Environmental > Aquatic > Deep subsurface > Groundwater | place...
ATTTTCCAGATTCATAATCTTCTTTTATTTTATTTAATTTTTTATCATCGGGTTCGAATAATAGTTTTAAGTATTGGAATGAGATATCTGTCTCTGTGTTTCCTCCTTTTTCTTTATGTTCTTTTAGATTTGGCTGACCTCCTGAAAATGCGTATTTTTTTATTTTATTTTCAACTTCTTTTTCAGAGTCTGTTAATGCTATATGAGAACTTGGGTCTGATGAAGACATTTTTGTTTTTATTCCCTGCAATCCTGGGAGTAATTTATGAAAAGTAAAACATGGTAAAAAGAAATTCATTCTTGATGCTATATCCCTTGAGAAAGATGCGTGATTAATCTGATCCCATCCAACAGGCGTTAATGTTATTTTGTAGTTTTCTAACTGTGGGTAGAGAATATCTGCAACCTGAATTAAAGCGGAGGTTAATTTTTCTGGGCTAATATCTCCATAAATGTTTTTTACTTCATTAAAGGTTGTTTTTCCTGAAGCTAACTTGCTTAAATTATTATATTCTTTTGATTTTTTTGGACCTTCAGACTGGAAATAAAATTCAAAATTTTTTTTAGATAATCCTAAGGCTATGAAATTTAATAAATATTCTTCTATAGCAATTTTTTTTGTTTCTTCTGTTGATAAATTTCTTGTTAACTGAGCTTCTATGTCTGCCGATAGTAAAAATATCTTAGCTCCTAATTTTTGATAATAAATAACTTGGTTAATAACAGACATGTGTCCGAAATGGAATTTTCCAGATGGCATTAGACCTGTAAGAATTGCAAATTTCTTTTTTTTAGATATACATTCATCTATTTTGTTGAAATCTTTATGACCTATGACCAATCCACGCCTTATTTCTATTGGGGCATTTTTTAGTTTTTTTGTATATTTAGAGAAGTCACTTATACCAAAATCCTTCATAGACTTTTCATAATTTTTTACTTCCTTAAACTCCCATGGGTCTATTATTTCTTTTATAGTATCCACCTTCTCGATATATTATTTAATTCTTGTTTATTTAAAGGTTGCCAAGGTAAACCATATATAACATTTTCAATTAAAAACTTTCTGAATTTTTCAGAACATATATAGAAATGATTACTCCGTCTGGGTCTTTTTACTTCTGTTGCTTCTATTTTAAATCTTTCCTCTATATTTTTTATTAATTTTTTAGTCTCTTCTTTTGAGCCGTTTTGATGATAAAGCCCTTGTTTTATATAAGTTATATTCTTCTTATAAGGTCTAAGATATTTTAAAAGATGGATAGTATCCCTGTCGAAATCTTTATTGTAACTTATTAATACTTTATAATTTGGTCCTCTCTTTAAATGTTGGATTAATATATTTTTCTTTCTTGGATGTGAGAATCCTATAACTTCTGCATATTTATACAGACTTTCTGAAAATAAATTAACCGCCTTTGCTTCTTTTTCTTCCTTCGTATAGAAAGATATTTTATTTCTTGAGCAAAACCCTTCAAATTGTTTTATTAATTTATTAGAGTTACTTTTTATTTTGATACTCTTTGTTTTTTCATCTATAAAACCATCTGTATCCATTATACCCCTCCAGAATTCACTTTCATATTTTTTTAGATTATTTGGAAAATATATTATTTCGCTTTTTCTACCAAAAGGTACTTTGAAGAAATAATTGATGTATCTACACAACCATTTATTATTTAAGTGGTATCTCCATTCATTTTCTGTTTTGAATTTTTTTCCACTTACATTAAACTCTTTTTTTATCAGTTCATCTATAATTTCAAAATATTCCTTTGAAGATTTTAATTTTTCTTTATCTGATTGTCCATCTGTTATTTCTAATAATGTTTCTGACTTTCTGAGGTGACCATCTCCATTAATTACACCCACTAAATAAGAAATATTCCTGTTGATTTTTTTTGGACATAATCTTAAATTATTAATTTCTATCACATCTCCAAATAAACTTTCATTTAAACATAAACTTATCACCCTTAGGAATATAATGTTCGCTTTACTCTTGTTAAATAATTTCAGATATCTGTATTTTGCTTTATATATAGAGACAAATTTAATTTTTGTATAAACTTCTAAGTTTTTTATAAATTCTAGAAATCCCTTATCAAAATTGCCATATTTCTTTTTTGTTAACTTTATTATAATATCTTTATTTTTAATATTTAATGTTGGGGTCCTTAATGTAAAATTCTTATCTTTTATATCTTTTTTCTTAACCAAGCAAGCATATATACTATTTTTGTCTTTTAATAATTTATCTTCTTTATAGGTTATCATTTTCGGATAGTGGTTCTAATGATGATTTTGTAAGTTTTTTATAAATTCAATGTCTATTTTTTGCATTAATTTAGTTTAAAGTATAGTAGTATAAATAATTTATTGTTTATTTTAGAGAGTAATAATAGTTATAAATAAGTTGTTTTGAATATTATTTATGAGTAATAATGGTTCTAATGGAGATAATTATGCTGCAAGAAAGCATGCTGCTATGATTTCTTATTTAAGAGATAACCCTTCTTTACTTGGACTTGATGGGAGGGTTTGGTTTACTTCTCTTGAAGGCTATTTAAAAATGGGTAGAGGAAGAGGAGGAGAACCGGATGTTGTTTATATTAGCAGATATCCCCATAAAAATGGCAGAGTACATGAGGCTAGAGTTTCTATCTTAGAATATAAATGCACAAATTGTCCTGGACAAAGAAGAAGGGCTGAAAGAATGCTAAGAAGATATAGAGAATCATTCCAACACAATTTACCCACCTTCTTTATAGACTTGTTTTATTCTTATGGTGGAGAAGTTGAAGAAAGAAAAAAAGGTATGATTGTTGCTCCTGATCCGATGGTAATCCCTATTAATTAATTATTTTCCTTTCAAATGCCTTTTAATATTATATAATTCTGTGCTTGCCCTGTAGATTACAAATATTATAACGATAAATACTAAGATATATGCGCCTAATAGATATAATTCTTTTGAGATTCCTTTTAATGAAGATTCGAATAAAATTATTTTTCTGATAATTGCTTCTCCTATTACGAAAATATTATAATTAGCTATCTGCCTAAAGCCTGTTGGCAAGGTTTCTAATGGGATTATTGTATTTGAAAAGAATAATAAAATAGTTCCTAATGATATTGAGCCGATTGTAGCTGTTTCCTCAGAAGAAAACACGTAGCCTATTATCATTCCTAATAAGATAAATGTGGTTGTTATAATCAATAAAGCCAAGGAGATATTTATTAAAGTTGAGGATAAAGCCGGATTGAAAGATACCATAACCCCAAATACTATTGCTAACTGCAAAATAACTATTAAGATATTGGTTAAATAAGTGGCGAAGATAAATACTATGCTGTTTGTGGGAGAGATGAAATTTCTGAAAAATGCTGCTGAAGTTTTTTCTCTTATAACAGTTATGGAGGATAATAAAATTGATACAAACATAACAACCATCATTATTAAAGTTGGGAATAAGTAATTGATATGGGTTTCTTCTTTTGAGATTGGTTTTGTTGTTGTTTTAATTGGGCTGACAATGCTGTCCACATCAGTAACTGCTATTGCTTCTATTCTTGTAATTATTGAATCTGTTGTGTCCCTTATTGTTTGCAATTGCAAATTTGAAGATGATAGATCTGTATTTACTTCTGATATTTTAGATAAAGCATTTGTTCTTGAAGCGTCTAATGCATTGAAACTATTTATTTCCGCGTCAATAGAGTCAATTAAATTATTTAATGCATTAAAAGATTTATTATATTCAGTTTCAAGCTCATTAGTTTCATTTTCCATTTCACTAACTATTAAACTTAGTTCAGAAAAATTAACATTCATATTGATAATATTGCTTTCTAATTCTCCAACTTTGCTTCTTAAATCAGAGTTTTTCTGCTGAACATTTATTATTTCATCTCTTTTTAACTGCAATTCAGCACTAGTCTGGGTTAATTGCCCAATAATTGTTTCCGTTAAATCCTTGCTTAATTCATCTGATCTTTCTGTAACTTTTGATAAAATAGCACTTTTAATTGCGAATACTAAATTAGCTCTTGACTGGTCGACATATAATTCTATTTCTTCTCCTGATTCAACATTTAAATTATCTGGAAAGATTATACAGATATTAACAACACCCGATTTTACTCCGTCTGTACACTGCTGAGAATTTTCTAATCTTGTTACTTTATAATTATCTGTTTCTAATTTTGTTAATATAGAGTTTGATAACTCACTATAACTTCCGGAATAAGAGCCTATTGCTATTTCTGAAAATGAGGATGTATTAAAGGCAGAGCCTACTAATAATATTAATAATAATGGACCTAGTAAAATAATTAATGCTGAACTTTTAGACCTAATTAGAATCTTCAAATTTTTTTTTACAATTTCGTATAGCTTAACCACCTTTTCTCACCAAGCTTTCAAATACTTCACCTAAGGAAGCTTTCCTAACATCCACTTCTAATAATTTATCTTTTAATCTATCAACAGTTCTTAAGACTTCAACTAAAACCGGCTCTGCATTTCTTGTTCTGATTACTAATTTTCCATTTTCTACTTTCATTGAAGATATACTTTTTTTATGGTTCTTTAGTTTAGCCATTAATGTTGTATATTTTTTAGAGTGGAGATTAATTATAATTTCCTCTTCTTTAGAGAATGAGTCTCTTAATTGTTCTGGGGTTCCATGCTTTAGAACTTTTCCATTATGTAGAATTGCTATTTCGTCGCATAGATCTTCTGTTTCATCCAATAAATGGGAAGTTATAATAACTGTCGTGGAATCTGAGTTAATTTTTCTGATTAAATTTGTAATTTCCCTTCTTAATAATGGGTCTAAGTCTTCTGTCGGCTCGTCTAGAATTAAAATTCTTGGGTTGTGGACTAAAGCGCATGCGATATCTAAACGCCTCATCATTCCTCCGGATAAATTTTCAGCTAATTCATTTTTTGCATAATCTAATTCTACAAATTTCAAAACCTTTTCGATGTTATTTTTTAAAGTTGAGTACGGAACATTGCTTAAACTTCCAAAATATTCCAGATTTTCCTTTGCTGTTAGTTTTGGATAGACTCCAGAATCCTGTGTCGCGAAGCCGATTATTTGTCTTATAAATTTTGTATTTTTTTCTAAGTCTCTGCCTTCAAACTGTATCTTGCCTCCATCGCTTCTCCAGAAACCAATTATTGTTTTTAGCAAAGTTGTTTTTCCAGAACCTGATTCTCCAATAATGCCGAAAATTTTTTGCTGAGGAATAGATAAATTAACATTGTCTAGAACTACATGATTCCCGAACCTTTTGGTAAGGTCCTTAATTTCTATCTGGTTCACCATCTTTTTAAATATTTTTATAGTATAACTTACTTTTATATTTATTGATTTTTGATTAAGTTTTTATAGTTTTAAATGTTGTTAATTTATATGAATAAAAAAGGAGTAAGCGGGATTATTGTAACTATTTTATTAATTTTATTTATAATAACTGTTTCAGGCGTTGCTTTTAATTGGATAAAGGGACAGACAAGCGGAGTAATGGAACAGGCGGATATTATAAGTGAAAAATTACAAGCGTGCAATGACATTGATTTTGAGATAGAGGATGCCTATTGCGACGGAGATGTTATAATCATTCAAATGACTAACAACAAAAATATTGATTTTAAAGATGCTTTTAGTTTAAAATTAAGATATGAGGAAAATGAAGAAGGGAATGAGGTTAGTGTTTTTAGGTTTGGAACAGAATTAAAAGCGTATGAAAGCGTGGAAATTCAGGGATTAAGACAATTTGAGGAAACTAATTTTGGAAAGAATTATTTTAAAATTGAGGAAGTTGAGATTGTTCCCAGGTTATTATTAAATGGAAAACAGGTTTTTTGCAGTGAAAATAAGCAGGTTTTGGAGGCTAGAAACTGTTAGGAAAAGTTTATATAAAATAAGATGATAGAAAATAAAGAGGTTGATATAATTGAATAAAAATTGGCTGATTTTACTAGTAATTTTATTAATTCCGACTATTGTTTATTCTCTTTCCCAGAATGAAGTTCAATTTGGAGTTGAGAGAGGGACTATCACTGTTAGGGTTAGTCCAAGCGATAATAATGAAATTTATAGCAATTTAATTGAGTTTAATGATTCTAATGGGAATGTTAGCACAGCGAGTTTTGACTGCGAGAGAGGTAATTGCCAGAGTTCTAATGCAAAAAGAATAAGTTTTGAATCTGTTAATATTTTTAGACCTGGAAATTATTATTTTGTTGTTACTTCTTTAAGCGGAGATGATGAGAATAAAATTAAAAAAGATTTTAGCGTTACTGCAAATGATTTGTATAGCTGTGCTGAAGACGGAGTCTATATTAGAAATAATCAGTGTTTATTTGATGCTACTGGAAATTTAGAAGATAAAGGATTAAAATGCATTAATGGAGATAATATCAATAGATGCACTGAATGTGGCTGCCCTTCTGAAAATTATTTATGTTGCACTAATGAAAATATAGAAGAATGTAAAAATAAATTAGGAGCTTGTGTTTTAGCTGGAAACAGAACTTTAGAAGTTGAGATTAAAGGTGCTGTGGAATCTGCAGTTGAAGTTTCTAATGGTTGTTTGGTGAATAATATTAATGTCCCTAATGGAGTTTGTGCAAATAATGTTTTAGATTTGGGATTAAGTTCAAGCAGCTCTTTGTTTGCCCAGCAGTGTGTTTGCAATGACAGAAGTGCTTTAGCTGATTTAGATAAAGATGGATTTGATTCAAGTGATTTTATCGGCGGAAGAGATTGCAATGATAATGATGCTTTGATAAACCCAAGAGCTAAAGAAAGCTGCGATGATAACAGCGGTTTTGATGGAGTAGATAATGACTGCGATGGTAAAAAAGATTTGGACTGCAATAGTTATTGCGATAGGGATAATGATGGTTATACAACACGGGTATTATGTTTAGCTATAGGCAAGAAATCAGGAGACTGCAATGATGAAAATTCTAATGTTTATCCTGGAGCTGAAGAAATCTGCGGGGATGCAAAAGAAAACAGCTGCAATCCAAATTATATTTCCTATGAAGACGGACCTAGCTGCATTTGCGAAATTGGAGAACAAGAACCTTTTGGTATTATAAGAAATGATGGAATTAGGAAATGTGCAGATGGAAAAAGTTTTGAAGTTATAAAAGAACCTAATGAAACTCCTTTAGTTTTTATTAATACTAACAAAGGGAGTCAGGAATCAGGAGATGTTAACTTAAATACTGGAGAGGAATTTGAGGTTGAGGTAAAATTCTTATGTCCAAGCGGAGACTGTAATGTTGAAATTAATTAAGTTAGGAATATTTGTTATATTTTTAGTAGGTTTTGTTAGTTTAGCAGATGAAGGTAATGCTTATTATACTAAACCCACAGGAGGATGTCTTGATTCTAGAGATTCTGAATGTGGAAGCTATTGTTATTATAATGGTCCTGGTGCAGTTGAATGTTGTATAGGTGGTTCTATTAAGTCTGGAGGTGCTTGTTCTGCTAGCGGAACTAGTAGTGGACAACAACAACCAAGCTGTACGGATAATAGGATAAGAAATTGGGTCGGATGTAATGCTCCTGAGCCTAGTTGCGGAGGAAAAACAACAGGAACAGAGACTGCGGTAGATAATTGTGGCGGTACTCATCCTCAACCTTGTGAGAAATTAGGAGTTGCTTGTCCAGTAGATACAACACCCCAAAATACAGGGTTAATTAAAAGTGGAGAATTTGCTTGGAAGGTTTGCGGAAGTAAAACTAAATGTGTTAAAGTTCAAATAAAAGATAATAGAAATAATTGGCAGGATAATTCTCCTTATGGATGTCAAGATGTGGTATATGGAAATGATTACAGAGTTGTTTGCAGTGAGACTCCTATAGTAACTTCTCCTATAGAAAGTGGTGGCATTACTAGATCTGCTCCTGTTGCTTCTTGCCGTTCAGCTATAGGGAATTGGAATCATATAGATCCTATTACTGGAGAAGGATGCGGACGAAAAGTTAGTCATATATGCCCTTCGAATACAGATGTAGTGGAAGAGAGAGAATGTCAGATTAAAAAAATTGATTTTAGAATCACTTCTTGTAATAGTTGCGATAGTATTTGTGGGGAGATAGGAAAGGATAGCGGGGTTTGCTATTCCGGAACTTTGCCTTTTGATGCTGAAATAAAAAGAGATTTTAATATTGCAGTTTTAAATCTTGGATTTGGAAATGCTGGATGTAATACAGGACAAAGCTGTTATTGTTATAACCAAGGAGATATTCCAACGGATAGAGTAAATATTGTTTCTACTGGGATGTGTACTAGAGATGAAAGAACTACTTCTCCTGCAGAAGGTGTGGCTCAGACTGTAACTAATAATGTAAATCTTGGCGGGGAATGTTTTGACCCTCAAGGCAGTCAATGTGAATCTGGATTTTGTAATGCTGTTGCTTTAGAATGTGTTGATAGCTGTTCTTCTCTAAATGCTAATAATTGTGAATCTACTTATGGAAATAAATGCACATTACTTCCTGAGTGTGAAGGAACTCGTTGTGCTTCTATTGATTTTGTATGTGTAAATACGGGTGCTAGTAATAAGATGCTTAGCTTAATGGCAGAAAATTTAGAAAATCCAAATGTTGAGGGCATTAGAAGAATATTAGATGAATATGAGATTACAAATCCCTTAATCAGAGGGGACTTTATTGATAGTCCTTCATTAATTAGCGGATTTGCTACTATTAATACAAGGTTAGAAGGATGTCCTGATTTTGTTATAGATGGAGTAGTTAATTTTGATGATTTCTTTGCTTTTGCTGATCAATTTGGAAGAATTGTGACAGGGAATAATGAAAGATTTGATGTTGCAAAAGATAATTTAAACATAATTAATTTTGATGACTTCTTTAGATTTGCTGATAATTTCGGAGAACAGAATATTGATTGCAATCCTTCTTTGCAGGAATATACAACTGTTAAGACGCAAGATGGATGCAGCAATGGAGTCTGCGAGTTTAAATTTAAAGTTAAAGCTAAATATCCCAGTACTAATACCTTAGATAAATTAAAGATTAGTTTTAATGGAATTCAAGCAGAAGATAAAGAATTTAATATGAAATTTATTGGAAACCCTATTCAAAGTAATCCGCCTTCTACTGGACGTTCTGTTTTTGATATTACAAGTTCAGCTGTTGAAGATTTAAGTGAATTAAATCAAGAGTCTACTACATTAAATACATTACAAGCTCCTAGCGGAAGAAGCAGAATTGAATGTGGATTGCAATTAAATCCAGGATTTTGCTGCCCTGCAGGTTATACTACAAGCAGTGATGGAAGCAGATGTGTGGTAGTTGCAAGCACTACTAATTATTGTGCTGATTTCAATTCAGATAGTAAAGTTGACTTCGTAGATTACTTCTATATAACTGATAATTTCGGAGTTAATAGCGGAGAAGTTGGTTATGATGCTAAGGTTGATTTAGATAAAGATGGAAGAATTGGATTTGGAGACTTCTTTATTTTTGCTGATGAGTTCGGAGCTGTTCCTAATTGTTTGGGATGAAATTAATTCAATTACTAATCCAAACATTTATTTATCTATAAAATTCTTAAATTAAGATGAAGCACACATTTAAGATTACTATTATTCTAACTATCTTATTTTTATTAACACAATTAATCGGATTGGGAATTATTTCTAAATATGTTGATATTCAAGAAGTTGTTAAACAAGTTGAAATAGAAGTAGATGGAGAAACTATTACACAGGAAATTATTGTTAAAGTCGAGGATTGGGATAATCTGCCTTATGATTTGGAAAGACCAAAAATAGAGTCTAATACAAGCTATATTGCGATTGGTTTTAGTATTTTATTAGCAACATTACTGGCTTTATTATTAATTAAATTAGAAGCGAGAGTTTTATGGAAAGCGTGGTTTTTCTTAAGCGTCTGGTTTACTTTATCCATTGCACTTAATGCTTTTATTTTACAGAGCGTTGCAGTTTTATTAGGATTGGCTTTAGCTTATCTGAAAGCGTTTAAACCAAATGTGATAATGCATAATTTAACTGAATTATTTATCTACGGCGGATTGGCTGTTATCTTTGTTCCCATTTTAAATCTCACTTCAATATTTGTTTTATTAATTTTGATTTCTATTTATGACATGTATGCTGTCTGGAAAAGTAAACATATGATTAAGATGGCGGAGTTTCAGACTAAATTAAAATTATTTGCTGGGTTGCTAATACCTTATGGTAAAAATAAAACCGCTATTTTAGGGGGAGGAGATTTAGGATTCCCGTTATTATTTACAGGCGTTATGTATAAAAGTATAGGTTTAGAATCTTTATTAATTATTTTGACTACAACAATTTCTTTGTTTATTTTGTTGTATAAAAGCGAGAAGAATAAATATTATCCCGCTATGCCCTTTATTTCTATCGGGTGCTTATTAGGATATTTGCTTACACTACTATAACTTTGATGAATTTTCTATATCTTTTAGTGTTAAGTTTGATTCTATCCTTTTTTGTTTTAATGTTTCTATTATCTCCCATATAGACCTATCTGTTTTTTCAGCTAATTCAGATATTGATATTTTTCCTTTCTTATACTCACCTATATTTGTTTCTAATAATTCTTCTTCATAGGCTTTCATTATTAATTGTCTAAGAAAAGTTCCTCTATCCAAATGTAATTTATTTGCCATTTTACTTATATTTTTTAATACATTATCTTCTATCCTTAAAGTTGTTGTATTTAACATTTTAATTTACCTCCGTTATTTTGTTATAATAATATAGACTTATTTCACTTGAGTATCTCCTTTCTTTGGTCAGGATATCTAATGCTTCAATTGCTTCTTTTTTATTTATTTTTTTCTTCTTGAGCAAGTTTATTAATATAATATGGACCGTTAAATAAGGTATATTTAATATTTTACAAACATCTAATGCTTTTTTATCATCCACTATTATTTTATCAGCACATTCTTGATAGTATAGTTCTATCGCTTCCTTTTCACCTTTACCTAAACTGATTTTAAATTCTTTTTTTGATTTTACTTTCTTAACTATAATCTCTTTTTTGTTTACTAATTGATCAATTTTTATAGCATCTGTAAAATTTCTTTTTAGACCTTCATCAACTACTTCACTATAAACACTTTCTGGGATCATTATTTTTTTAATTCTTAATAATTTTGTTAACAGTCCCGATTTCTCTAAAAGTATTAATGAAGAGCTATCAGATATTATAATCATGTGTACTATTGTGTACATTAGGATATATAAGTTTTTCTATTTTAAAGCCAGTAAGATTGTTATTATAAATACGAGTACAATAAACAAATAAGGCATTAAATTGCCAAACTCTTGAAATCTTGAATTTTGCACATACATTTTAATCCTAGAGGTAATCCATTGCCTATATATATTGCTCCACAACTATTACATTTAATTTCCATTTTTTAAACCCTCTATTTTAAAGTCTATTTTGAGGTTTATAAAACTTGTTATTTGTTATTATCTATAAATAGTTACATAATCTTTAAAAACCATATAAATTCAACTTAAATCCATGGCTGAAGATAAGTCGACAGAAAAAATCTTAGAATTAATGAAGAGATCTGACCATATAAGAAATATTGGCGTGTGTGCCCATATTGATAGGATTTTAAGGTATTCTTAAATCTCAATTACATGGAAAAACCACGTTCAGTGACAATTTATTAGCTGGTGCGGGCATGATTTCAGAGGATTTAGCGGGAAAACAGTTAGTTCTAGATTTTAGAGAAGATGAACAGGCTAGAGGAATTACTATTGATTCTGCTAATGTAAATATGGTTCATAATTCAGATGGGGAGGATTATTTAATTAATTTAATTGATACTCCGGGGCATGTAGATTTTGGTGGAGATGTAACTAGAGCAATGAGGGCTGTTGACGGGGCTATTGTTTTAGTTGATGCGGTAGAAGGGATAATGCCGCAGACTGAGACTGTATTAAAACAAGCATTAAAAGAGAGAGTTAAACCTGTATTATTTATAAATAAGTGCGATAGGTTAATTAAAGAATTAAAATTAAAACCTGAACAGATGCAGGAAAGGTTATTAGGGATAATTAATGAGGTTAATAGATTTATTAGAAATACAGCTCCAGAAGGTTTTGGGGAAAGATGGCAAGTTAATGTTCAAGAAGGAAGTGTTTCTTTCGGTTCTGCTTTCCATAATTGGGCTTTAAGTTTTAGATATATGCAGAATAATAAAATTACTTTTAAAGAGGTTATTGATGCTTATACTAATGATAATGTTAAAAGTTTAGCTAAAAAAGCACCATTACATAAAGTTGTTTTGAATATGGTAGTAAAACACCACCCAAGTCCTGTTCAATCTCAGGCATATAGAATTCCAAAGATATGGCATGGCGATCCTGAAAGTGAAATCGGAAAAAGCCTGATTACATGTAATCCTAATGGAAAAGTTGCTTTTGTTGCTACTAAGATTGTTATTGATAAACATGCTGGAGAAGTAGTTGCTGGAAGATTATTTTCAGGTACGGTCAAACAGGGTATGGATTTGTATATGAATGGGAGCAAGAGGCATGTTAGACTGCAGCAAATTAATATTTATAAAGGGGCTATAAGAATTCAGGTTGACAGCGTTCCTGCCGGCAATATTGTTGGGCTGGTTGGATTGAAAGACGCTTTTGCAGGAGAGACTGTTAGTGAAGGTGAGATGGAACCATTTGAGGCTATTAAACATATTTTTGAGCCTGTAGTTACTAAAGCTATTGAAGCTAAAAGACCAAGCGATCTGCCTAAATTAGTTGAAGTTTTGAAACAAGTCAATAAAGAAGATCCTACTATTGAGATTGAAATCAATGAAGAAACTGGAGAACATTTATTACATGGAATGGGAGAATTACATTTAGAAGTTATTGAAAATAGAATCAGAACTGAAAAAGGGGTAGATGTTGAAAGTTCTCCTCCATTAGTTGTTTATAGGGAAACTATAGCTAAGAAGAGTCCAGAGGTTGAGGGAAAAACACCTAACAAACATAATACTTTCATGTTTACTGTTGAGCCTTTACCTACTAATATTTATCAGGCTATTAAGAGTGGAGAGATTCCTTCTATTAGGTTTAAGAAAAAAGACCAGGTTTTATGGGATAAATTTATAGAATTAGGAATGGATGCTAAAGAAGCCAGAAGTGTAGTTGAGGTATATCATAGCAATATGCTGATTGATAATACAAGAGGTATTGTTCAAATTGGAGAAGTAATTGAGTTAATTGCTGAAGGGTTTGAGCAGGTTATGAAAGCAGGACCTTTGGCCAGAGAACCGTGCGATAAAATACTAGTAAGAATTAAAGATATGAAATTACATGAAGATGCTATTCATAGAGGGCCAGCTCAGGTATTGCCAGCTATAAGAGATGCTTTAAGATTAGGAATGGCAAATGCTGATTCCGTCTTATTTGAACCTTTGCAGACCTTACAGATTGAAGCTCCTGAAGAATTTATTGGAAACATAAGCAAATTAGTGCAAAATAAAAGAGGGCAGTTATTAGATATGGAACATGAAGGCGGGAGAGTAATAGTAAAAGCTAAACTGCCTGTTGCTGAGATGTTTGGATTGACTTCAGAATTAAGAAGTGCAACCGGCGGAAGGGGAATGCACTTTTTAGTTGACCAAGGATTTGAAAGACTGCCTAGAGAATTGCAGGAAAAAGTTATTAAACAAATTAGACAAAGGAAAGGATTGAGCGAAGAGAAGAAGGAATAAAAATTAATATTTTAATCCTCCGGCACCATCTAATTTTCTAATTACTCCATGGATTTATTTCAATTATTTCCATTTTGGGGATATAAGAATCTATTCTTATTATGATATTATGAACTCTCTGGAATTCCTGGAATTTTGCAGTATACAAATCAAATAAGGCTTTTGCAGTTTCTTGGTTACATCCTTGATATATCAAAACACCTTTTCTGTCCCCTCCAACATAATCAAGAAAAACATAATCAAGAAAACCCCTTCTATCATCCCTGTTTATAGTAACTGAAGTGTTATTTACTCTATCCTCTATGTTTATTCTATCGGGGATTGTATCATGATCTTCATCATAAATATTTATCTGGGAAGAACCTAAGATCCTGCCTAAGGGTTTACCATCAAAGTTCCATATACTCAACCATTCATCAGTATGGTCCAAGAAAGGGGACATAATTGAATAATTATATTCAGTCCCAATGCCTTCTCTTAGATTGTCTGTTTGATAGCTAAATCCTACTTTTGTTTTCCAATAGTCATATTCTTCAGAATCATCACTAAACTTTTCTCTAGCTGAAAATGTATCTGGAATTGCAAATAAAGTATCGGTTCCGAATGGAAGTGTTATTCTGGCTTCTAATCTTGTCTTTTCAACTTCTTCTTTAACTCTTTGTTCAACACCATGAGTATTAGCAAAATAACTGCCTAGAAAACCGCCTGCAAATAATAATGCTCCTGCTCCTAATAATTTAAATGATTTTTTCATTATCTTATTATTAAAATTATCCTTTTTTAAGCCTTATTATTTGTAACTACTCTTTCATAATAACCGAAATATTTATAAATACCTAAAAATCACAAATTTATAGTTTAAAGGAGGAAATTAAGCAAAATGGCTAAAGAAAAACCACATATAAACTTAGTATTTATAGGACATGTAGATGCTGGAAAGAGTACTACAGTAGGTAGATTAATGTATGATTCTGGGATTTTATCAGAGCAAGAATTAAGAAAATTAAAAGAAAGAGCTCAAAGCTTAGGTAAAGCTGGATTTGAGTTTGCTTTCGTTATGGATAGTTTAAAAGAAGAGCAAGAAAGAGGAGTTACAATTGATTTAAGCCATCAGAAATTTGTTACTGACAAATATGAATTCACTATAATTGATGCACCCGGACACAAAGATTTTATTAAAAATATGATTACCGGAACAAGTCAAGCAGATGCTGCTTTCTTAGTTGTAGCTGCTACAGATGATGAATTACAGCCTCAAACTAAAGAGCATTTATTCTTAGCTAAAACTTTAGGAATTAAAGAATTAAATATAGCTATTAATAAAATGGATGCAGTAAAATATGATCAAGCTAAATTTAATAAATTAAAAGCTAAATTAGAGGAACTATTAAGCAGAGTCGGCTGGAAGAAAGATAAAGTAAACTTTATTCCTCTTGCTTCTTTATTAGGGGATAATGTATTCAAGAGAAGCACAAATATGCCTTGGTATACAGGACCTACTTTAATTGAGCAGATGAATTTGTTAACTTTACCTGAAAAGCCTGTTAATTTACCATTAAGACTTCCAATTCAGGATGTATATAATATAACTGGGATAGGTGTTGTTCCTGTAGGCAGAGTTGAAACTGGTAGAATGAAAGTTGGCGATAAAATTATTGCAGTGCCTGGTAGAGAGGGTAAAGGTATAGAAGGAGAAGTTAAAAGCATTGAAATGCACCATGAGCAAGTAACTGAAGCTGAGCCTGGAGATAATATTGGATTTAATGTAAAGGGCTTTGGTAAGAAAGATCTTGCTAGAGGAGATGTTGTAGGACATACAAGCAATCCTCCAACAGTTGTTAAAGAGTTTACAGCTCAGATTATTGTATTAAATCATCCAACTGTGTTGACTGCTGGTTACACTCCAGTGTTCCACGTTCATACATCACAAGTTGCATGTACAATATCAGAGTTAGTTAAACAATTAGATCCAGCAACCGGAGCAGTTAAGAAAGAACATCCAGATATGTTAAAGAATGGGGATGTTGCTATTGTTAAAATTGTTCCAACAAAACCATTAGTAATTGAAAAGAAATCTGATATCCCTCATATGGCAAGTTTTGCTATCAGGGATGCAGGCAGTACAGTTGCTGCTGGTATGTGCATTGATTTAGTTAAGAAATAAAACTAAATCTTTATTTTTTATTTTTAAAAATGACATTAACTGAAAAACTTTTGATTGAGAATCTTTCTATTGATTTACTTTTATTTCCTTTAAGTGGTTTGTATGAAAGTGCAAATGATCAATATTATCCTACTTCTAGAGAAGCTAAAGAAGCTGATAAAAGATTTTATCGTGGAGAATTAACGATAGTAGAGCCTAACTAAAAGTAACGTATAAATAAAAGAGTATTACTAAAATCACAAAAG
>Ga0209541_10009075_pt1 | contig 16193 bp, 20 predicted proteins | sample RifCSPlowO2_01_FD_184027 | JGI IMG/M metagenome (GOLD analysis project Ga0209541, IMG submission 184027) | Groundwater microbial communities from Rifle, Colorado - Rifle CSP2_plank lowO2_0.1 (SPAdes) (version 2) | ecosystem: Environmental > Aquatic > Deep subsurface > Groundwater | place...
GGTAGTGCGATTAATTAATCATCGGCCAAGAAAACGCCTTAACTATCTTACACCATATGAAGTATTCAAAAAAAATTGCGTTTTGGAATAGAATTAGCGTGGTCGCTGGGGCTTTCCGCCCTGTTTGAACAAGAATAAATGAAAAGATCCGTCTTGCGACGGATCAGCATGGATGAATTAAAATCCAAGTCTTTTCAGCTCTGCCTGCAGTTCAGAGCCTGTAGTAATTTTCGTATAGATGGGTTTTACGGGGCCTGGCGGCCAATTGAATGTGACGGGCTTGCTGAAGCGCTTAAGATTTTTAAAGAAGAAACCTACTTCAAGCGGAGCAACATACGGCCCAAAGAGATAGAACTGATAGAGGCCGTCTTCAAATTGGTCCCGGCTAAACCCTTCCTTTTTGAGAATTCTCCTCACTTTTTCCAGCGGCATATTGTTGAAATTGCAGACCATCCGCTCGGCTTCTTTTTTGGTAAGCGTACGTACATCGGCGAGCTCTCCAACTCCGATGATGACCTTATGCTGATAAGGACTATTCGCGTACTTATACGAATTTACAGCCGCATCGGCGGTCCTTCCCGAATTATAAAACAGTACCGGGCCTCGATAGTCCCACTTCCAGCCTCTCGTCTTAACTCCCGCCCACTCATCAACCTTCAAATGCCCGTCGAGCAACATATCATTATACGGAAACCAGTTTGGAAAAACAGGCAGGCTGTGCGGTTTCATGTACTCTGCTTCCTTCGGTGTCAATGTCAAAGAACTGCTTCTCCACGCTAGCATAATCGTTTTGTGAGTCAAGAGGAATTTATAAAGTTGACAAATGTATAATAACTATAGTATAATATAAATACGTGCAGTTCCCACAAAGGAGGACATGATGATTCCGGTTCCGCTAGGTCCAGGACGAGAGTATCGAACGATATCGGCCCTTGCGAGTGGCGAGGTCGTCATCCTTGACGGCATTTCCCTAAAGATGGATGAGGGGGAAATCGAATCCGGCGACCTCTACGTCGCCGAGAGAAACACTGGCCCGAAACTGCTCACGGCGCGCGCGATCACACGAGACAACAGCTTCTGTGGCGGGATAGTGTTTCCAACAACACTCGACTACGCCTTTGACTTCTGCGAATGCGTGAAAGTGCGCGAGGTATAAAGCCTCGCAAAAACCCTTATGGCAACGAAGAAGCCCCGCGGCGTTCGTAGCTGTGAGGGTTCTTTTTTTTATACGGAATAAACTTTACAAATGCTATGCATATGCTACTATGGTACAACTTTAAGCGTTGCCTTGGAGAAACACTTGTGGGAGCGCCATACTACGGTGACGGTCACGGCGGCGGAATTGAGGAATTGCCAGGTCTCTTGCTTTTGTCCTATATAAACAAGCCGACGCCGGAGAATCAGGCAAACGTGCGAAAAGTGTTCGAGAAGTTACGTGCTGATATCGTTTCGCATTTCGGCGAAAAATTCGCGAAAGAGCTCGCATGCGAGCTTAGAGTCACGAAAGCATAAGCAAAAGCAGTCCCGCACGATTCGTGCGGATTTTTTATTTTCCTTTTCGGCGCTTGACTTTTTTAAAAAAATACTGTTATAATAGTTCATGTTCTTTTACCGCCAGCCGAGCGTGCCATGCTAAAAACTATTTTCGCGGCCGCCATTCTCCTTTTTTCCGCAACTTCCGTGTTTGCGCAAACCCTCCTGCCGTTTCCTGATATTCCGCGCGAATATCGTGGATGGGACGCAAAGGAGTTTTCTTGCGCTTTACCGAATGGCCGCGCCTACACTGCCACCATGTATATGTTTCCCACCGTCGACGGCCCGCGCCTTCATCCGGGAATAAATCTTTCCGGAAGAATGGACTACATACTTATGTACGCCGTTAATGGCAAGAATATCGTTATCTGGTCCGATACCGGCATGAAATTTCCGGGTGAGACGATTGAATCATACGGATATTTCCTTCGCCCTGACGGCCAGTGGATAAAGATGCCCGGCACTGAGTATAGCTCCCAAAGGCAGATGCTGGCTTCCCAGTTGACCACCGAACAGAGTCTTATAATGGAGATGGACGAGATAAATTTGCTCTGCACAAAAATGCATCGGGATATGAACGAGTTCTTTTTGGAAGAATTCAATACATACCGCAAGTAGCTTTTCTTACCACCCCGCCCAATGGCGGGTTTTGTGTTGCCGAAAGTGAAATATTAAAAAAATTTAGGGCCCAGCCATGCTGACAAAAACGGTGGTAATATTTGACAGCACATAATTATTATGCTATTATCGGCCTGCTAGCGAGCGCACCAGGGAGCATCTAAAATGCAAATCGCCACGGCTTTCTTCTTTGGGGTCGCGTGCATGGCCCTTTCGTTGCTCTTGGGATATGTTGCCTATCGGCGCGCATTGCGCCTGAGCGACCTGGCAAACAGTACGGACGGAAGCTACGAGAGAGCTTTTTACGGACGTTTTCTGCCTCCGGCTATTTTTTCTGTTCTTTTGCTCCTGGTTGCGTTTATTATCCAGAGGCTCTACTTTTGAGCGTCTCCCGCCCCGACGCGCGTCGGGGCGGATTTTATTTCTTTTTCAATTGCCAAAGCTTAATTTATAATATGAGTACCAATACCGATAATGTTCAGCAAAAAACTTAAAGATTTATACGGACTCTATGAACGGCGCATTTCTCCGATCGCGTTTATTTTTGGTTTTCTCTGGGACAATTTTACGCTTGTAAGAATCGACCTTTTATACGACAACATCGTTCTTCTATTCCATCTTACCGTCGCATGCTCCGCAATTATTTTGACAAACGCCTATGACGCCGGCCGTTTTAGGAATAAAATTCCACAAGAAACCGCGGAAGTTCTCCTCCCCTTCCTCATGCAATTCTCATTTGGAGGACTTTTTTCCGCGTTCTTTGTTTTTTACTCGCGAAGCGGCTCTCTTCTGACGAGTTGGCCGTTCCTTCTTTTTATCGCAATTCTGCTTTTGGGAAATGAGCGCTTCCATAATCGCTACTTCCGTCTTACCTTCCACCTTTCCGTATTTTTTGTCGTTCTCTTCTCATATCTGATATTTGCGATTCCAATCATTCTCGGCGCGATGGGAACAAAGATATTTCTTTTGAGCGGAGGTGCCGGCATTGCTCTGATAACAATTTTTATTTTTTTGCTTTGGCGCGTAACTCCCCAGCGATTCCTCTGTAGTTGGAAAATGATCCTCATCTCAATCGGCGGAATTTATCTTGCCTTCAATATCCTCTACTTTACGAACGTCATTCCTCCGATACCGCTCGCCATGAAAGAACTCGGGGTGTACCATTCGGTTGCAAAGAACGATTCGACATACTCTCTTCAGTATGAACCGGCCAGGTGGTTTGAATCGTTCATTTCAAATCCCGTGTTCCATCGAGCGGGGAGCGTCCCGGTGTTTGTTTATGGCGCCGTATTTGCGCCGACCCGCCTGACTTCGAATATTTTTCATCGCTGGTCGTATTATGATGAAAAGCTAACGGCATGGGTTGAAACGGACCGCCTTCCGTTTCAAATTGTTGGCGGAAGAAGCGAAGGCTACCGTGGGTATACCATGAAATACGGGGTTTCCACGGGAATGTGGAGGGTTGATGTAATAACCGAACAAGAACAGATCATTGGACGCATTACGTTCACAATAGTTCAGGCTGATTCGACTCCGAATTTACAAACCGACATCCGGTAATATTCCGTTTAAGACATTGCAATTAGATTGAGAGTATGGTACAATGGGAATTGGTCAAACTATAGGTCTGTGTGAGAAACATCGTCGAGTTTTGTTCTACAGTATTCTCATGTTTGAAAGATTGTTAATTTAAATTCCAACAATTATGCAAACAGGCACAATTGCTCGGCTTGTTACCGACCGGGGTTTTGGATTCATCGCTCGCGAAGGAGAGGCAAAAGACCTCTTTTTCCACTCAAACGAGCTGAAAAACGTTGAATTCAAAGACCTCCGCGAAGGCGACAAGGTAACATTCGAAGTCGGTATGAGCCCAAAAGGGCCAAATGCCACGAATGTTAGCCGGGTCCAGTAAGATACAAAAACACCCCCTGTCGGGGGGTGTTTTTGTATCACCGATTGCCTCTTTATAAATTTATGCAGTTGTGTTAAAAAAAGGAATCCTAGTTTTTTCTTTTTGAGACGCAGATGACCTCTTGGGAGAGAACGCGCGAGCTTGTAGGTTCCTGCATCCCATTCGTGCCTCGGGGTAGAAAAATGGTCTTTGGAAAATTTCAATTTGACGGACAGCTTGCGCATTTCAGCTATAGGACGCTTCAGGAAGACGGCCTTCGCACGGCAAAACGGACAACCGCAGACTTTCTTCCCGGGCGTGAGCCGACTCGTGAAAGTTTTCGGGCGCTCCAGGTTGCCGACGGAAAGAGAACGAGGTTCATTATGCGAAACCGCGTATATGATGAACCGGCCCTTTTCGGACGAACGTTCCCTGCCTTCACATATCAATGGACGAAAGACAAAAAGTCCGGCCGTGGAGTGCTTTCTTTCTTTCGCATTGATTTTTCGGATGCCGATTTCATAAACTTCAGCGGCCGCACGCTTCGGACACAGATGAAGGAGGGGAACACGAAGTTTTTTGAGGGCCTTCCCGAATCTCTCGAGCATTCGCCTCTCATCCTCGGCCATCCAATCCGGCGAGCCATTGATTTTGAGGACTATGCGAAAATGATACTGCTAGATTCCGAACTTGAAGTGTTCTCGCGTTCTTGCCACGCAACGTATTCATAACCATACAACCGCAAATTTTCTGCGGTTTTTTATTTCACTCTGATATGGGTGGTCTTTCAAAAATATCACTTGTGTGTTATTCTTTTATTAGTTCTCCTCACAAAAATCGGTAAGCCGGGGAAAAACCAAATGCCATCGGATAGAAACGAACTTGAGCGGCAATTTTGGGATACATGCGAGGAGCTTCATATCAGCGATACGAACAGGTCAATCCTTGAGTCATTTTTGGCGCCCTTAAGAAACAAGGACGCCGCTACCTATTTTCATTACCTTCACTCCCTTCGAGTCGGACTGCTTGCGCGCCTTATCGGCCGCTTCATATATCACGAAGAAAAACCTCTATTTTTTGCTGGCGCCCTGCATGATCTCGGCAAATGCCAAACCCCGCTAGAGATACTCGGCAAGACCGAAAGCTGGACGGACGAAGACCAAAAAACGGTTCAGCAGCATGTAATGGACGGCTACAGGCTGATTCGGGGCCGCCTTGATATCACAGCCGAGATCATGGTATGGCATCATAGATTTCAGGTAAACGGCTATCCCGAAGAACTTCCCCCGCCACTTCATAAATACCGGGAATCCATGAAGCTCCTGATATGCGAATACGGCCGCATCGTCGCCCTGGCAGACGTCTACGACGCGCTTCATCGCGCTGACGCGAAGTTCGGAGAAAAGAGAAGACTCACAGGAGAAGAAATCAAAGAAAAAATGTTTATATTCAACCCTGACAGAAAGAAGCTTGTTACGGCATTATACGACAGCGGAATTTTTTCTTTATAAACCCCACCACCTAGTGGGATTTTTTTATTACTCCGCATAGCGTTCGTTTTTAGCACGAACGAGTGCTGTCTATGACCACCCGCATAGCAGGGGTACGCGGAATTATCGAGTTAACGAACTGTCCTCATCCAAGGAAAATAAAAAGCCGGCTGGTGTGTAACCCTTCCGGCATAATTTTTTACAAAATAGAGACATTGCCTCCTTTATGAATTTTCCACTGCTTACCCGCTTCAGCCGGCCAGCCCTTGATGACGTCGTTCATCATGTCGAGTGCCGTCAGAAAATCGGTATTGAGAGACTGGATACCCGCGCTATATCCGAGGCTATCCCCGTCCTCGCCGACAAACGAAATATCATTTTCATTCGAGTATATCTTGCCGCCTTTCTCAAAAATGCCCGGCCTTTTTTTGTCAATCTTGCGCGCAAACGTGAACATGACGCGTCCTGCCATGATAAAGGTCCGCAGTTCTGTTTCTCCAAACTTGCCACTCATGCCGCGTTTCGGCGACTTGTCGACAAAGTCATAGAGCCCTTTTCTGTAAACCAGCCGGATGAATTTATCGAACGTCTGCTGAAGTACGTACAGCTCGGCGTTGCAGTATGCCTCAATTTCCTTCTCAAGCCACTCTCCACCAAAAATTTCCCTCATCATGAAACCGAGCGTTGTCTGTACCGCGCTCCCCCGCTCAAGAAGCCTGGTTTCCCCAACATCAGGAATATTCGGAACTTCGTGCCCGGTTTCATCCTCATACATTTTACGGAACTCAACGACCCTAGGGTCGTTTGCGGTCCGCAACTCCTCAAATACGTCAACAAGTATCTGCGGAAGATATGGTTCAATCCTCCAGAAGTCGTATTTTTCGTCGCTGGGAATTTCCAGTTTAGTCAGATAATAGATAAGGTATTTCGCAAACGATTTCTGCCCTTTCCATCGCATCCTGTCCGTTGTCCAGACAGGCTCGGCGAAAGACCCAAGCCTAGCAATAAGCTCTCTTTTGTGCATGTTTTTGTATCCGTGGTTTTCAAGAAACCAAGCTTAGAAGTATCATTAATATTTGACTACGTCAAGATGTTCATAAGTTCTGGTTGCCGGCAAAAAAAGCTTTGATACTATAAAAGAGCAGTTCTTTTTTACAAATGCTGAAGTGCGAATGAGCGAAGACCGGAACGGCCTTGTAGGACTTTCGGAAAGCGAAGCTACTGAGCGCATCAAAGCGGTCGGCATGCGCGCACGTATTATGTGGAAGGACGGACAGGCCCATGAAGGAACGTGTGACGCACGAAGCGACAGAGTAAATCTCCACATCAAAGACGGAAAGGTTATAAAAGCGTATATCGGATAATCTGAATTCAACTGAAATAGGTTAATACCACCGCATGAACACGGTGGTTTTTATTTTTTGCCGATTTTGCGCCCGCCAGCACAGGGCTAAAAAATTGCCTCAAAATGTGCTACACTATGATAGTGCAAAAAGGAGGCATTTATCTATGTTTTCCAACGCAATTAAGTATCTTCTCGAGAGTTTCGGGGAATATATACGAGCGGAAAAACCCCCGGAAGGGATCGTTCGCATTCATGTCGACGAAATAGCGTCCAAGATCGCACAAGGATACGAAAAAATACGCAATGTCGTTGACTACCGCGAAGAGCATCTTTTACGGAGCCACAGCATTTCACGCTCTCTCCAGCGAAGTATTTTACTGTACGGCAAAAAAGAAGAGTTGGCACTCCGCCTTATCAAAGAGATGGTCCGTTCCGGTCATTTTCCGAATAACCGCATACCGGAAGAAAAAATGATAGAAGTCGACCGCCTCATCGGCAACCTCATATTCCTGCTTGAATATTTGAAGAAGAACTTTCCAAAGAAAAAAACGAAGCTTTCCGGATGGCTTATGGGAGTTGTCGCATGCGCCATTGAAGAAAGCATCGACCCGCCGAAAAAAGACAGAGCTTCGGCTGAAGCAATGTTCAGGCTCCTCTCCCTAAATCTCACAATAACGGGGAAAAAGATTGATGATAAGGAAAAGCTCATCCAGCTTTTTATCGCGGTCCAGCGCGCGCTTCTGCGGGTTGACGACGACCAGCTCGCGTATCGGCTTTTGACGTTCCTTTATCCTCACTGGGCGAGCATGGCGCTTCCGGAGCTTGAGCTTTTTGCCGAGCATCTTCCGAAAATAAAAAAGGATTTTGATTCCTACATGTCAAGCGCGCTCTGCCCGCACTTCTTCAGGCTTTGCAATCAATATAATACCGTCTTTCTTCTTTTATCGGACATTGTGTTTTCAAAGCGGCAGACCCCGGAGACGCTTGAAGCGATTTTTAGAGACCCGGCAAAGCTCTCTCAAGCCATTGATGGCGTATACCGCGCGCGCTATGACGAACAAAGCAAACGCTTGCGAAGACTTGCTTTTTTCAGCGTCATTTCGCTTTTTATCACAAAGGTCATTGTAGCGCTCGCGATCGAAATACCCATCGACACATACTTAACACATCAGTATTTGCTCCTGAACACGGTCATTAACATCCTCTTTCCACCGTTCCTTATGATATTCATAATCGGTTTCATCCATCTTCCATCCGCAAAAAACCTCGAACTCGCAAAGGCGGAGGTGCGAGCGGCAACGTACGCATCTGAAAAGAAAAAATATCTGCTCCAGATACCAGAAGAAAAAAGCATTGTTGTTCAGTGGGTGGTGCGTTTTTTCTTTCTTGCTGTTTCAACCGCGGTTTTGTGGATCGTGTGGATGGTGCTCCAAGTACAGCATTTCAGTATTGCCAGCACGGTTGTATTCGTTTTCTTTACCTCTATCGTTGCGGCTACAGGAGTACGAGTGCATAACCGCGCAAAAGATATAAGTCTTGAGACAAGCAAGCCGACGATGCTGACATTTGCGGGAGATATGCTCTTCATGCCGTTCGTTACCATCGGAAAGCTTGCAATCGACGGCTTAAGCCGGTTCAAGTTCCTGGTCTTTATCTTCAACCTCATTGACGCTCCGTTTCAGGTATTCATACTTTTCATCGAAAATTTCAATTCTTTTCTCCGCTCAAGAAAGGAGCAGATGTACTAACTCTTTTTGATTTTCCCCGTTCCCATTTCCGACTCGCGCAAAGATGAACGAGCGCATATCGCCCGGGCACGCGAAACAAAAAGGATTTATTGACAAACATAAGCAGCATGTCATACTTTTTGCGTCTGTTCTTTTCCTCATGGAAACACGTTGAATGAAGATCACGCTTCAGGACTGCGAGCGGTTCTATAGCCTTCTAAAAGCTATTGAACCCATAAACTCTTCGTGGCCGGCCAGCCTCATCAAAAGCTTTGCGTTCGACCCGTTCCGGCTCATGAGGGGCCTTGACTACATGGAACTGCATGCCCACAACGTCGCTCAAAATCCCTCAGATTGTAATACTATGCGCTTCTTACAACTTGCGGTAGAATCCCTTATTGAGGGCACCCCATAAAAAATATACCCGGATGGTTACTCGTCCGGTTTTTTATTTTTCCGACTAAAATAATAAGCCTTCCCTCGAAGGCTTTTTTATAGGTTACTCCGGGCGATACCGGTCAAGGTTATTTTCGAATTCCTTCAGTCGCAGGCGGATGCTGAAGAGCTCGGAAAGGCCGCGCCAGTTATAAATGAAAAATGAAAATTTATAACGGACGGTGTCGAAGATATTGATGGTTTGTTGCATTGTACCTAGCGTCGCGATCCCGGCAAAGATGCTCGGGGCCACAAGCAGGTAGGGGAGAATGACCATGACCTGCGAAAAACTGATGCGCACCAGGTTGAACTTGCCAACCTCCCAATACATGCGAAAATAATTTCCGCGCAGGCCTACAAAACGCAGTAAGAGTTCTTCGAGAAGGCCCGCGCGCGGTTTATGGCCTATCGCGAGCTCAAGGTCTCTGCGATATGCTGCCTCAACGACCTGGTTATCATACTGGATCCGCGGCAGTTTTCTACCCGCGTAAATACATACAACCGTGCCAATGATGGAAGTAACGAGCGCAATCTTTACCATTGCCCCCTGACCCGATACGAGCGGGCCGAGCACCGGGACTTTTTGGCTCACCCACGCGAGATCAATTGTTGCCCCCGCCCGATAAAGTAATCTTAGGAAGAATGGCAAAAGAATGCAGATATTCAGGAACTGTTCTGCGAAATCTTCAACGAGTTCCCCGAGGCGCTTCGCGTCTTCCTGAATGCGCTGGCCTTCACCCTCAATGGTGCCTGAGATCTCGCACCAGAGGAAAAGATAGTAATCATTTATTGCGGTACGCCACCGGAATGTGTAGTGCTGTGTTATGAACGTACTCAGCCATCCGAGGACGATGAAACCTGCGGCAAGGCCGCCAAAAACCAAAAGTTGCCAGTAGAACTCCTGCAGCGTGTGCTCCTTTGGCGATCCAAGGATGTCATAAAAGTTTTTTATCCAGCTGTTCCAAAGGATTTCAAGATATACGCCCGCGCCGACAAACGCGATCACGACAAGGCCCACGCCATAGGCCCAGGGAGCCCAGTGCCTGCTTCTGAAAAACGCCTTGAACATCCGACTACCTCGGTTCATTTATCAATGTGCTTTCTTGGGGCCTATTCTACACAAAGACGCGAAAAACACAATGTGTGCCGGAATTGCCTGAAAATATTTGACTTTTTGTAGCTTTTAGTGTATTTTATAATTGTCAGTTATTTTACAATACCCACTTCTCCGCGGAGGCACCCAATGGCCGAAGAACGGCGTTACAGCCTCGCCATCATTGGCGGAGGCGTTACGGGGGCTGCTCTTGCCTATGTCGCGAGCCGCTACACGGATATTGGCTCCATCGTTGTCATCGAAAAAAACGCTTGGGTAGCGCAAGTAAATTCGCACCCTATGAATAACGCCCAGACATCTCACGACGGCGGAACAGAAACGAACTACGACCTCGCGCACGCGCTCAAGGTCAAAGCCGCAGCCGTAATGCTCCGCCGCTATGTTGAATCAAAAAAGGATCCGCTTCTTTTCAAGAAAACGCACCGCATGGTCCTCGGCGTTGGCGCATACGAAGTTGAAAAGCTCCGGAAGCGCTTTGAGGATTTCAAAAGTTCTTATCCCGACCTCCGGCTTATAGGTGCCGAAGAACTGAAAACCCTTGAGCCGATGCTTATGAAGGACCGCAGCCTTGACGAGCCTGTGGCGGCCCTTGTTTCAAGCGAAGGATATGCCGTCAATTATCAGCGGCTTGCGGAGTGCCTCATTTCCGACGCGATGACGATAAATAAAAACCTTGAACTTTCCTTCAACACGGGCGTTGAAAGCATCCGGCACGAACATGCGCAGTATATGATTGAGACAACGAAAGGAAACGTGCGCGCTGACATGGTTGTGTTTGCGGCGGGGCCATACAGCCTGTTTTTTGCCCAACAGCTCGGGTATGGAAAACGATTCGCGATCCTTCCCGTTGCAGGAAGTTTTTACTCTGGCGGAGAACTTGTCCGCGGAAAAGTGTACCGCGTGCAGGTTGAAGGACGGCCGTTTGCCGAAATCCACGGCGATCCGGACGTGCTGAACTCCCGCGATACGCGGTTCGGTCCGACAACAAAACCGCTCCCGCTGATGGAACGCCATAAATACGAAACATTCTTCGACTTCCTGAAGCTTCCGCTTGTTTCACTCCGAGGGATTGCAAGCCTGTTTAAAATCATTCGGCAAAATAAGCTTGTCGGATACGTCGCAAAAAACATGGTCTATGACCTGCCGCTTATTGGAAAGTTCTTTTTCCTGAAGGAGGTGCGCGTCATTATTCCGTCAATGCGTTATTCCGACCTCAAGCTTAGGCGGGGTGCCGGCGGAATTCGTCCGCAGATCGTGGACCTTCCGACAGGAACTCTCCAGATGGGCGACGCTACCATTGTCGGAGACAATATCATCTTCAACACGACCCCGTCTCCTGGAGCTTCCATCTGCCTCGGCAACGCAAAGCGGGATGCCGCCGAACTCATAAAATTCGGTGAAGGAAAATATTCCTTTGACGTTGCGGCTTTTGAGAAAGACTTGGGATAGACACGTACCGCCCCGATAATCATCGGGGTGTTTTTTAATGTTTAATGTGCCATAATAATGCTTTTTACGAAGACTTGACATATTTTGCTGATATGCTAATATTATTCCTGCATCTTGCAGAAGGTCGTTGAAAAAAGGAACCATCCGTGCCAGAAGAAACCATACGTACGCCGATACGGCTTATATTTGGGACAGGCAACGGCCTCTATCAAGCCTTTACCCTCATTTATGAGAACGGGGACGGGTCACCCGGCTGGCTAAACGTGTGGAGAGAGGATGCAGAAATTTTCAAAAAGGTAAAGTTTATTGAGGAAGGAGAAAGCGCTATTGTTTGGCGTAAACACACTAAGCACAGTATTTTTGGGAACACAGAAGATCAGACAATTCAAGAGATATGCATAAGAAAAGACGCCCAGCTGAAATACTAGCATCAGCTACTTCCCGAAACCCGCCAACCTAAAACACGGAGACAAACCGATGGCCCTCGGAGAATCCCCCGTCAAGCAGGCACTCCGCTGGATTATTGAAGAGCTCCAGAGCAACCCTTCCGCAAGCATGGTAAAGCTTATCGACCTGGCTGGTCAGAAATTCAACCTAAGCCCGCTTGACAGCGACTTTCTTTCACGACACTTCGCTGAAACAAGAGCGAAAAACCAAAAGAAATAGCAAACGCCCCGATAGTCATCGGGGCGCTTTTAGTTTAAAAAGCTGATACCTATCTCGGCCATACGAAACATTTTTCAATACTCTTCGAGTTTTCTTACCAAATGGTGGTCGCGCATTTTCTCAATGGCTTTTGCCTCAATTTGCCTAATGCGTTCGCGTGTTACGCCAAACTCCTTCCCTACTTCTTCAAGCGTATGGGTCACGCCGTCTTTCAAACCGAAGCGCATTTCAAGAATTTTTTGTTCTCGCGGAGAAAAGTCGCTGATGATGGCATTTACCTGCTCGCGCAAAAGTCGGCGGGCTGCCGCCTGTGACGGGGAGAGCGTCTTTTCGTCAACAATAAATTCTCCAAGAGTAGAATCTTCGTCGTCCTCCCCCACCGGCGACTCAAGGGAAACGGTATCCTGGGAAATTTTTTCAATATGGTGAACCTTATCCACGTCCATTCCCATTTCCGAGGCAACTTCCGCGGCCAACGGCTCCCTCCCGAGGTCTTGCAGGAGCCTCCTCCTGACTTGCTGATATTTGGAGATGGTCTCAACCATATGCACTGGAATACGGATGGTGCGAGCCTGATCGGCAAGTGCGCGCGTAATGGACTGGCGTATCCACCACGTTGCGTACGTTGAGAACTTAAAACCTTTCCGGTAGTCGAATTTTTCTACGGCTTTGAATAGCCCGAGATTCCCTTCCTGTATCAGGTCAAGAAGCGAAAGATGCGCTGAGCGCCCGACGTACCGTTTTGCAATCGAAACAACAAGCCGCAAGTTTGCCTGCGCGAGACGCTGGCGCGCATCCTGGTCGCCCCGTTCAATTTTACGGGCAAGGTCCCGTTCGTCTTCGGCCGATATGAGCGATATCTTTCCAATTTCGCGTAGATACATCTGAACGGAGTCATGCGACTCTTCCGAAAGAGACCCCGAACGGTCTTTCTTTTTCTTTTTCGTCGGAATTTCGCCTTCTTTGTGTTCCAAAACTTCGATAAGTTCCTTTACTTCAAGAACATCGATGGATGCTTCCTCAAACCTCCTGTAGAGCTCTTCGAGAAAATTTATGTCGTCTTCAATATTCGGGAACGAAGCAAGAATTTCCGCGTATGTCACAAAACCGCGCTCGCGTCCGCGCTTTAAGAGACCTACGATTTTTGCTTCAACCGAAACCTGTTCTTCGCCGAGAATCTTTCTCGGACGCCCCCGCATTTTTTTCGGAGGCGGAGGAGCTTTTTTCACCGGTTTTTTAGGCTGTGGTTTTGGACGACGACCCATAACTCTGAAATATAAATTTTAAGTTTTAAATTTTAAATGAAAAACAGAGCCAAATGCTGGCGTTTATCCATTTAGACATTTAAAATTGGTTTAAAATTTAAAATTAAAAATTTAAATTTTTCTTAGCTTAACGCGTGTAACTTTCCCGAAAGTATTTGGAACTCCTGCATAAGTCCCGCGAGTGCTTCTTCCGAACCCCCTCGTTCCGCCTCAATAATGCGCCGCGAGAGGTCCCCAAGGCGTTCTTTAATCGATTCGCGGAGGAATTCATTAAAGCATATCAAAATCTCTTTGTCAATATCTCCATCTTTCCTGATTATATCTTCCAAAAAGACCTCGGTCTTGAACTTTAAATGGTCATGATACATTGGGTCTCCTGTATGACGCCCGGATAAAAATGAAAAGGCAGCGGCTGTTTTCTCTCCGGTAAAATAAGACGGATCAAGCTCTCTTCCCTCAAGAAGCGAAAGCTTTGCCGGATATAAAAGAAGTATGCCGAGAAGCTTCTCTTCAGTGTCCTCCCTTCTCGTCGGCTGTTTCTTTTTGTTCCTGGTGTCGTCGAAAACCGGCATTGTTTCGCGCTCAAAACCGTCAACCGAGATCTTCTGAAATTCCTGCCATACAGCGCTTTCCGGAACCCCCAAAACACCCGCAAGCTTCCTCATCCAGTACGACCGCTCTATCTCGTTTGAAAGCAAAACAAGCTGCGGCAAAACACCGGCCGCTATCGCTTTTTTTCCGGCGGGTTCGTTTACGTTATTCTCCGCAAGCGCTTTATCAAAGTAAAACTCAACGACATTTTTAGCGCTTTCAAGTATTTTTTTCCATTCCTCCCCTCCTTTTAAAACAACGTCGGCCGGATCCTTTCCGAGAGAAGTCGGAATGGCGGCGATCTTCCGCTCAAAGTCGTAGGCACCCGCAAGGTCCAAACTCCGCGACGTAGCACTCTGCCCCGCCGAGTCTCCGTCAAAAGAACTTATGACGGTATTCGTAAGACGCTTCAGCATTTGAAGCTGGGGCTCGGTGAGCGCTGTTCCGGAAACCGCGACAGTGTTCGTAAAGCCGGCCTGATGCGACATGATGGTGTCCATATATCCTTCAACAAGAATGCAGACGTTTTGCTTTCGTATCTCCTGTTTTGCCTTATCAAACGCATAAAGCACGCGCGACTTATCGTAAATGGGAGTCTGGGGAGAATTTATGTATTTTGCCTCGGTGCTAACGGCTGAATTTTGCTTGGTGCCGGCCTCAAATATCCTTCCCCCGAATCCAATGATGCGCCCAGTCCCGTCGGCGATGGGAAATATGATGCGGCCCCTGAAGCGGTCATAGAAAGGATTCTGGCTTTGGGAAGAACGCGACTGGTTTTGAATTTTTATCGCAAGCCCCGCTCGTTCAGCATCTTCCGCCCTGAATCCTTTTTCCAAAAGATGCGCCATGAGGTTCCTCCAGCCGTCCGGAGCGAACCCGACGCGAAAACTCCGGAGCGTTTCATCCGAAACTCCGCGGTCTTTCATATACTTTTCAACCGCCCCATTCTCCTTAAATTGTTTTTCAAAATATTTTGTTGCAACTTCACAAATGTCATACAACCGCTTTCGCTCGGAGGAAAGTTTCGGGTCCTCCCGCGTGAGCTGAATTCCCGCGCGTTTCGCTAATATCTCGAGAGCTTCCGGAAAATCCACTCCCTCTATTTTTTGAACGAACGTAAAAATATCGCCTCCTTCGGAACACCCGCCGAAGCAGTGCCACCGCTGGCGGGAAGGGGTCACAAAAAAAGACGGAGTTTTCTCCGAGTGGAACGGGCAGACCGCTTTATAGTTGATGCCGGCTTTATCGAGTTTGATATAGCTTTGAATGAGGTCAACTATATCAACCCGAGATTTGATTTCTTCTGTTTGTGAAAGCATTGAGCGTTGGTTTTCCTTTAAAATTTTATCTTCATATAGCGTTGCGGCCCGTAATCGCTGTCGTGGTCGCTCTTTTCAACTATCCGCTCGCCGTAAAAGCGCTCAACCGAGGCCGCGTACCCCCCCTCAATCTTAGCATCCCGCGTCATATATTTATACCCGCGCTTTTTCAACTCTTCATCCAATTCTTTCATCATCTCCCACACAAGGCCGTAGCGCTGGTATTCGGGATTCAGCGCTGTTGAGTCAATATTAATAACTTCTTCAGAAGCGGGGGTAGCATCAACATATCCGATGATCTGCTGTGAGTCTTTATTGCGAAGAAGGATTATGACTGCCTGGGGGTTTTCAAAATCCTCCCGCATAATGTCCTCCTCATATCCTTTCCCGTCGAACGCAAGTCCTTCAATTTTCATGACGTCGTCCTTTACGTCGTCAAAGCGCGCTTTTTTAATATCAAAAACTTCAACTGAGCACGGGGGCAGTTCTTCCTTCGACCTTCGCCCTTCAATTTTCGGCATGTCTTCGCTCATGTCCCTTATAACTAGTACTACCACAATGGCTAAATTATACAACATTTAATGCGACTTTTGAAGCCCTTTGGACGTCTGCCGCAAAACATTGGGCGGATTCAAGTTATTAACACAACTTTCTGACCGGTAATTAATTCATAAAATTTCTCAAGCGGGGTATGGAATCCCAATGCTTTTCTTGGCCGAGTATTTAATCTATCCTCGGCTTTTTTGATTG
>Ga0209541_10009076_pt1 | contig 16190 bp, 10 predicted proteins | sample RifCSPlowO2_01_FD_184027 | JGI IMG/M metagenome (GOLD analysis project Ga0209541, IMG submission 184027) | Groundwater microbial communities from Rifle, Colorado - Rifle CSP2_plank lowO2_0.1 (SPAdes) (version 2) | ecosystem: Environmental > Aquatic > Deep subsurface > Groundwater | place...
CATGCTCAACAGGCAAATGAGCTGGCAGATAAGACAAATGCAATAGTCTATTTTCATGAAGACGATTATGATTATATAAAAAGCTCAATAAAAACACCCCCGATAAAAATTATAAAATTAAAAAATGACGATATAATATATATTGGAAAAATCAAAGTAACGGTTATGCACACCCCAGGCCATACGCCTGGCTCTATATGCCTTCTCGTCGAAAACAAACTGTTGACAGGCGACACCTTATTTGTCAATGCAATAGGAAGAGCTGATTTGCCAGGCGGCGATGCGGTAAAATTATTTGAAAGCCTGCAGAAACTGAAAAAATTAAATGATAATGTTGAAGTTTATCCTGGGCATGATTATGGGGATGTGCCATTTTCAACAATAGGCAATGAAAAGAAGAATAATCCTTATTTTAAATGTGAAAATATAAGAGAATCTCTTTAATTCTATAAACTATTGTAAACTCTTAGGGTACCAATTAAAACCCAACTCTTCTATAATTTGGACAATCTCGTAATCTTCGACAATTTCAAATTTGCGCAATTCCATGATAAACTCTTGAAGGAGTTTTATACTCTCTTTTTGAATCTCAATATCCAAATCCCATTTGCCAAATAATTTGAGTGCTGCGAGCGCACCTGAAGATTGACATATAAAATTTAATAACATCTTTTCTTCATGCCTTTTTTTATTATTATATCTGATAAATATCTTATATGAAAATCTATTTAATTGTGAAAAATCTATAAAAATTTTATAGCCGCATATCACGCCAATTTTCTCCAAGCTCTTAATGCGATATTTTACAGCATTTCTGGATAAATTAATTTTTTTGCCAATTGTGTTATATGGAATTCTACAATCTGATTTTAATATTTCAAGAATTTTCTTATCAGTATCGTCTATTTTTACATTGTCAAAACAATCAAATAGTGTATACTCCTTTTTATTATGTTGATCTTTGATAAAACTTCCATATTGGAATAGGCGCATTTCTAAGATAATAAACGATTCATAACTTTGAATTATTTCTTTATTTTCTTCGATAATTTTTAAAATTAAGTTTTTGTATTCAAATGGATTTTTTGCAAATACATCATATATCACATCAAAACTTCCTGAAACAAATGCAACCCAATAGGCTGGGGTTTCTGCAAATAATTTTTTTGAAAAATTTACATATTGCTCCCTAGTTATGTTTTTTAATCTTATATGGACACGAAATACAAAAAATCCTAATTTAGTTGTGTTTATTAATGTATAAAATGCATAAATAGTATTTTGGGAAAGTAATTTTTTTAATCTATATGCCGCAGCTTGCCTGCTAATACTAACCTTTTTAGCTAATTGATTTGTATTAATATCTGGATTTTTATCTAGTTCGTGTAATATGTGTAAATCTCTCTTATCAAGTTTAAAGTTCGCCATTATATTGCTATTAGTAAGAAATTATATTTAAATTTTGCCATTAAGCAATAAATTTTATGGAAATTTTTATATAATATACAACTTAATTTTGTGGAATGTACAACTTAACTAACCCCACAGGACTTATTTCAGGAAAGAGGATTCTACTTATTTTTCCACCTTACCCGCACTTTGCTGGTGATTTTGTTAGAGATCCTGCTGCAACCCTGTCTATGTCGATGGTGTACGCGGGAGAATTGATAGAGCAAGGGCATTTAATAAAAGGAGAACAAAATGAGGTTTCTTATTTTGACTGTCAATTGCATGATATAAGGGACAAAAAATTAGGCGAATATGATTATTTTGGAATGAGTGTTATGGGTGGGCAAAACATTGTATCTGCTTATGATACTTTTAATGTCCTAGTGAAAGGATTTGGAATTGATCCAAGCAGGATTTTCTTAGGGGGGCAGGGCATTGAATATTTGTTCCCTGATGAGTTTAAAGCAATATTCCCGCAAGCAAATTTCATGCCAAGACAAACAAATGAGATTGAAGGGTATTGGAATATATCACTTGAAAGGCAAATTGAAAAGTTCCCTGAAGAGGACATAAGAACCTATTTTGGAAATGAACTTACGCTGCTCTTTAGCCAGGGGTGCGTTTTTCCATGCACTTTTTGCGCCGCTGACAAAAGAAATCCCGAGCAATTTTATAATACACAAGATAATTTTGGTTATTTCTTACGAAAGGCCAAACAATTGGGAATACGAGACTTAAGTTTTTATGCAACCTCTCTCGATTTTTTTCAGCAATGGTTTGATAAACTTAAAAATCCAAATCCAAGAGAGGTTTTAAGCAGGCTTGAATATATGGCGGATGCCCAAGAAAAATATGGTGTCAAGGCCAACATTCGCGCACTAGCCAGAAAGGATACTTTTAACAGCGCTATGGGGCATCAAGGCATTACAGACATTGTAAAAAGCGCAGGTTTCTATTCATTTGGAATTGGAGGGGAAGGTGTTTTTACAAAAGGAAGGCTAGAGGCAATTCGCAAAGATGTAAACGCCTATAAAGACACGCCAGAAAGGCAATGTTTACAATTTTATGAGACTTGCCAAGAGCATGGTTTTATAGCAGACAACCTGTATGTATTAGGATTTAATGATATACTCAATAAAGGACGCGACCCAAGAATTGAGCTTAAAACAGAAGAAAAATCTATTTTGGCATTGCTGACCAAATTTCCAAATTCAGTTATGAGACTTTACGTAGCGAAAGAGGCAGTGCCTGGAAATGATGGATGGCCATTATTAAGGCATACAAATCCAGAGACACATAAAAGACTAATGAACAATCCGAATTTAATTTTGAATATTGGCTATGAAGTGCTTGCAAATCCAGAATCACATCCCTCTAAAACATATAGAAAATTGGTAAATCATACTCTTATAAAGGTTGCTTCTTTTGCGGATGAAAGAAAGCAACTTGTAAATTATCATACTATCCCTATTTTAGAGACAGATGGGTACGAAATATTGGACATGGAGGATCTTCTAGTATATAAAAAAATCATTGGAAAATTTGCACCGGATATTACAAGTTCGCTTACCCTTGAAAACATGCCAGATTTAAGAAGTGTATTGAATAGGCGAATTGATAGAGATAAATAAAAATAAAATATAATTTTCTCACTCAAAAAACATACTGTAAACATACTCATCCTTATTTTTGTAATAATGTGATTTTAAGGTTGTTTCATGCCTAAAGCCCAGCTTTTCATAAAACTTTTGAGCTCTTATATTATCAGCATGTGTCAGCAGATATAATTTTCTTAGTTCTGACTTATTTTTTTTATAAAATGATTTTGCGTCTTTGATTAATGTTTGAAACAATTTTCTTGCGACACCTTTACCACTATATTCTGGCAAAACAGCTATCCTGTCAAGCTCTGCCAATTGATGCTTTGGCAGGCCATGCATCAGCCATGTCACTATCCCTATGGTCTTGCCGTTATCTTCAGCAACAATATAATTATGATTTTTTTTAATTTCACTTTTGAAAGCATCCATACCTTCTTTTAAGCTTTTTATGTTATAACTTTGCATAAGAACATTGGCAATTCCTCTTGCATCTTTGCTTTTTGCTTTGCGAATTTTCATTTGTTATAATAAAATGGATACATCCTAAACTACTCAACCACGACACTTTTTGCTAAGTTGCGGGGCTTGTCTATATCTCTTCCAAGCTTATCCGCAATATGGTAGGCCAGCAGCTGCAATGGCACAACAGCCAGAATCGAGCTTAAGGTATACAAAGTCTTTGGTATAAAAATTGTATGCTCAGCTTTTTTTGGTATTTCCTTGTCGCCTTCTGTTGCAATTGCTATGACAATGCCCCCTCTTGCCTTGACTTCTTCTATGTTTCCCAATATTTTGTCATAAGTGTAAATGTCATGTGGAGCAATGAGCACAACAGGCATATTATTGTCAATTAATGCAATCGGCCCATGCTTCATCTCTGCTGCAGGATAGCCTTCAGCATGTATATAGCTTACCTCTTTTAGCTTCAGAGCGCCTTCTAATGCAATAGGAAAATTCACGCCTCTTCCAAGATAAAGAGAATTTGCTTTTGTATGATAAAGCTCTGCGCATCTTAAGATTTCTTTATCTTCATCAAGCACTGAAACAATCTGCAGAGGTATTTTTCTTATGCCGCTTGCCATATCTTTTATTTGATTTTCGCTCAATGATCTTTTTATTTTGCTGAATAGGATTGTTAGCAAATACAGCACAGTCAGCTGTGTGGTAAACGCTTTTGTTGATGCAACCCCAATTTCAGGGCCAGCCTTTGTATAAATCACGCCGTCAGAGACTCTTGCAATTGAGCTGCCTTTTACATTGCAGATGGAAATTGTTTTAACCCCAAGCTTCTTTGCCTCTTTTAGCGCAGCTATTGTATCTGCTGTCTCGCCGCTCTGGCTTATTGCAATAACAAGCGTATTTTTGCTTAGCAAAGGGTGCCTATACCTGAACTCAGAAGCATATTCAACATCTGTCGGTATTTTGGCAAGCTCTTCAAGCATAAACTTGCCAACTAAGGCAGCATGCCATGACGTGCCGCAGCCTATTATCTTTATATCCTCAATTTTTGAAATTTCCTCGTTTGTAAGGCCAATCTCTTTCTCAAACTCAACGCCGCCATTTTTTAATCTGCCCTCAATTGTGTCAGAGATTGCCCTTGGCTGCTCGTAAATCTCCTTGAGCATGAAATGCTTAAAGCCTGATTTCTGCGCAGCTTCTTTCGACCAGTTCAATGCTGCAATTTTATAGCCTTTCTTATTGCCATCTAAGTCAAATACTTCAGCTTTGTCTATTGTTAATATGGCAGTTTCTTTGTCGTTCAAGTAAATAAAATTGTTAGTGTATTCAAGCAGTGCAGGCGCATCTGAGGCAATCATCATTCCACGGCTGCTTTTGCCTATAATTAAAGGGCTTTCATTCCTTGCTGCGTAAATCTTGTTTGGCTCTTCGGAGAAAACTATTCCCAAGGCATAAGAGCCTTTTAATTCTTTGGCCGCGCTCCTGACAGCTTCTGCAAAATTGCAGTTTTTATGATGCTCCTCAATCAAATGGGCTATCACTTCTGTGTCTGTCTCTGATTTAAAAATGTGGCCTCTTTGCAAAAGCTTTTCTTTAATCTCCGAGTAGTTTTCTATTATTCCATTATGGACTATGGCTATATTGCCAGTGCAGTCCGAATGTGGATGCGCGTTTTCTTTTGTGACGCTGCCATGAGTAGCCCATCTGCAATGGCCTACCCCAAGCGTGCCTTTCAAGTTGGAGAAATCAATTTTTTGCTCTACTTCTTCTATTTTTCCCACATCTTTCTCTATCAAAACCCCATTGCTTATTGTTGCAAAGCCTGCAGAATCATAGCCGCGATACTCGAGCTTTTTTAACCCATTGACAAGTATTGGCATTGCATCCTCATTTCCAACATAGCCTACAATTCCGCACATTTTGCTTGTTAAAACCAGCTTGTTTATAAATCTTATTAAAAAATTTATAGTAGTATTATAAAAAAAATTATAATAAAGAAATTTAAATACATATCATTTAAATTTTTTTGCACTATTATTAAAAAAATATTTATAATACTTATCTTTCCTTGCCTATATGTTTGTCATAGACAAGCAAAAGAATGAAATCTACTCACTGCCTGCCAAAGAGATAAGTTTGGAAAGTGCAAAATGTGTAAGCTCGCAGCTAGCTCAGAAGATACTCTATTTGCTGTCAAAGGATGTAATGTACCCTATTGATATAGCAAAGTCATTAAAAGTGCATGAGCAGAAGGTATATTACCACATAAGAAGCCTTGAAAAGTCCGGAATTATAAAAGTCGCTAAAAGAGAAACAAAGCAGGGCGCAACTGCAAATTTTTATACGTTAGCAGAGCCTGCATTTGTCCTTAAGCTAAAGAATTTTGAGGCAACAAGCAAGATAGGCCAAATAAGGAATGAGTCAGAGTTCTTAGAGCCCTTTATTAAGGATGGCCAGCTCAATGCCCTGATAATAGTTGGCTCTCCTGATCCACATGGGCCTGACAAGGCAAGAAGCAGGGACGGCTATTATGGGATGGACTTGGCATTGTTTTTAGGCACTTTTCTTAATTATGTCCCAAGGTTTAATGTCAAGCTGGATACAGAAGTAAGGGAAAGCGATTTGAGCAATAACCTTATCCTTATAGGCGGCCCTGTTGTGAACAAGATTACGGAAAAAGCAAATCCAAAGCTTCCGATAAGGTTTGAAAATGGCAATATAAAATCAACATTATCCGGCGAGGTTTACCCGCAGGATGAATGCGGCTTAATTGTAAAGGCTAGGAGTCCCTTCAACAAGGACAGATATATCTTGGCGGTTGCAGGAAAAAGATTTAGCGGAACAAGAGCGGCCATAATAGCATTTTTAAAAGATTTTAGGAAAATAACATTAGGAAATATGCACAATCCAAGCATAAAAGCTAAAGTTGTTGAAGGAATTGACTTGGACTCTGACGGCATAATTGATGACATCGAGTTCAGGGAGTGAAAATGAATAGGTGTTCTTGGTCTGGCTCTAATAAACTAATGATTGAATAAGATACAACGAGTTATAATGGTAAAAAAAGAAATCCGCGTGATAGGAATTGACGATTCGCCTTTTGATAAATTTAATGATAGTCAAGTTCTTATTGTCGGCGTTGTCATGAGAGGCGGCTCTTGGATTGATGGGGTTTTATCAACAAAAGTTTCAGTTGATGGGAATGACTCAACAAAGAGATTAATTGAGATGATAAATAACTGTAAGTTTAAGCCGCAATTGCAATGTGTTTTCTTGAATGGCATTGCAGTAGCTGGCTTTAATGTTGTTGATGTCAAAGAATTGAGCAAAAAAACTGGCTTGCCACTCATTATTGTTATCAGAAGAAATCCTGATATTTCCAATATAAAAAAAACATTAGTAAAAATAGGCAAAAAAGAAAAAATAAAATTGATTGAAAAAGCTGGAGAAGTCATTCAAATTGGCGATATTTTCGTGCAATTAACAAGCATTAAGCTGGAGAAAGCAAAAGAATTTCTTAAGATTGCATGCACAAGAAGCCTTATCCCAGAGCCAATAAGATTGGCCCACTTAATTGCTTCTGGTATTATAGCGGGGGAAAGCAAAGGCAGGGCTTAAATATAATTCTTAGGTATAATAATACTTCCCGCTTTCTTTCTGCTCACCGTCAAGCCTTGAGTCCAGCTTATTAACTCTTGGCCTGTTTGTCTCAGGGTCCCTTCTAAGAGTAATTCCCAATTCTTTCAAGAATCTGTTCATTCCTTCTTCCATCTCAAAAGGACCTTCCACATTTCCTTCTAATGCAGGTTTTCCTTCAAACACAATCAGCTTATCGCTTATGTAGTCTATAAATAATAAATCGTGATCAACAATCAATGCGGATGCATTCTTCTGCTCCATGAAATCTCTTATCACCTTTGATACAATAAGCCTCTGCTCCGAATCCATGTAAGCAGATGGCTCGTCAAGAAGATACAGCTCAGCATCTTGCTGCAGGCAATTCGCAATAGCAGCTCTCTGAAGCTCGCCTCCTGACAGCTCGCTCAGCTTGCTTAAAGACAGCTTGTTTATGTCTAACGGATTGATAATCTGGTTTTCATATTTGTTAAACGCAGTTTTCAATACATCCACAACTAATTCGTCTGAAGATTCTAAGTACTGCGGCTTGTAGCTTACTCTTACCTTGTTTGCAACTTCACCCTTATCGCAATTTAAAACCTTTGCCAATATCTTTACAAAAGTTGTCTTTCCAATTCCATTTTCGCCCAGAATGCCGATGATTTCATTCTTGTGTATTGCGCCGTCACGCGCTCTTAATTTAAAGTTGCCTAGCTTTTTTTCAATATTCTGCCATGATGTGATAATCTCCTTAACATTCTTTTTCTTAATCGGCGGATTTTCAGCGAATTTTATTGTAGAATCCCTAAACCTCACATTCTCTTCTTTTATATATCCGGAAAGATAAATGTTGATGCCATTCCTTACTGGCTTTACGCCGCTTACAATTCCATAGCAATTCTCCTTTCCGTACATTAAATGCACCATCTCTGCAATGTAATCCAAGATTATTAGGTCATGCTCAACAACCAGAGCAGAATTATCCTCGCTTACCATAGATTTAATGAATTTGCTTATGTTAATCCTTTGCTTTATGTCAAGGTAGCTTGTCGGCTCATCAAAAATATACAAATTTGCATTTTTTAGCACAGTCGCAGCTATTGCTACTCTTTGCAGCTCTCCGCCTGAAATTTCTGCTATTTCATTATTCAGAATTTCATTTAGCTGCAGCTTGTCAGCAATTTTTTTTAATTCATTTTTCTCATCAACTTTTCTTAATAGCTCAATGACCTTGCCCTTTGTTGCTTTTGGTATTAACTCAACCTGCTGCGGCTTGTATGCTGCCTTTATCTCTCCATTCTTAATTTTTTCAAAGAAACCTTGGGCTTCTGTTCCCTTGAAAAATGAGATAAGCTTGTCATAGCTTGTTTCGCTCTTGCGCCAGTCTCCAAAATTTGGCTCTAATACTCCGGCTAAAATCTTAATTGCTGTGGATTTTCCAATCCCATTAACTCCTAGTATTCCGGTAACTTTTCCAAAAGCAGGCGTTGGTATCGAGTAAAGCACGAATCTATTCTCCCCATACCTGTGAATTGGCTTTGTTGTCAGCTCTTCAGGCAGGTTTATTATCTTTATTGAATTAGGCGCGGCTTTAGGGCATATCCCGCATCCTGTGCATAAAAGCTCATCTATTGTCAGCTTTCCATCCACTTCAATCTTGATGCACTCCTTTCCTGTTCTGTTTACAGGGCAAATGCTCTGTATATGCAATTTTAGCTGCGCATCTTTCAGCTTTTCGTTGTCAACAATGGCTATTCGCGTCATCTTGATTTAAAACTAATCAGGAGTCAATATAAATATATTTACTTTTCATAATCTTATTGTTTTACATAAACAAAACATTTAAATATTACTTATAACTAAATGTTTTGTATGGGTACAATTACAATTAATGTTAGCGATAAAGTTGAAAGAGAATTTAGAGAAACAGTCAAGAAAGATGTTGGAGTGGGAAAAGGAAAGCTTGGCTTAGCAGTAGAAGATGCTATTAGAAGATGGGTTGAGGAAAAAAGACAAAAAGAAATTGCTGAAAGGCAAACAGCTTTGATGAGGGAAGGTATGTATAAACTGCCTAAAGGATGGAAGTTTAACAGGGAGGAAGCGTATGCAAGATAAAGAGCCAATTTTTTTGATAGATTCTAATATTTTGATATATGCTTATTCTGAAAAAGATGAAAATAAAAAAAGGCTTGCGCTAAAATTGTTAGAGAAATGCTGGAATGGTGAGATAAAGTATGCTGTATCACTGCAAAATCTTGCTGAATTTTTTAGTATAGCTTATAACAAATTCAATATAGAGCTCACAAAAGCAGAGTCTATTTTATCTGATATTATAGAATTTAAGGGTTTTGTTAAGATAAACTACTCAGAAAAAACTCTTATTGGTTCTATTGGGCTGATTAAGAAATTTAGTGTTCCTTTTTGGGATTCCCTAATAATAGAGACTATGAAAGAAAACGGCATATTCAACATTTACACAGAGAATACTGATGATTTTAAGATTTCATTGATAAATGCAGTTAATCCATTTAAAGGTACAATAAGTTGAATATCTGAAAAACAGATAAATTTATATATTCTAATATAGGTTTTATGGCTTATAAAACTAATATATGCTGTATAATCAATATAATCAGTATAACCTATTTATATTATAAGTTGCTGACAGAAAAAGAGATTGAAGTCCTGAAGCTTAGGCAGAAAGGCCTTAAGCAGTCTGAAATAGCTGAAAAGCTAGGCATTTCTCAGCCAGCAGTTTCGTCTTTTGAGCAAAGCATCGCTAAAAAAATTGAGGAATCTATTCAACTTCTCGATTTGCTAAAAGAGATAGGCATAGACTTATCAAAATACAAGAAGAATAAGAAATGAAATCTAACCATAAAAAAATAAAAACCGTAAAAAATCAAGATTTTGATGGAGACAGCCATCTTAAAAAATTGAGGATGGAGTTAGTTAGCTTCGCTCCTGCTAAATCTGTCAATGCAAAAGACAAAAAAATAACAGGCTCAAATAAGTTGCTGGCCGTACAACTTTTATTTTTTGTTGTTATATTCATTGCTTTATTTATAGCTAAGCCAGTTTTGACAGGCCTTGTCACTTCTGAAAAAGAAAGTTTATTCAACGACACAATTAATGCTGAGTTTACTTCAAGCTCAGAATACTCATGGCTGCCTAATAACATTGGCGACCTAAAGAGCATAAAAATATCAGGCAAGATTCAAAATAATACGATAGCAAAAGTTTATATCGAGAATAATGATGCAAAGTATTTGATTTTGGATACAATCAAATCAAATACGAGCAATGGATTAAGCTCAATTACCGCATTTGCTGTTAAGGAAGATAAAACTGAAACAGAGAGAAATAAAGATAAAGGCAATGAAGATGAAAATAATGAGAGGAATGAAACAAAAGGAAATATCAATGAAACTGAGCCAATTAACCAGACGATAAACATAACGCCAATAATAAATGACACAATAACTAATGAAACATTAAATTTAACTCCAATAATAAATGAGACATTCAATGCAACGATACCATTAAACGATACAATAGCAAATGGCACAATAGCAAATGAAACATTAATACTTCCAATAAATAAATCAATAATTATTAATTTAAAATATAAGAATGGCACTTCTTATGATGCTGGTAATGATGGCATTGAATCTGTAAACAATATAATTGACTTTACTGTCGAAGACACTTCATTTAACTGGGCTTATGACATCTCCAAGCTGTGCACAAGATGGGAAATGTTCAGCATTGATGATGAGAAAGCTACAACTGTGTGCTATGGGAGTGAAGAATGCTGCGCATTGCTCAGCTTAAAACCAACAAGAAACTCTTGGAACGAGCCTCTGTATTTGAGCTACAACTTGTTTGGAGCATCTCACATCAACATTGTAAGCTCGCAAGTGATTTATGCCAATAGTTCTGACATTATATTAAGTGAATGGGGCAATTTAACCGCTAAGTTTGAAGAAGAAGGTATGTTTGGCTACAGCAATGTATGCCTTGACACTTGCTCTGTCTCTGGCTTTAACAAAAGCTCTTACAAATTAATAATTGAGGTTGAGAAAGGCAAACTCGTAATAAGCAATATCAATTATGCTGTCAGAAAGCTTGTTGAAAACACCCCGCCGCAATTGGCAAAAGAAATTGTCAATTATTCAATTAAGCAAGACAGCAGCTTAGCTATTAACTTAAGCGAATACTTCAATGATGCAGACAATGATGAGCTGCATTACTCTTATTACAAAAATGACAACTTTGGCATAATCATAGAGGATAATACTGCTGTTATAACCCCTGCTGAAGGATTTAGCGGAGAAATCTACACATTCTTCACAGCCAACGACTCAGAAAGCATTGCTGTCTCTAACGTATTCCTCATTAATGTTGCAAAGGAAAAAGAATTAACGCAATTAAAGGCAGAAATCAACAAGCCAGTTGCTTGGCTCAGAAAAGTTCTAAGCGAACAGTTAGGAGAGCTTAAAGTCGCAATTCCAGAAGGCGCGTTTAACATAACTGTTGAGAACGAGCAGAAAACAAGGCTAAGCAATGACAATATACAAGTCAATGAGAAAGGGCATCTTAAATCATTGGATGACTATGAGCTAAACAAATCAATTGAAAAAATAATTAAAAAGCTAGACAAGGAAAAAAGCAAAAAGAAACCAAACACAGATAAAATAACAGAGCTTGAGGAAGAGCTGAATGATATGGAAAAAAATTCAATGCAGAGCATTGAATTTTTTTCAAATGTGACAAATGAAACTCAATTGATTGTTTCTGACAACTCCACAAGCTTTGATGTCACATTCTCAACGCCAGCTCCTGAAGTGGTTGAGGAAGAGAAGAACGAGCATACAAAGCTGATAACAATAAGCTCCGAGCTAAGCTATGAGAACATTTTGGCCTACACAACTATTCAAGATGCCCCGCAAAGCGCTATTAAGCTTTACTGGATTAAGGATGGCGCAAAAGAGCTGTTTACAGATGTTGCTTATAATGATACAAATGGCAATGGCTTGATAGACTATGTTGAATGGGTTGTGCCTCATCTTTCTAACCAAACATTTGAAGTTAGCATTACAATAATTAATGTTCAAAGCTATCCAACTGTTGGCGGCAATTGGACTGTTGGTTTTACAACAACAGGCACAGGCAATTTGACAGTAATTGCAAGCAACGGCACAACTTACGCTGAAAAAGAGGGTGATGACGCTAACACAATAAATGATTTGGATATTTTAGAACTAAAATGTAAGGATAATGTTTTATTTAATTACAATGATTTAATAATTAATAACAATGTTTACTTAATAAATGAAAATGATGGAAAAATAAAAATTAATGATACATTAGCCCAAACAGTAGGTATAAAATCGTTGTTTGTTGAGAACTACAGTTGTGACAACTCAACAGGCTCTTGGACTGTAAAAGTCTTAACAACAGGCAAACACACACAGCAGTTTAACTTTTCTGGGCAAATAGCTTATGCCAATAACCTTGCTTCTGTCAACAGCACTAACACATCCAACTTAACAATTTGGGATGATACTGACACCTTATTGCTCAGTTCTTTTGAGTCAATCAACTTCTATGCAAACTTCACAAACATAACATCGCGTGCGCCTATCAACGGCTCCAGAGTCAACTGCACCTTTAGCGAGAACGCAACTGGAGGCTGGTCTGATGCAGTTAATATGACTTTTAATGCGACGAAATCACTTTACCAGTATAACATGACGTTTTCTAACATCGGGATATTCACATTTAATGTAACTTGCAGAGACGAAACTTACGGCTATGCAAACGTAACAGCAAATGACACTTTCCAAGTTGGATGGGTGAATGTGACTGAAACCCTTAATGCTACAAATGTGCAGGCAGCAGCGCCTATTGGAATATTCGGGCATATCAACTTAAGCAATGGGACAAATGTGAGCAATACTGGAATTAGCTTATTTATTAATAATGTTATTTTGAATGTCTCAAATCCGATTGTTAAGAATCTAACAGAAAATGCCACACAGTTTATTTTAGGGACAGCAATTAATGTGACAATCAACGCTAATAACATAACCTTAAACAAGAATGGCAGCAATGAATATCCAAATATAACTGGCAACTTTACTTCTCAGGTTATTGATACTTTAAGCGCTAACAGCAACTTTACCTCAATTTCATGGTCGCAGGAAGTTCCTTACCAAAAAGAAATAGGAAGATGCGTTGCTGAAGATTCTTTGATAACACTTGCAAATGGCTCAAAGAAAAAGATTAAGGATATTAAAGCAGGAGAATATGTCAAGTCAATGAATCAAGAGACTGGAAAGATTGTTTCTAACAGAGTAAATGCCTTGATTGATATGGGCAACAAGACTGTCTTTGAGCTGACAACAGAAAGTGGAAGGGCAGTAAATACAACAAGCAATCATCCTTATTTGGTTAAATTGTATAGTAAAGAGGAATGTGACAAGTATAGTGATACTTTCTGGAACAGGGACCATCAAAAAAATAATACTCAAAAAAATTCATCTCCTCAAGAGTTGAATTTTTTTGCAAAAGATACTGACACAGAACTTGAAAAGCATAGTTACTGTACTAGATGGATTGAGGTTTCTGAGCTTAAAGAAGGAATGGAGATTGCTGTGCCGAAAGCTAATAATAGTTATCTCTCTTCAAATTTAGAAAGTAATAAATCAATGATATCATCTGTATTAAATACTTTAACCTTGGACTGTTTCTTAAATGCTACTTCATCGGACCAGATTACGGCATCGGATGCTAATGCCAAAGAAAAATATTGTACATCTTTATCATGCGGGGCTAATTTTTCTGCTTCATCCTTAAATATATTGAAATCGCTAAATGGAATGAAGTCTATTTCACCTTTAATGAACCTGAATACATCTGCAAGTTCTTCTGACGTCAATTTACTTCTTTCCACAATCACGTCAAGGTTCTTTCCTATCTCAAAGAACAGAAATTCAGGAGATATAAATTCTAATTCATTAACTACATTGTTTAGCGAGAATACAGAAAATACCTTACCTTTTGAAAGCAATGCTGAAAGAAACCTATTGGCATCTACTACAACAAGCATTTATGCTCAGCTCCTTAACGATTTCATAAATCTTTGCGCCAATGATTTATCTATCTTCTCTGATAGCTCAGCCACATCTTCTTCTGTTAATTTGCTTTTGGATACTAACGCCTTTAATTCTAGCAATCTGTCTAGCTTATGCTTAATTAAATTCCTTGCCACTAATGACCAATCTACCTTGAATTCATCCATTTCCTGCTTCAATTCCTCAGGTATCTTAATCTTCAACTCAGCCATCTTATCATCACCAAATGCACAAAATGAAAATGGTTATTTAAATCTTTCTGATAATAATCAAAAAAATTCATCTCTTGAGGAGATGAATTTTTTTGCCAAAGATACAAGTGATATAGCATTCGAGAAGATTGTTTCTATTAAACCCCTAGACGAACAGCAAGTCTATGACTTAGAAATAGAAGGAACACATAACTTCATTGCAAATGATATAGTTGCACATAATACTAATGGGGATGGTAACTTAGCTCCTAATAACAGTCAATTCATAAATACTTCTGGATTGGTTTTGTTGATGCACTTTAATAATGAAACCGGCGAGAATGATTCTTTAGTAAAGGACTTTAGTGTTGATGTTAACAGTGAGTTAGGTGGACAAGTACATAATAACGGAACACCTAAAAATGGTGCAGTTGTTAATAAAACAGATTATAAGTTGGGCAGTGGCGCGTACAATTTTGATGGCATAGATGATTACATAAACATTACTACAAACCTTTCTAATACTAGAATAAACAGTAGTGCATATACTTACTCAGTTTGGGTTAATACAGTATCAAATCCTTCTGGTGGTATCCATATAGCGATTTTTTCCATAGGCAGTGCTTCAAATGGAGATCAAACAATCCTTCTTACAAATGGCTATTCAGGAATGACAGGTTGGAGCTATGTTTCTTACAATACTGATGGTACTAATTTTAACCTTTATGTTGGCAGTTTACCATCAACAAATACATGGTACCATATTGCAGCAACAAGAACTACCTCAAATGTAGTATTATATGTTAATGGTGAGCAGCAATCTAATTTATCATTTAGCAATAAAATCCCTGAAATTGGAGGGGCTACAAGAAATGCCACAATTGGCACTAGATCCGGTAGTCAAAATTTTAATGGTGCAATAGACGAACTCGCTATCTGGAATAGAAGCTTATCAGCACAAGAAATCAAAAACCTCTATAAAAGAGGAGTTCTAACCTTAAACTTAAATGTCCGAAGCTGTGACGATTCAGCATGCTCAGGCGAAAGCTTTAGCGAGCCTTTGACGAATGCATCAGGCATTAAACTTAACACTTCAATAACCCCAATTAACAGGTTCTTCCAATACAGAGCAGTATTCCAGACAAATGACACTAACTTAACTCCAGCATTGTATAATGTAACCATAAACTACACAACCTTAGCAACTGACGGTTACGGAAATTATAACTTTACTTTTACTTCGCCTTCTAGTTTAGGTACATATACAATAAAGGTTAATACTACTTTTGCAAATATTCCAGGAGAACAAACCCAAACATTGAGGGTAGGAGGCTCGCCAACTATAAACAGCAACTTTACACTTCCAGCTTTCCCAAGATTTGGTCAGAATGTAACATTTTTCATGAATGTTACTGATACAGGCGGAAATGATGATATACGATGGCTCAATATAACTTTAGTAGCTCCCAACGGAAGCTATGTCTTTAACAACACAAATGCTAGTAGATATGGCTCAAGTGACTTGTGGAATGTAAGCTACAACTTAACAAGCTATGGCACATGGACTTGGAACTTTACCCTTTTAGACACTGACGGATTTGTGCTTAACTCAACCAACATCCAAGTTGTCTTGATGCAGATAACTGAAACCCTTAATGCTACAAATGTGCAGGCAGCAGCGCCTATTGGAATATTCGGGCATGTCAACTTAAGCAATGGCACAAATGTAAACG
>Ga0209541_10009077_pt1 | contig 16189 bp, 21 predicted proteins | sample RifCSPlowO2_01_FD_184027 | JGI IMG/M metagenome (GOLD analysis project Ga0209541, IMG submission 184027) | Groundwater microbial communities from Rifle, Colorado - Rifle CSP2_plank lowO2_0.1 (SPAdes) (version 2) | ecosystem: Environmental > Aquatic > Deep subsurface > Groundwater | place...
AATTTATTCATTGAATAAATCGAGGCAAAAATTTGCTGGCATTGAGATGCGAGTGAGCTCGTTGCGAACTCGCTCACAATTGACTAATTTTTGCCGAGTGTAAAGTTTGTCGCGAAGCGACATATTGATTTTTATTTTTAATGCCGATTTATTATTATCTTTATCCAGAGCCTCTTCCAGCTTTTGTCAACTGGTTAGCTTCAAACTCTGTTTCGCGCAGCATCAAGATGTCGCCTATCTGGATTGGCCCTTTTATGTTTCGCCTCAATATTTTGTTTTTGTCCCTGCCATCTAAAACCCTGCATCTGACTTGGATAGCTTCTCCCCTAGTGCCTGTCCTGCCAATAACTTCCTCTACTTTTGCAGGCGTGGCAAATGAAAAATTGACAGCGCCTTTTACTTGCTCTTCCTGCTGTTGCTGTCGTGCAGATTTTCTTTTAACTTGGCCACTGACATTCTCCTTTAAATGCTTTGTCGGGTCTTCCCTTGCCATTTTATTTTATTTTGTCTACAATCTCTTTTATCAAATGCTTGGCTTCCCCTTCCTGGACTATTGCAACGCTTCCAGTCGGAACATCGACTCCTGCAGCCGCACCAAGCTCTTCCTTGCTAGGGACCTGAACGCATGGAATTCCCTTTTCTTCTGCAAGCAGGGGTATGTGCATTGTTATCTCCGGAGGATTAACATCCTTTGCTATTGCAACAAATTTTGCAATTCCTTTCTCGATAACCTTTGTCGCTTCATTCGTCCCTTTTCTTATTTTTCCGGTAGCCTTGGCTACCTCAATTGCTTCATAAACCTTGTCAACTAATTCCTTTGGCACTTCATAAACCATTTTAACCGTCCTCCATTAAAAATTATTTAGGAGATAAACAAAGAATTTGCTTACCTCACTCAGCCAGTTTTAATATAACCGGCTTCATCAATCATAGGTATGCTATAGGAATGAAAGTCTATTTATATAGGTTGCGGTTTAGCAACTTTAGTCAATAAATAAAATAAATTTATAAACAATTTTATTTTTACACTGATAATGGTATACAATTGGTTTCAAACAAATTTTGTACCTACGGTTTTGGCCTATACTTTATCGCTTATTGCACTTTTAATCGGTTCAATTACAGACTTGAAAACAAGGGAAGTGCCGGACTGGCTCAACTACGGATTGATATTTTCCGGGCTTTGGCTGAATTTGTTATTCTCGGTTATTTACTCAAACCCGTCCTTTATGGTAAACAGCATTATTGGCTTATCGATATTTTTCGGCATTGCTTACATTATGTTTTACATGGGCCAATGGGGAGGGGGAGACAGCAAAATGCTCATGGGGACAGGGGCAATGATTGGCATTGATGTGGGATTCATAACACCCCAGTTTTTGTTTTGGTTTTTTATAAATGCTTTGTTTATAGGGGCAGTCTATGGCCTGCTGTGGAGCATTTTTTTGGTTTTTAAAAACAAAAAAAAGTTTTTGAAGGAATTCAGCAAAAAATTATCGGAAAAGAGCGCTGTTAAAGGGAAGTGGTTTATGCTGATTATTTTGGTTTTATTGCTGGCCCTTTTCTTTTTTATTGAATTGAACTACTTCAAAATATTAATATTGTCATTGGCATTTTTAACACTTACCACTTTTTATTTATGGATTTTTGTCAAGTCAATCGAAAAATCAGCCATGTACAGGCTTGTGGAGCCTTCAAAGCTGACAGAAGGAGATTGGATTGTCAATGATGTTTATGTTGGCAGGGAGTACATAACAGGACCAAAAGAGTTAGGCATCAGCAAAAATCAAATTAGAAAATTAATAAAATTTTATAAACAAAAAAAAGTTAAAAAAATACTTATCAAAGAAGGCATTCCATTTGTGCCGAGCTTTTTGGTTGCTTTTGTTATTACTCTGGTTTTTGGGAATTCTTTGATGTGGTTTGTTAGTATTTGATTTAATGATAAGAATTTTTGAGAGATGGCGAGGCATTTGGAAGAGCAGGGAAAAATGCTTGGCATTTCCATGAAAATCGCAGATTTTCAGGGTCCCAAAAATCTTCGATTTTTTAGGATAGCGAAATTACCCTGCGAACCGTTTAATCGCTTGTTATATTCTTTGCCAGTTACGTAGTTCTGGAAAACTGCGTCCGCAGAGTTTTTTCGGGGGGGCGCTAGTTTCTATCTGGCGAACAAACCGAGCAATAAAGAACTACGTTAAGGGGCACACTCTCAAAAATCGTAAGAATCGGAGCTTTAGTTATGGAAAAATCTTTAAATTATGATTTGTTTGTGCATTATAATGGTAAAGGGACATAGAATAGAAAAGAAGGTGGAGATAGAGACTTTTCTTGATACCATCAAAAGTTATACTATAGACCAAATTAGTACTACTGACCATACATTTTTTCGTTTAAGCGAGAATCAGAGAAAGATTTTTAAAGATGAGGTTCTTAAAGAGTATTTATTAGCGAAAATACCGATATTAGTTGGTATCCAGTTTAATGGAAACTATGCAGTATTTTACGATTATAGCAAAAATGAGGTTTTAAGATTAATGCTGGAAATTCAGCCAAATAAAATCGAGATAGTTACATTTTATTTGCCAGATAAAACCCAAGTGCCCAGATTATGAAAATGACAGGGAAAAAATTAGAAGGAAAGGGAGAAGTTGCTTATGATTACAAACATGATATATTATTTTTTAAAGTAAAGAGTAGAGAATATGTTAAATCTATAGAATTGTTAGATAACTTAGTTGTAGATGTAGATAATGAGGGCTTTCTAACTGGAATCCAGATATTTGATGCTGCTGAATATCTAAATATGGATAAGAAAAGTTTATTGAGTATACCAAATTGGCAGTTTACCATTAACGTTCATGAGAATATAATAGAAATTAGATTGGTATTCCAGATTAAAGTAAGAAATAAGATTGTTGAAAAGAATCCAATTATTTCTCAACAAATAAACCAGAAATTGCCTAATTCTGAATTGGTTTGCGAGGCTGTGGTTTAGAATTTTAGTTCTCTTAACGTATGACAATGCCTGTTATATTAGTCAACCCTACGAGCGAAGCGGAGTGGGGTTGACCTTCTGGAAGAAGAGTAAATTTGGAGTCCGTCAATTTAAAGAGCGAAGCGATACATCAAGACAGTATTCTAGGGCTTTGGCATAATTTTATAAACACTTCTTTGTTCTATATCTTGAACAACAAATGAATACCATTAGAGTAACTGAAAGCGTACCTTTTGTAACGAGGGTAATTGAACTAGGACAATCTATGCGTGAGTTCAAGGAGATTACAGAGCTTATAGAAGGTATAGACCTAACTGATATAGTGCCAGACAAAGCGAAATTGTTTATACAGGGTGGAGAAGGTGATTATACTATTTACCCAATTGGTTGTAGAATCATAGGATACACAAAACGACAACCAACCCCCAGGCAAGGTTTCTCTATTCCAGTTAAGGATACCACAACAGAATTTGATAATGGTGTTCGCATAAAGAGGACAGACGTTTTTGTGAGTGCTCAAGTGACTCTTTATTATCAAGCACCAGAAGAAATCTCTCAACGTGTATTAGAAGAGAGAGTTCGCTGACTTCTATATTTTTAATCGCTAATGTCAAAGCCCTATATCGTTTAGGCGTTCGCAAAAATTGCGTATCAACTCTTAAACGCAGTTTTAATTGCTGTTTAATTAATTTCGATGTTTTAAAATATCTTCACGGCAGCCTTCTCATCTGCATTGTGAAATACTCCTCTTCCTCGTCAGACAAAGCAACTGTTTTTGGCGCCTGTATTCTTTGTTTCTTTTCCTCTTTTTCAAAATGCCCTATGCTTTTCGTCTGCTCCTTTAATTTAAGCTCGACTGTCGACATCTCCTCCTCGCTCAGCTGCTTTGGCTGCCATTGCAGGTTGATGCCGTCATTCTCTTTTCTTGGAATGACATTGATTGTGAAATGGGCGACTGTCTGGCCTGCCGGAATCCCATTTGCCACAAATATGTTTGTTCCCTGCGCTCCAAGCGACTCGAATATTGCGCTTGATATTTTGTTTGAAACCTGGAATAATCTGCCTATCTCAATGTCCGGAACCTGCTCGATTATTGGGTAGTGGTTTTTAGGCATTACAAAACAGTGCCCCGGGTTTGCGCCGTTGACATCAAGAACAGCAATTGCAAGCTCGTCTTCATAAATCTTTTTTGATGGTATCTTGCCTGCAGCAATCTGGCATACTATGCAGCTCTCTCTTGATTTGTCTGCCATCATTTAACACCCAATAATTTTGAGACATCGTCAAGATTAATGCCCTTTTTTGGCTCTGGCATTGATTTTGGCTTTTCTTCAGCTTTTTCAGCGCCGGTCAAAGCGGCAATCAGCTTGTTGCCAACAACTTCAACTTCATTTTGTTCCATAGTTTTCTGGGGCAACACAAAATTAACCCCGTCATTATCCTTTCTTGGTATGACATGCACCATGAAATGCTGGGCTCTCTGGCCGGCTGCAATGCCATTTGCAACTATTATGTTGGTGCCTTGCGCATCTATGCTTCTGAGCATGGAATTAGAAAATGCTTTTGCAACCATAAAAACATGAGCAACTTCGTCATCAGGAATTTGAGGCATAATCGAGTAGTGCTCCTTTGTCAAAAGCAGAATATGGCCGGGATTTGCAGGGCTGATGTCCAGAATTGCTATAGCTTTTTCATCTTCATAAACTTTTTTTGACTGGACCTTGCCTGCAACAATCTGGCAGAATATGCATTGTTTTTTCTGGAATTCCTTCAGTTCTTCAGGAGACATCTGCTTTATTTTCTCCTGCAAAGCTTTCAATTGCTCCTGGCTTATATTTTGCTCTGCCATAAGTTTTATTTTTAGGTTATTTTTTATAAATGTATTGCATATGTTAAGCGCATTCCGACTGGGCATCCGGCTTATCCATCCTCACAGATACGCCTGTACTTTCTATGAAAAATGATATCTTGTCAAACTTAGGCATAAAACATAAATAATATGGCTGTTCAATTTCTATGGTGCCTGCATAGAATGAGCGCTTTACTTCCCCTTCCTCTACTAGAAACACATTATTGTTGCCTCCGCTTTTCAGCGTGTCTTTGATAAGCGGAGTATTGTTAAAAATTTCCGGGTTTATTTTTTTATTCAAATCAAAAAAATATATTTTGTCTATGTTGCATGGAACACTATAACTCCTTAGCTCTTTAGCGCCGAATCGCAAGCTTTTATCAATATCCATTAAATCAATTTCAAACTTGGCCATTTCTGTTTTGCAGGCCCTGTTCCTCACCTCATTAATCATTTTATAACCGGCAACAAGCACAATTATAGAGAATAATCCAACAAGCATATACTTGAATGGTTCTCCAATAAGCTGGGCTTTTCTTGATCTTCTCATTTTTCAGGACCTTACTCTTTGATAATACTTATTTAAATGTTGCTATACAGCTTAATGCAATAAATATAAAAACAATTAAATAAATCTAATAAAAAAATTCACAGCAGTAAAAATAACCAAAAAATGACAAAGTTAACTTTAGACTTAACAAAGAGCCTCAATGAAAATGCAGCTGCTTATTTTGAAAAAGCCAAAAAAATAAAGAAGAAAATAGAGGGTGCGGAAGCAGCATTAAGCGAAACCCTGAAAAAATTGCACGAATTAGAGGCAAAAAAAGAAAAAATAATCCTTGAGCAGTCAAAAAAAGAAAAAATTCCTGAAAGAAAAAAAGAATGGTATGAAAAATTCAGGTGGTTTGTAAGCTCCGAGGAGTTTTTGGTTGTCGGAGGAAGGGATGCTACCTCCAATGAAATTGTTGTAAAAAAGCATACTGAGCCAAATGACTTGGTGTTTCATACCGACATGGCTGGAAGCCCTTTTTTTGTGGTGAAAAATGAAGGCAAGCAAATTGGAGAAAAAACAAAAGAGGAAGCTGCTGACGCAACCTGCACATTCAGCAGGGCATGGAAACTTGGTCTGCAGACAAGCTCTGTTTTTTATGTTAATCCAGAGCAAGTAAGCAAAAAAACAAAAGCTGGGGAGTACATGGGCAAAGGCGCCTTCATGATTTACGGCAAGACAAATTATATAAACAATAAACTCAGTTTAGCAGTCGGAATAACAAAAAACATGCAGATTATGGCAGGTCCTTTTGACGCTGTCAAGAAAAATTGCGAGAAATATGTTGTTTTAGAGCAAGGCAATGAAAAGGTTAGTTCAATTGCAAAATTCATACAGCATAAGATTAATGGTTCTATTGACGAGATAATAAGGGCTCTGCCAAGCGGTCAGTTTAGGGTTAAGAAATAAATGACAATAACGATTGAACACTAATTAAAAATAATTTTAAAATTTTTTTAAAAAATTAATGACGACGAAATCAAGGATTTCTCGTGGCAGAATAAGATAATATGTAATGTGAGATAACAAAAAACAAAAATTGGAATTAAAATGCTAATCAAAATCCAGTCAGAAACTCCAAAGTTCAAATGCAATGCCTGTGGTTCCTGCTGCAGCCATATAAGGGGCATTGTTCCAAAAGAGGACAGGGAATTTCTTAAGGAGCATGTTTTTGGCAAAATGCCTGTTGTCCAGCTTGTTCCGGTTGAGCAAATGACATTTCCGCTGTGGGACTGGGAAGCGAAAAGATTTCAGGAATGGCAGCATGAAGCCGATGTTGATGCAAGAGTAAGACCATTAAGGGCTATTCTTGACTTGAAATCAGGCAAAGCGATAATATTGACATACTTCATGGACAGTGAAACTGATGCGTGCTCGTTTTTAAATAATAATAAATGTTTAATATACCATACAAAAAGGGCTTATGTCTGCAGGCTGTTCCCTTTCAACAGAGGACCTTTCCTCAATCAAGAGGGAATGAGCCTGACAGAAATGTTTGGTGAGTGCGGGGCAATGGAGAAGATTTTGCCGCAAATTCCTCATGAGTTCAATAAGATGATAAACTTTTTAAATGAGGCATTTCCTGACGCGTCTTTTCTGAATGCAGTCCAAAATGACTTCATTGCGGAATGGGCAAACAAAACAACCATTGATTTGATGAGAAAAAATATTATAAAGCCTGCGATGAATCATCCATACAATTTTTTGCTGAAAAGAATGAAAAATGCCGAAAAAATTGACTTTACTGACTTTTTGGTTGAAGCGGGTTATTTTACTGAAAGAGAAAAGCAAAATTTAATAAGCAGGTTTGATGACAACTTGGATGCAAAAGAGAAAATAGGCCATTTTGTAATTAATTCATAATGATTTCGTCACAGGATATGAGAATTTTAGAAGCCAAAAGCAACATTCCCAGGCATAACTTGATGGAGAATGCCGGCAGGTCTGTTTATCAGGTTATAAAGCAGAAATTTGACTTAAAAAACAAAAAAATTCTTGTTGTCTGCTACCATGGCAATAATGGAGGCGATGGTTTTGTTGCTGCCCGCTACTTGTGCGACGAGGCTGAAACAGATGTGCTTTTCATCGGAGATGAAGACAAACTAAAAAAAGAGGCATTGATTAATCTCAAGAAGGTTGAGCACAATGGAAAAATACAACTTCTTGTTGACGAAGAAGTGGATTTCAACGAATATGACATTATTGTTGATGCTATTTTGGGCGTTGGAATACAAGCTGGATTAAACAAAGAAATTTCTGCTGTAATTGATGATATAAATAATTCAAAAGCATATAAGGTTGCTGTTGACATACCGACGGGCTTGGATCCGGACTCCGGCATTGTTTTTGACAAATGTGTCAATGCAGACCTGATTGTCACATTCCATGACTTGAAAAAAGGGCTTGAAAAATATCAAGACAGGACAGTTGTTGCGGATATCGGACTGCCTAAATAAAACAAGCACTATGAAATTCATCACAAAATCCCAGCTGAAACTCCCAAAAAGAAAAAAAGACAGCCACAAGGGCGACAATGGCTTGGTTCTTGCAGTCGGCGGCTCTAAAGATTTTGCAGGCGCTGTCACATTAGCTGGATTAGCGGCATTAAGAAGCGGCTGCGATTTAGTCAAAATAATTGCGCCTGAAAAAGTTGCATGGGCCATTAATGCTTATTCTCCTGATTTGATTACTATGAAATTAAAAGGCAATTATTTCAAAACAGGCCATTTTGATATTGTTAAAAAATCAATGGAAACCCTAAAAAATCAAAGATTTTTTGGGCACAGAAAACCTAAGAGGTTTTCTCGTGAATTCGATGTTTTGCTGATTGGCAATGGAATTGGTCTGCAAAATGAGACAAAAAAATTCTGCAAAAAAACAATAAAGGCTATAAAAAAATTTAAGGTTATCGATGCTGATGCAATTAAATCAATTTCCATGGATGATGCAGAGAATTCAATAATAACCCCCCATTCAAAAGAAATGGAATATTTTTTAATTAACTCAAAAGTTAAAAAATCTATAATAAATAAAATAAATAAAGAAAAAAATATTATTAATAAATCAAAACTAATCAAAAAAACAACTCAAAAATTTTTGAATAAAAATAATATTATCCTATTGAAGGGCAGAATTGATGCAGTCATATCAAAAAATAAAATATACTATAACAAAACCGGAAATGCCGGCATGACAAAAGGCGGCACAGGTGATGTGCTCGCAGGCTTGTGTGCAGGATTTCTTGCCCAAAGCAAGGATTTATTGCAGAGCGCAATCAATGCAGCCTATTTCAATGGTATGATTGGGGATATTTTATTAAAAAAGAAAAAAGGGTTTACTTATTTAGCTTCTGATATGGTGGAGGAGATTAAAAGAATTAGGGATTATTCTTGAACATATTCTGTGCCAATAGACATGCATATCTCTGCCTTTTTAAGTTCTTTGCCGAGGTAAGCAGCATGGTCCAGCCTTTTAAACCAGTTCTTGTTGTTTTTTTCGCTGTAGTCAAAAATTGCAGTGTACAGGTCTTGAGTCCTTCTTCCCCTGAATTCCTTTAGGATTGTATGCTTGTAATCGCAGACTGCAACTCCAATTTCGTAAGTGTCCCAATGCACCTTAACAAGAACATAACAACCATCGTCAGTTTTGAAGTCTTTATAGTCATCCCATTTCTTTACGTGTATGACTTCAAAATCGTCTGCCACTTTCTTGTCCTTCACCCATGCAGGTTTGTCCATTGCCATTTTGGTAAATGTGTTATCTATTGATTTAAAATTGTTTTGGTTTTAGTTTTTGATTTTTTAAAAACCGCAAGCTTTATATACTATTAAAAAAGCTATTTTTAGAATCATATTTAAGACTATTTAAAATAATATTTAAAATACTATTATTAAAATGGTGAAAATTCAGAAGCTTCCTTCAGGACAGTTAGTAATCACAATCCCAAAGCTTCTTGCAGAGTACGAAAGCTTAAGGAAGGGTATGGAACTTGATTTTAAGAAGCATAAAGACGGCTTCATTTTGGAAATAAAGAAAAAAGGTGATAGAAGCTGAGAATAGGGGATTTAGCACAACTATTGGGAAAAACAAGAGAAGAAGTTGAGGAAATGCTCAATAAGCATGATGTTATAGAGTTAAACCTAAACGAAAGGAAGCCAAAGCATGAAGAAGACAATTTGAGAATTTATGAATGATATGAAAATAAGAATAAATAACTTTAAAAGATTTAACTGTTTATTAAACAATAAAAAAGAGGAAACATGGTAACTGAAGCCGACCTTAAAAAATACGGGTTTGAGGAAATTGAGAAAAGTGAAGAATTCAGAGGCTCAGAGATAAAAACAGGCTACCCAAAGCCTGCAAGAAGATACCGGCTTCATTACGAAGGGTATAACATTTCTATTGAAGAACCATATTTTTGGATGTTGCATTATCTGAGATATTTTGGCGGCTTTCCGAGGATTGACAAAATAACAGATGTATTTGCAGCTGCTGAAAACTCTGCTTTTTTTGGGGCATCCCAGCAAAGGATCGGCTTGCAGCAAGACAAGGTAAGCCAGTTCCTTGCAACAATTGGCAAGATGGTGAGGGAGTTATTCCAGCTTGTTAGAGAAATGAGAATTCTTGATGAAAGATTAAGCTATTACGCAGACTCGTACACAAAAAGCCCAAGCGCTGAAAGCGCTGAAATAACATTAAAAGGAATTTGGGTAGATTTGGTAGAGCAAGGAGCTAAAAACCCTGCTTCTGTTTATGGAATGGCTCGAGAAGTACAATTCACCACATTGCCGGATCTGTTTTTTAGCACTCATCCTCCAAAGCAAGAAGATGTGGATATTGTTGTCGATAAAGAAAGAGGGCAGTTCAACAGGAAGGTAAGGGAAGTTTTGAAGAGAAAGCTAAGAAGCTTTTTGGCATGGAAAGAGCACACTTATGAAGAGCTAAAAAACAGAAGAAAGTTCACTTTGAAGTATTTGAGGCAGCATTTTGAAATTATAAGGATGTACATGACATGGGTTAAGCCTTACTTGAAGAACATACAAAGACTGCAGCTTGACCAAACAAAGACAGAAACACCCGATTTGATAGTTGCATTTGAAAGCTCAATGATTGAAGTTGAGATTTTAGCGGTAAAGCCATCTGGACAAATCAACCAATGCATTCTAATGCATTATCTTTTCAGGACAAGGCCAGAGATGAGTTACTCTCAAGAATACCAAAGAGGCCCTTTGCATCTTGGCAGGATAGAAATGGATTTCAGGGCTTATACATGGACAGACAAGGAAATTGAGAATTACAAGAGAATGAGAGAGCATGAGGATTTCCAGCTGCTTGGAGTTATTGATGGCTCTGTCAAGGCTGCGCTGGAAGCACTAGGAGACGAGCTTATGAGATATTTGAAGGAAGCAGGGGAAGAATTTGAAGAGAGAAAAGAACTGCCTAAAGCTCCTCTCAAAAGAACAGGCCCATTCATGTCTGTATTTGAGGGATTTGCAGAATTGTTTACATCATTTAAAATGCAAAAAGGGCTAAAGCAAAAAGCAAAAAAGCCAACTCAAACAGACATGATGAAAATGGCAATTTCAAGAAAGAACGCAGAAGACGCTGTCAAAAAAGTCATGTGGAATACTTACCATCATTTCAAGAAGCAGCATGATATGCTGAATTGGTGAATATGATTTAATTAAGTATAATTATTGTTATAAGATATAACATGCCTCAAAATAATATTAAGAAATGGTTAATTGATAATAAGATAGGATTAATCATAGGTTTTATTTTCGGAGCATTTATCGCTCCATTTTTAGCAGTTTTTGGTCTAGTTAGTCCATTTTTTGAAGCTTTACGACCATTGCTTATTGGACCTTTTGATTTTGTTGCAAGCTTTATTCCCGATATCCAGACTGCACCTAATACTTATTACACGCCTGCTTACAAATGGATTTTGGTTCTAGGATTTAATGGTATTTGCTATACTATCTTTGGTGGGTTTATTCAGAATATTGTGAGATTAATAAAAACACAAAAATAATCTTGACCAGTTTTCAACTTCTCTTCTTTTTAAATGATGTAAATACACTTCATAGCAGTGCTCAACCACATTGCATTCTCGCTACGCTCGGGGCATTTAACAGGGGTCCCATACGTTATACACATTTTTGTTGCTAATTTTGTGATTTTTGATTGCAATAAAACCGAAAAGTTTATATAACTTTAAGTTATATTTTATAACATGGAAGGTATCACTAAATTAAGGAAGGTTGGAGGGTCGATAGTAGCGACTGTGCCTAGAAAAGTAATCGAGCTGGAAGGACTTATGCCGGGGCAGATTGTTAAGATAAAAGTAGAGAAGATAAAGAAAAGTTTTTTTGGAGCTGCCAAAGGAATAGGCTCTTTTACAAAGGAAGATGAGCGCTGGATGGAAGGTGGCCATGACTAAGTTTGTTATAGATGCTTACGCGTGGATAGAATATCTGAATGGCTCTGAAAAAGGAAACAAGTTTGGAGAAATACTAGAAGACAACTCAAATGAAATCTTCACCGCTGCTTCAACTACAGCTGAGGTTATTAGCAAATTCTTAAGAGCCAATAAAGATATAAAAATAACGTTAACAGCAATAAACAGCATGTCAATTCTGGTAAACATAACACAGGATATTGGCTCTTTAGCCGGCCAAATACATTTTGAAGCAAAAAAGAAAAACAAAGAATTTGGCATGTTAGACGCGTTTGTAGCCGCTACTGCAAAGAAAATCAGTGCAAAAATACTGACTGGAGACGAGCATTTCAAGAATTTCAAGGATGCTGTTTTTATTTAAAAACAATTAACTATTTATATAACCGTTTCCATAATTTAATTAAAAATTAAAACAAGAAGGAGTGCAAAATGAAGTTTTCAAGCGGTTATTATTCTCATCATCCTATGGTGGATTACTTTAATGCAATGGACCCTGAAACCTATGGCGAGAAGCCTGCTTACGGAGCTGATTTGGGAGTCAAGGATATTGGCATGAGCGTGCCAATGGGCATATCAGCTGCAAATGTTGCTGGGCTTTACTCAAAAATAAGGATGGGCGCCGGCAACATAGAAATCCAGTTTCCGGGCTACAGGATGGGCTCAAGGAATGCGCAAACTCCAGAAATGCTTGGGGAGGACCAAAGACAAGCTATAAGGGAATTGTCAATGGCTAATGAAGTTAAATTTACAACTCATGCATCTTTCCAATTGATGGGGATGATGGGAAGAGACGAAAGAGGCAATTTCTCAGTTTATAATGCAACACAGGACATGTTTGAGCTGAAAAGAGCGATTGACTTTCAAGGAGATCTTGGCGGGGGTTCAGTTGTTATACATTCTGGAGAATTTGAAAGGCCAATGACAGACATGTACCTTGATGATGAAACTGGACGCTTAAATCTTGCAAGAGACCCAAGCGGAAGATTATTGTTTAAGCAGACCCATACTCAAGAAGTAGACGCAAGGTTTGAACTGCTTGATGACAGGACATCTGCAAAGATAGAAACTGTGCAAAAAGACAGGTTAGTTGCGCAGCCTGTGTGGCTCAGGGAAAAGGAAGGACTGTGGGGCGAGAATCAAGACGGGAAGCGTGAATATATCAACAAAGGGGATTATACTAATTATCAGGGTAAAAAAATAATTGATCCTTATGACCCTTTAAGAGGGAGGGTGCCGGAGTACGATAAAGATAAAAATTTATTCAAGGTAGAACTTAAATCTTTCGAACATTTCAGGAAAGAGGCTGAAAATTATAACAAATATTTGGAAGATTATAAGCTCAAAAGAAAACCAAATTATTATGAAAAGATGTATCCTGAAGAGGCTTATGTAAGGGGCACACTTGATGCACAAGAAGGAATTGCAAGAGGATGGTCGTTGCAATTTTCCGCAAAAGCACAACCTGCTATACAATTAATTGAGAAACTTGAGAAAGCGCAAAAATTCTACAGGCAGCTTGAACAAACAACACCAAAAGAAGAACAATGGAAATTATTAAGACAAGATGTAGAACTTTTAAGGATTGTTGGTGGTGCTGAAGGGTTTATTCAGCCTGAAATGAAACCACCTTCTGAGGTCATAGAAAGATTACTTTTTGATGCAAAAAGAACTTTGGAATACGACCGTTCAACTGCCGCATCCCAGGAACAGCAAGCCAAGGACACTGCTGAAACAAAAGAGCATATAGTCACACCAATAAAAAGACTGGAAAAGCATGGCGCTAGGCTTTATGCAGAAGCCGGGGTGCATGCATTAAGAAAAACCAGAGACCCAAATAATCCTGTCACTGTTGCAATTGAGCATATCTTCCCAGAAAGATTTGGGGGTCATTTGGAGGAATTAAAATGGATAATCAAGAAATCAAGGGAAAGAATGGTGGATTTGCTGACAAAGCCTGAAATTGAATACGGAGCAAGCATGGCACCCGAGGAAATTGATGAAAAGAAGTTAAGAGAGGGTTATAAGCAGCCAAACCCATATTACATGGGTGTAAGCAGAGGAGAAGCTGAAAAACTTGCAGAGCGACATATAAAAGCAACACTTGATACAGGGCACATTAATTTATGGCGTAAGTATTGGCAGGAAGATCCAAGAAAAACAAGAGAGCAAAATGATGAAGGATTCAGGAAATGGGTGCTTGATCAGGTTGAAAGCCTGGCAAAAGAAGGAATGGTTGGCAATGTGCACCTCGCTGACAACTACGGCTATCATGATGACCATCTTGCACCTGGGCAAGGGAATTCTCCTATAAGGGAGATAATGGCCATACTTAAAAAATATGGGTATGAAAAAGCTGTTACAGTGGAGCCAGGCGCAGATGCTTCAACTGACTTAAGTGATTTTCATGGCTTGATGAAGACATGGCGCTTTTTTGGAAGCCCTGTTTACGGAATGGGCTTCAGGGGCACAGGAGTACCGCAGACATGGTCTGATGTGCAATACTCATTCTTCGGCCAGAACAAGCCACCTTATTACATATTTGGGGGGTATGCTCCATCAAATGACTGGATATTGTGGAGCGCAGTGCCGTTAGAATAGTACTGTAATTAAGTTTTAAATAATAAAGAATTAAATTATAAGTTTATGACAAAACTTGGCAAAAAATCTCAAGCAGCATTAGAGTTTCTCACGACATATGGCTGGGCATTTCTAATCATTTTGATTATGATAGGGGCACTTGCTTATTTTGGCATTTTAAGTCCAAGCAAATTGTTGCCAGGTAGGTGTAATTTTGGCAGTGAGTTTGGATGTAAATCATATACAATAACCAGAAATGGTGTTAATTTAAGGCTAGCAAATAACGTTGCTGAGCCAATCGTTGTTGATTCTGTAACTGTATCAACTGAAAAAGTACCGGTAAGTTGCACTTCCTCGATAGTTGGCACAACATGGAAAGCAGGCGAAGTGAAAGATGTCCCTATTTCTTGTGACTTAACTGGCTCTGGGCTAACAGAAGGAGAAAAAGGCAAGTTAAATGTCAAAATAACCTACTACACAGCCGGAAGCAGCAGTTCTTTCAGCAAAGATGTGCAGGGGGAAGTGTATACAATAATCCAGGGAGGTTCTGTTAGCGGAGTTATAGCTGGTATATCATGCAAAGATGCTTTGGCTAGCGGATTTTCAAGCAATGGCATTTATACAATAAATCCAACTGGTAGCCCAATAGAAGTATATTGCGACATGACCATAGATGGAGGAGGATGGACATTAGCTTCAGTTTGTAGGCCAGAGGATAATCCCCTCTACCCAACCTATAATCCTTCTGTTCCAAATTCTAGGTGTTGGAACACAAATCAGGTAGGGGCACCAACTAACCCAAATTCGCCAATAACAATAAAACTTTCTGATCAAGTCATTGTTGCAATTCTTACAAATGGAGACAGAACTACAAGAGCAAATTGGAATCAGCAGTATCGGTATAATAATAATAACCCCACAAACCATTGGGTGTACAACATAATTACAGATCCTGCCCAGTGGAGCTCCTCAGGATGCGGAGCGCAGAATAAGCAGTTTTACAGGAAATACAATTACGGCGATGCATGGGGTTTGCCTTTGTATTCAGGTAGTACTGGATGCTCCTGCGCAATCAATGGGTGGTCCAATACCCGAAATGATTCTTGCGGCGATCTGGGTACATGGATTGCTGGCTGCGAAAGAGCACCTTCTTCCAGCCATTGCTGCGCCTGCCAAACTTGGGACGAGAGAGCAAATGTAGTAATCTGGATAAGATGATTTTATTTACAAATATTTAAATAAATTATAAATACATTAAGGTATAACTATAAAAATAAAACTACAAACTTATATAAAATGACATTCGACAAAAAAGAACTAAACAGGCTTTCTCCTCAAGAAAGAATAAAAAAACTGAAATCAATGGAAGAAGAGAGAAAGAAGGAAGTTGATGAGATAGAGAAATTAATCAAAGAGTCCATGCAGGAATTGAAGACAGACAAGATTGCCGAGGAAATTGCTCCTGAGCAGAGAGTTGTCGACATTTCCAGGCTTTTCGAAACAAGAGGAGAGGAAAAGCTGGAGAGAACTGTAAGGGAAGGAACTTCACCAGCTTTTATGAAAGGAACTAAGGGATATCAGGCAATCACGCAAACATACCAAGCATATTCCCAACTTTCGCAATTTTATACGGTTGTTTCTATGGGCGGCAGCCTTACAGAAGATGAAAAAAGAAAAGTAGGCGAGATCGGCGAAAGGATCAATACAGCTGAAAGGTATATGACTGAAAGCGAGAAAGCAGTAAGCAAGTTAGATGCA
>Ga0209541_10009080_pt1 | contig 16188 bp, 15 predicted proteins | sample RifCSPlowO2_01_FD_184027 | JGI IMG/M metagenome (GOLD analysis project Ga0209541, IMG submission 184027) | Groundwater microbial communities from Rifle, Colorado - Rifle CSP2_plank lowO2_0.1 (SPAdes) (version 2) | ecosystem: Environmental > Aquatic > Deep subsurface > Groundwater | place...
ATAAGCTTTATAAATTTAAGGGTAAGTGAAATTATGGGGGAATTATGAAACAATATCTTTTATTTAAGGAACTTGGAGAGTCTTCTGAATTAGCAAGGCCTAAATTTTTAGAATTGCCTTTAGAAGATAGAATCAAGAAATTAAACGTTGTTGATACTGGTTTAGATCTGCTTGGAAATAGAGTTAAAAAACAGCCTGTTGGTCCAAATTATATAGGGCTATGCCCTTTTCATATTGAAAGAACACCTTCTTTTAATTTAAAACCAGTAAGAAATTACTTTAAATGTTATGGTTGTGGGAAGGAAGGTGGACCTTTAGCATTGGTTTATGAAATTCATAAAAGCATTACAGGGTTTTATGAAATGTGGTTTGAGAACGATTCTCCGGATCGTAAAGAATATTTGGATAATTGTAGATTAGAAGCACCTATGACTTATTTTTCAAATAAATTTGGTTTTGAGCAAGATAATCCTGAATTTATTAAAAAAATCACGCAAGCAATTGATGATGAATGTTGGTGGCGGGAATTGGAAGTTTCACATCATTGGCACATGAGAAACAAACTTATTTTTTCCAAAATACCGGGAATGAAAATTTGATTTCATTTATTTCTGGGCTTTTAAAACCAATAATCTTATAATCCTAGTTTAAGCATAGATTCCAGTAACCTTTTTAAAAGCCATTATTTGATATTTATTTGTGGGGAGGGAATGAACAAAATTGGGATATATTCACAAGTGTTAAAATGTCATTAAAAGAATTAGCACCCAATTACTATATTAGGTTAAAGAGAGTAATTGAGTTGGCGGGCAGCGGTAAAAGAATTTTGGATGTTGGTTGTGGAGATGGATTTTTAGAGAGCAAATTAAAGAAAAATTTCAAAGAGATTTATGGGATTGATTTAAATGAAACTGATTTGGCTATTGCAAAAATCCTAAACCCCGAAAAAAGAATCAATTTTGTAAAAGCTTCTGCCAGCAAATTACCTTTTAAGAATGATTTCTTTGATGTTGTTGTTTGCACAGAAGTAATTGAGCATATTAAGGAGGATAGCATTGTTATAGATGAGATTAAGAGAGTTTTAAAGAGAAAAGGTAAACTCATAATTACAACTCCTGATAAAAAATTTCCTTTTTTATATGATCCAATAAACTATTTTTTAATGAGGCTAAGCAATAAACATATCCCTATAGGAGTTTGGGGTTTTGGTCATATTAAATTATATGATAGTGAGGATATGATTAAATTGCTCAAAGGGTTTAAAGTTAAAAAAATTATTAAAGATCCCCATATGCTAACGGCTTTAATTGAGAATTATTATCTGATGAATATTTTACAACCATTAACAAAATCTAATCCTAAAAATCAAGAGAAATCGTTAAAAGATGTTAAAACTTTAAAGAAAAGGATTTTGTCCAAACCACCTTTGTTTTTGATTAAACTAAGAGATCTATTTATTAAATTAGACAACTTTTTTTATGGAAATAAAGAGATTGGGATAAATATGATTGTTGAGGCTATAAAAGAATGAAAAAATTTTTGAGTAATAAACACTATATTGTACTATTCATTTTAATAGCTTTAGCTTTAGGTATTAGGCTGTTTGGAATTAATCAGGCCTTTTATGATGACGAAATAGATTATATTGTAACAACTCAGATAGCAACCTTTTATGGACTAAATAATGTAGTTCTGCATACTCCTTTAGTGACATGGATTAATATGGTCCCTGCTTTATTAGGCATCCATGTTTGGTTATTTAGATTAGTGCCATTGATTTTTGGATTATTAACTATTATCTTTACTTATTTAATAGCAAGAAAAGTTTACAATAAAAAAGCTGCATTATTTGCTGTTGCAATCATGGCTTTCAGCTTTTATCACATACTAGCTTCTTTACAAATTGGAGATGAAGGAGCAATATTAGCTTTTTTCTATACATTTGCATTCTACTCTTATTTAAGGTATGAAGAAGGCAATAAAGTATTCTATTGGTTAACTGGAATTAGCGCTGGATTAGCTATGCTGACCAAAGAAAGCAGTTTAATGTTGTTAGGAATCTTAACCTTATACATCTTCAGCAAAGAAAAAAACATGTTTACACTGCAGAATATTAGAAATACTTTTCTAAAGATCTTGCCAATAGCAATAATAGCGTTTTTATTTTTCTCAATCTACTTAATTTTAAGTTATTTAAATCCGGTAAATGTTACTGATAATGTTAAAGAAACTATACTCCAATCTTTGAGTATTGGATTAAGTTTTCAAGGATTAGGGTTGCTTTTATTATGGGCTGGACCTTTATTATTAGGCTTATTTGTATTATCTTTGTTAAAATATGAAAAAAAGGATAATTTATTTTTCATCTGGATTTTTTCTGCTTTAACTATATATCTAATTTTTATTCAGGAAGGGGATCACAGCAGGTATTTTATGAATATCATTCCCGCTTTAGCTATTTTAGGAGGAAAATTCTTAAGTAAAATAAAATTTACAAAAAAAAGTATAGCTTTAGGATCATTTACTTTCATAATTTTCTTTATTATTTTAAGCTTATTGAATATTGGAGGATTTGACTATGTACCTAGAACTTTTGACTCTTATATAAGCGAGATAAGAAGTTTTAACACAGATTTTCTCTTCTCTTATACTACAAGTTCTGGTCCTTTATTCCTAATAAGCTTCTTTTCTATTATTTTTAGTTGGCTATGGAGTTTATTTTTCCTAATATTTAGTATAGCTTGGATAAAAAAGAGATTAAAATATTTTGGAAAGTTGATGTTTATTGCATTTTTGGCAGTTAGTTTTTCCTTTAATCTATTCTTAGTTCAAGAGCATTTATTTCATAATTTTCATGCAAATCCAAGTAATGTTATTAAAGAGATGGTAAAATATCCTTATAGCTTACCTGTCTACTCTGATAATACTGCTATCCTATTTTATTTGAATAACAGGTATTTAGAGGACCAAGGAAGAAAGGGTGGAAATTGGTATTATACAGGGGTTTATGGAGAATATATAGATAGAGATAATATAGAAATGGCTGTTAGAGATATAGGGGGTACAATATTCTTATTAAATTATCCAATTTTGCCTAGTAACAGCCCAGTATTAGAATTGGTAAAAGATTGTAATTTAGAAAAAACATTTACTTCAAAAGAAGTTAAGCTAGGTTATGTCTATAGGTGTTAAAAATGGAACAATACAGGGAGTTTACAAAAGATGTTTTCATCATTGGACTAGTTACAGTTTTTATTAGCTTAGCACAAATTGTTTTACTCCCTCTTTTAACAAAGAATCTAGGTGCTCAAGATTATGGTATCTGGGTTACTCTTATCCTTACAGCTGATTTTTTAGCTTTAATTGCTTCTTTAGGTCTTGGACCTGGAATAGTTAGATTTTTTTCAAGTAATAATAAAGGATTAAGAAAGAAAAAAGATTTGTTTTCCATATTATTTTTAGGTGCTTTAACTGGGACTCTCTTTTCAGGAATCATGTTCTTATTGTCTAATCCAATAGCCATTTACATATTCAAAAATCCATCAAGTTACGTTTTTATCAAAGTAGCTTCGATACTAGTTTTTTTTACAACTATAAATATTTTGATTGTTAATTATTTTAATGCAATAAGAAAGATATACACATATTCTTTTTTATTATTTTTACAAAGCTTTATTGAATTAATAATGGTATTCTATTTTATTCTAAATGGCTTTGGTTTAGGTGGAGCTCTTATTGGTAGTATCATGGGAAGACTATTAGTTACCTTTATTGGTTTTATACTTATAAAAAGCAATATCACATTCAATATTAACTTCGCTGGACTAAAGTCTTATTTGGTTTATAGCTTGCCTTTAGCACCTTTATCCTTATTTTTTTGGGTTATTCACTCTAGTGACAGTTATATAATTGGTTTATTTGGTGGTGCTACAAATATTGGTGTCTATACTTTGATATACTCCCTGAGCAAGGTAATGTTTTTATTTATGGGGCCAATTGGGCTAATCCTGTATCCTGCCATATCTAGAGCATGGGACAAGAAAAAGTTCAAGGATGCAAAAAATTACTTGAGTTACTCTTTAAAATATTTCTTACTTTTTGCTATACCTTCTGTTTTTGGATTAACATTCTTAGCCAACCCTTTAATACAAATAATAGCTAATAAAACTTTCTTAAGTGGAGCCATTTTATTTCCTTTGATAGCGGGAGGGCTAATACTTTATAAAATAGGAGAAATCTTTTTGTATATACTAACTTCAAAGAAAGAAACTTTAAAAGCATTTTACATTTACAGTTCTGGAGCACTGTTTAATTTGATATTAACTTTTATTTTAGTTTATTTATATGGTCTTATTGGTGCGGCTATAGCAACCTTTGCGACTTATTCATATGTATTCATTATTATGTTTATTAAATCTTATAAGGCCTTCAAGTTTAAGATAGATTACAGTTTTTTAATTAAAATTTTAATTGCCGCTATTATTATGGGGATTTTTATATCTTTCTTTAATATAAGTAATTTATTTGATTTAATAAAAGTAATTGCTTTTGGGTTTATAGTTTATTTTGCTTTTATAATGATAACCCATGCAATAAAAAAAGAAGAAATATATTTCTTTTATAGAACTATCTTTAAGAAAAATTAATCTAAATAAAGATCTTTTTTAGCTTTTAACACCATATTTTCTATTATTCTCTCTATAGATAAATTTTTAGCTGTTTCTATACCACTTTTTGTTATTCTTTCTCTTAATTTTTTATCTTCAATTAGCAAATCAACAGCCTTTATTATTCCTTCTGAAGACTTAGGTTTTACTAAAATCCCATTTTTATTATGCTTCACTATAGTTGGAATTCCACCAACATTGGTCGCTATTACTGGAACACTTTTAGCCATAGCCTCAAGTAAGACTTTTGGCATAGCGTCTGTTAATGAAGGTAAGATAAGAATATCGGATTTATTGTATATTCTCTCCATTTCTTTTAAAGAGACATAACCTAATAGGTTTACTTTATTTTTCAAACCTAACTTTTCTACCTTCTTTTTTATCTCTTTCTCTAATGGTCCTTGGCCCAGCAAAGTTAAAGTTATATTTAATTTTTTATTAAGATCTTTAAATGCATCAATTAAATAAGGAATCCCTTTTTCTTCAGCTAGCCTTCCTACAAATAGCAATCTTATAGGTCTCTTATTACATTTCTTTAGAACTTTCATTTTGTCTTTGTAACTTATAGAGCTAGTATACCCTAAATACATCTTCTTTCCAGGTTTTTTGTACTTCTTGTAAAGATCCATACCTAACAAAAAGGAAATAGAATTATTTACAACCATTTTTATCAGTAAGTGATTAATTTTAGCATATAAAGGAGCAAAGAACTTTCTAATACCTTTATTCCAAGTCATATAAGAGATTTTTTCCCAGTCTGTACTTACAAAAGTAAATATAGGCTTACTATGAAGTTTTGCTAATAAAAACCCTTGTACACCCTCATAACTTGGTAATCTTACATGTATTACATCAGCTTCTTTTATACATTTATTAATCTCTATTAATCTTTTAATATTATGCTTTGCATAATCTCTCTCATTTCTATAATCTGGCAATCTATGAAAAGTGACATTCTTTGATTTTAAAGGTTCAGAATTTTTAAATTTCTCGTTTCTTATTGGAACACACATAACTAGTTCATCAAAAAAAGGAGAAAAGGAGTCAACTATTTTTGGCATTCCACCTAATGTGGTGTATCTTTTTCTATCATAATAAAATAATTTTCCGCATATAATTGCTAATCTCATTTCAAAAATTTATAACCTTCTTATATACATTAATGTAGTCTGTAGTTACTCTTTCCCATGAAAAATTACTTATTACTTTATTTCTTGCAGCTTGTCCTATCCTCTCTCTTAATTTATAATCTTCTACTAAATCCGCTATAGCTTTTTGATAACCTTTTACATCATCTCTTATAAAGCCCTCTTTATTATTTTCAATCATCTCAGGGATTGCACCTATACCATTAGTAACTACTGGTAAAGATGAAGCCATCCCCTCTAGAACAGCATGAGGGAAAACATCATGTATTGAGTAATAAAGAAATATATCAGATTTTGATAAATAGTCTGCTGGGTCTTTAACTGCCCCAGTAAAATTTATAGAAATATTTTTTGGGGTCGCTCGTAATTTGATCTCATCGATATAAGGACCATAACCTATGATAGTGTAATTAATCTTCTTCTTTGTTTTAACAGCATCTAAATTTTTTATAATATCCAACACACCATAAGCTTTATCTCTAAACGTAAATTTTGTTAAGGTCACAATGTTAATTGTTGATTTTTCTTCATGTTTTGCTGGTTTAAACCTTTCAGCATCTACAGCATTAGGTATTATTATTGGCTCTGGTAGATGCAATTTATTCTTTAAGTATTGGCAAGTTGTTGTTAATAAATCAGCATTTTTAATTGCTTTTGGATAAAATCTCTGCCATCTATTCTTTTGTATGGTGTAATCTCCTTTTAAAGTAAATACTAATGGTTTTTTCCATAGCCTATAAGCTAAAGGTAAATCCATAGAATGAACTATATCTCCCCTAGGTAATAAGACTGTTGAGAGTAACTCTTTGGTTTTATAAGTGTGTCTAGCTTGAAAACCTTTCTTATTTAAAAGTTCTACTAGTTTTTTACCTCCTAAATGAGGCCCCCCCATATTAACCGGGGTAAGAATATTTATCTTCATTGTCTTTTTGCTTTAGTATTCTTATTTAAAGCTTTTTCCCTTTCATAGTACACCTCTGAAGGTGTTGTGATATCAATTAATCCTTTATCCTCTAAATCCTTAACGTAGTAGAGGAATTTTTCAAGGAGTCTCATATTTTGTTTGTTTTTAAGTCCTGTTGAATGTGGATGACCATAAATAACAGCTACAGAATTCTTTTTTATTGAGTGTTGCACTACCTCTATAGCTTCTGAAGTAAAACCTGCATTACAGTTAAGATAAAATTGCATAACCCTATTTCTTGTGTTTGGTTTATAACTCATAAATTTGTTAAGCACCTTATTTCTTATTGGTGTAAATTTATTCATTCTGCATGTTTTATACCCCGTTTGTTTTAACGCCATTAATAATTTGTCTATTGATAAATTACTTAATGAGATTTTTTTTGGTTTCAGAGCAAATGAAACACCAAAATATTCTAAAGGCATGTTGTATGGCGGTACAAAAGATATTATTTTCTTACCTATTACCTTTTCAAGTATCTTTTTACTCTTTGTTAATGTGGAGATTAATCTATTATATGAAATACATGGTAAATATTCATGCATATAAGAATGAGAAGCTATTTCATGACCAAGTTTGGATATTTTTTTTACCTGTTTAGGTGAATGATAAGGCAATTTTCCTTTTTCAGCAGCATAACCTAATATAGCAAAGGTGTTTCTAACCTTTAATTTCTTTAATAGATCTAATATTTCCTCTGTTTGCTCGTATTCTATATAACCATCCCATACTTTCTTATTTATTAGGCTAGTATCTGCTGCTTTTTGCAATTCATAATCCCAATAAATTAATAATTTTGGTTTTTCTATTTGGATTTCCATATTAGTCCTCATCTCTTCTTAGCTACTAAAACAACAAAGCTACTTATAGGAGAGAGAATTTTAGATTTGGTATTAGCTAAACCAAGATCCCCCAATCTTTCTGGTATTAATCCCAACCCATAATAAGTTTTGAACTTAAAACCAGCCTTGTTAACAATCTTTATAACTTTAAATAAAGACAAAGGCTTCATCAACCCCTCATTGGTTACATAGAGGTTTCCTAGGATTTTAGTATAATAATAGTAACCTAAACCATAGCTACTATACTTGTTTATAAACCCAATCAATAAAGTACCATCTTTCTTCATCACCCTATAAATCTCTTTTAATAACATTTCTGGTTTAGGGTTATAATTTATATTATTAAACCAAGTAACAGTATCAAATTTATTTTTAGGATAAGGAATTTTATTCAAAGAAGATTTTTTCATTATTATCTTATTTTTATAGAAAGAATCTTTTTTTACTAAATCTCTTCTTCTTTCTTCCATAAAATTAAGTATTTCATCTGAAACATCATAAGTATAAATATTTTTAATATGCCTCCTCATAAATTCTATTGTATATAGCCCAGCAAAACCCAGAACATCTAGGATATTCCCTTTAGCATATTTTTGAACTATATCCAATTCATTCTTAAAAGCCTTTAAACTTATTGGACCTAAAGCGTGTTTTATATCTACTGCTGGAGAAGTTGCTCTTATTCCAGCTGTCCTAAATTCTTCTAGTTGCTTTAAAGTCCAATTTGTAATACTCCTTGTATCATACTTCTGATGCCTTGATTTAAATTTATTATAATGAATCATATGATCTGTTTTCTTCTTTGGAGGAGGCTGAGGGTTTTCATCAGGATAACCCATAGGTACGGCACAGACTATGTCCATATAAGGAGAAATATCTAAAATTTTTCTAAGTTTGTCCCTATCCCCACAAGCAGAAGACCAACAAGCTCCTATCCCTTTAGCATAAGCAACCAACAACATATTTTGGACAGCTGCGGCAGCACTTTGATAATTTGCAAAATTTTCTTTAGTAACCCTGTTAGAATATAATACATAAACAACTACAGGAGCATTTCTAAAAAATTCAACAGCTCCAGCTTCGTCTACCAACCTGTTTTTAAGAGGTTGTTTATCTACAATAACAAACTCATATAATTGTTTATTACAAGCAGTAGGAGCATAAGTAGCAGCATCTATCAATTCCCTAACTACTTTAAGAGGCAACTTCTTTTTCTTAAATCTCCTTATACTTCTCCTTCCTTTTATTGATTTTATTAATTCCATAACCTCACCTATCCCTTAACAGATAGTAAAATTTTTTATCATTGTAGATTTTCTTATTTTTCTCCAATATTAACAACAATTTTAGGAATAATGCTGTGAATCTTGTTTCTATTGCATAATCTACTATATTCCCACTTTTAACATTAACTCTTTCAACATAACCATATTTTGTATGATGATATTTTAATTGGGCTTTTAATAACTTTTCTGCTGCAGTTCTATAGATTTTTTTATTTGTTAGCTCATGCAACTTCATAAAAGCTACACCCATATCTGTTTGAGAATCAAATCTTGAATAACTTCCATTTGGATTAAAGGGAATTAATCCGATATCTGTTTGCTGATTAATCCAGAATTTGGCATTCTTCTCAGATAAAATTAGACATTCTTTATCTTTTGTCGTTTCATATATATCTGATAGTAGATCAATTACAGCAAAATTTCTTATTTCCGCTTTCCAAAGTACTCTTTTTTTATTATTCTTAATTTCTATTACTTCATCTGCTATTCCATCTTTGTTTAAGAAGTAAGTTTTTAATCCCCAGACCCATTTTTTAATTATCTTTAGTAATTTTTCATCTTTTGTTTGTTGATATAATCCTAAGATTCCTGCTATCATTGTTGTATTGTGTTTATTTAACTTAGAAATAGAATTATACTTTTTAAACAAAGGTAATTTCCTTATTATTCTGCTTGGAGCATGGTATGCTGAAAACAACCCATAATTTTCAAAGAATTCAGTTTTCGTCCATGAATCTACAAGATGTTGGGCCATAAGCGCATATTTTTTATTTTTGGTTAATCTGTAAAAATCTGCTAATAGTTCTACATACATTCCACTTAAGGATGAAGCAGCAGGTAATTTCATCTTAAAAGATGGAAAATATAAGTCATAAAGAAAACCATCTTTGTAAAATATTGAATAAGCTTTATTTAAAACATGATCTGCAAATTTTAATATAGCTTTATTTTTATTTTGTTCATAAACTTCCAACAACCCTAACAATAAATCTGTGTATTCAAAAGATTCAGAATGTTTAGGAATAAGTTTATACAATAAAGCTTCATGCATTGGGATTCCTCTTGGTACTGATAACTTTTTAAGTAAAATATTTTTACTAAAATAAGCTTTTACTAAAGCTATTTGATTTTTAGTATATTCTTTTTCTCCCAAGTAAAGCAAGAATGGCAAATAATCTCCAAGTTCTGAAATCAAAGTTCTATTGGATATTGGTTTACCAGTTATTCCATCTATTTTAAAATAAGGAATACCTTTCTGATTAAGGTAGGTAGTTTTATACCAATCAATAATTTCCTTCTTAATCTGTTTAAAGTCTGTTTTCATAATCCTCCCCTAAAATCTTTAACAAAAAAGCATTTATAAAGATAGTGGGACATAAACCTTCTAAACTGTTATAAACTGCTTTAAAATAGGCTTAGCCTTAAAATGGGATTTACAAAAAAGCAGGTAATCTGGTTAGTTTTATTCACAGCTGTTATCTTATCTTTTGGGTAAATCTTTCTAAAATATGCTTCTAATTTCCAAGGATCAATATATCTTAATTATCTTGCACTAATTGGCATAATCTTATTTATGGTCAGTAATCTTTGGTTATAAGTTATTTAAAGAAAAATTAAATATATTGAAGATTATAGGGGTTATGGTTCTATTGTTTGTAGTTACCTTAGGTGGATTAGGAATTTAATTAAAAAGTTTTTTAAATCCCATTAGAACTATGTAATTCATGGCAACAAAAACCTTATCTATCTTAATTGTAATCTTTAGTTCAGTAATAGCTTCATTAGGACAAATATTCTTTAAATTTTCAGCAGATTTTACTGGTCCATTATATTTAAATTATTTCATTTTAATAGGATTATTCCTTTATGGTATTGGTGGAATAATGTTTTTATTTGCTTTAAAAGACGGAGAGCTAAGTGTATTATATCCTATCTTAGCAACAAGCTACATCTGGGCTACTTTATTGGCTATATACCTATTTAATGATGTTCTTAATGTAGCAAAGATCATTGCAATAATCCTAGTGATGCTTGGTATTGGATTTATAGGCAAGGGTAGGGAAAAATGGCAGTAATTCTTGGTATAATCCTGACCCTTATAGCATCCTTAATAAGTTCAGTGGGAACCGTATTAGTTAAACAAAGTTATGAGAACCTCACTATTAATTCTTTAAAAGTTTTTAGAAAGAATTATAGATTTTTATTAGGTTTATCTATCTACATAGGCGCTAGTTTGATTACTATAATTGCTTTGAAGTTTGGTCCTGTATCCTTATTGTATCCAGTTGCAGCAACAAGCTATGTTTGGGCGACTCTATTTTCCAAGATAATTTTGGATGAAAAAATTAACAAGTACAAAACTTTCGGAATATCTTTAATTATTTTAGCTGTATTAGTTATAAGTATTTGGGGTTAACTATTTAGTTATTTTAATAATAGTGCTGCCAATTTGAGGTAGCAAAAGTATTTTATTCAATCTATTTTCTAAAAATAATGAATATGGTAAAAAGTATTTCTTAAAGAATACTGACTTTTGTGAAGGATAAATAGAATGAAATAGCCTAAATGGTTTTGCTTTTACAATAGGAATATTTAGTTTTCTTAAAATTCTTTTATAGATAATCCTGATAGTTATAATTCTTTATACATTATAATATTATAAGTACTAAGATAATCCCTAAGAAAAAGCCAAGTATAGATCCTCCAACCAAATCCGCAAAATGATGCTTTTTTAGATAGTAACGGGAATAAAGAACAAGTAAATATAAAAAACCTGAAACTATCAAAAGACTAATAGAATTAGAGGATGTTACAAATGTAGCAAATAAAAAACCAGTTCTAGCAGCATGTAAACTTGGAAATGAACTAGCTTCAAGTTTTTCTAAAAAATTACTGTGTTCCTGTTTGTCAGGTCTTTCTTTGAAATAAATAAACCTTATTAAATAAATAATAAAGTATATAACAACAAGCCCAACAAATAGCAAAAAACTTAATCTATAGAATCCAAAAATCAAGAGAAATACCAATAAACTACAGTAGAAAAATAAGCCGCCTATTGCAGTAATGTCTGTAAAAATAGTACCGAGATAGTCTTTTAGTGCGTTTCTGCTTATCATTTGTTATTAGTACATTTTAATTATCCAGTGATTGATAACCGTTTTTTTCTAGCAACTCTAAAACATCCTTACCACCCTCTTTTTTAATTTTTCCATTTATTAGGATTTTTACCTTATCAGGATTATTAATTTTATAGCTAATCTGCAATTAACTTGCATTTAAGAAAAAGTATAAACTTAATTATGACATTTTCTTTGACAATATTAATAATTAACACACTTTATTAATGGTTTATAAGCCTTTATTATTTCTATAATGGACAACCAAGTTTTAATCTTTCTAAGATGCTTATAGATGCAACAATACCATCCTTGAGATATAGCAATCTTTTTATAAGCCTTTTATAGGATCTTACTATTAACCATTAATGGTACTATGGAAGAGATAAAAAATATTGCTAAAGGATCTTTAATAATCTTAATAGGTATCTTTCTATCAAAATTACTTAGTTACATCTATAGGGTTATTGTAGCCAGATATCTAGGAAGTACAGAATATGGATTACTTGTATTAGGTTTAGCTGTTTTTGGTGTTGCAAGTTTAATTGCTAGTTTAGGTATGAGGAGTGGTGTATTGAGATATGTTTCATTTTACTTAGGCAAGAAAGACTACAAGCGAGTTAAAGGTGTTATTTTATCTTCTTTGAAACTAACATTTCTTTTAGGACTTCTTTTAGGAGTAATCTTATTCTTTGCATCTAACTTCTTGGCTATAAACCTTTTCCATGAAAGCAAATTAATCACGTTATTAAAAATCTTAGCTATTGGTTTACCTTTTGTTGCTATGTTAGATATTTTGCTAGGTGTATTTTTAGGTTTCCAAAAACCAAAATATGAAGTTATCAATGACAAAGTAATAAGAAGCATAGTGCAAATTGTAGCTACAGTTTTATTCATAGTTTTAGGATATGGTGTATTAGGTGCTACATGGGCATTTATAATTGGTGTAATAGCTAGCACATTATTAAGTTTATTCATTTTAGAGTTCAAATTACTAAAATTCCTGAAAAGTTTTGCCAATCATATAAAAATGACAAAAGAGTTAGTTAGTTTTTCTTGGCCTTTAGTTTTGGCATTAGTTTCTGGTTTAATAATCTCCTATACAGACACTTTTATGTTGGGTTATTTTCAAACAGCATCTGAAGTCGGTATTTATAATGTTGCTCTACCAACAAGTGCTTTATTATTAATATTACCTACTGCCTTATTTGTTAATATGCTTTCTGTAATAACAAATTTATATGCCCAAAAAAAATTAAATGAACTCAAAAAGGTTTACAGTACTGTAGTAAGATGGTTATTTTTAATTAATTTTCCAATTTTTTTGTTTATAATTATTTTTAGTGAAGGTATATTAAATTCTTTATTTGGTAAAGAATATATTTCAGCCAGCTTGGCTTTGATTATTCTATCTTTGGGTTATTTGTTTCATTCGTTGATTAGTTATCCTAATATTAGTGTTTTAGAAGTATTTAAAAGAACAAAAATAATATTGATGATCAATCTCATAATCACAATATTAAATATTATTATAAATTATTTATTAATCCCTAAATATGGAATTAATGGAGCTGCTATAGGTACTGGAGGATCTTTTATTCTTGGAGCCATTTTGTTTTTCTTAATAACAAAAGGTATTACAAAATTAAGTCCAAAGTTTATCAGTTATTGGAAAATATTCTTAGCTTCTATAGTTTCTATTTTTGTTGTTTATTTATTATCTACATTATTAAATGTAAGTCTAGTTTCACTAATAATATTATTTATTGCATTTATAATCATTTATAATCTAATAATGTTTTTAATAAAAGGATTTACAAAGGAGGATTTAATTGCTTTTAAAGCTGTGTTGACAGGAGTTTTTAGATGAAGATCTACATCATAGCTGATTTAGAGGGTGTTAGTGGGGTTGTAGACAGAGAACAATTAGTTCCAGGAGGTTATAGATATGAAGAAGCTTGTAAAGAGCTAACGGGAGAATTAAATTGTGTAGTAGAGGGTTGTCTAAAAGCCGGTGCTAAAGAAATTATTGTTCATGACGGTCATAATTTTGGTTTTAATATAAATAGAAATCTTTTACATAGCAAGGCTAAATTAATAACTAAAGGTAGTAGAATACTAATTGATAACAAATTTAGTGCTTTAATTTTAGTTGGATATCATGGTAAAGCTGGTAGTAGTGCTGTTTTATCTCATACATATTCATTTAATAGTATTAAGAATTTAAAGTTTAATGGAATTTCTGTTGGTGAAATAGGCTGGCACGCTTTAATTGCAGGGCATTATAACATTCCGGTTGTGTTAGTAAGTGGGTGTGATGTAACCTGTAAAGAAGCTTGTAATTTATTAGGTAAAGTAGAAACTGTTGTAACAAAAGAAAGTATCGATAAAAATAGCGCAATATGTTACAGTAGCGAAGAGATTAAAAAGAATTTAAAGGAGATGGCATATAGAGCATTAAAGAATGTTGGTAATTACAAACCATTTAAATTAAAATACCCGATTGAAATGGTAATTGAATATTATACTAATTACTCTGCTAGAAGAGCTTGTAGAGATAGTAAATTAAAATTAATTTCTAATAATAAAGTAATGTATTTAGCTAAGGATATAACAGACGCAACAAATAATTTTAGGGCGCCAAAACCATCTTTACTTCCACCAATTTTAAAAATTATTTATAAAATAATAAGAAAGAAAGCTGAGGATTTAGGAATTTACTAATTATTTTTAATTAAAACTAGTTTTTTCCCAGCCTTTGTTAATGGTATTTTATCTACAAATTGGATGTCTATATTGATCCCTTCACCTAACCACTTTTCTAAATAATTAGTTATATATTCAGTTTTTTTGTTTGAGTAATCTTTATCTTTTACTATCCTTACCACTATCTTAGTTTTAGATACTTGAATTAGTTGATATTCTTTAACTTTTGCTTGTCCAAACATTAAAGTTAATCCTACTGTTGAAACTTTTCTGTTATTTTTCCCTATTAAGAAATCTCCTTCTCTTCCTTGAATATGATCAATTAATGGTAAATTTCTTCCGCATGAACATTCTCTATTTATGAATTTAGATTTATCGCCTATTTTATATCTTATAAATGGTGTTGCTTTATTTAGAATACTAGTAACTATCATTTCATTACCTATAATCTCTGTTATACCTGTTTCAGCTGTTAAATGTAGTCCATTATGTTGCTCACATTCAAATGCTGACACAATAGCCTCTCCCGATCCATAACCATCAAATACCTTACAGTTAAAGTTTTTTTCTATAACTTTTCTTTGATCTTGAAATAACATTTCTGATGTTACATGCACAGATTTCGGATTTATTGTCTCTATATTTTTACTTTCAATATGTTCTGCTAATACTTTTAATGCTGACGGATAACCTATGATTATATCTGGTTTATACTTTATTAATTTTTTAATATAAACATTCATAGTTTCTTCATCTAGGATATAAGCTGATAAAGGGAGCATTCTTTTAATAAAACTTGAAAATTTTAATTTAAATTTTGATTTTAGAGAAGATCCTAAAAAAGGCACTAATGAAGAACCACCAAGCAATACTATTTTATCCCCTATTTTATAACCTCCGTATGACCAACCCCGCCATTGACATGCTAATAACATACTCATTGTTAAAGAATCTTTATAAAATTTTAATGGATTTCCTGAAGAACCTCCCGTATAACCTAAAGTTAAACCTTTTTGATGAGTTTTTATATGATGGTTGGATACAATATTATTAGGAAAATTGTTAAACACATCTTCTCTCGTTAATATTGGTAACTTTTTGATATCTTTTAATGTTTCTATGTCGTCTGGTTTTACTTTATACTCTTTGAATTTTTTGTTATAATAAGGAACTGTTTCATAGGCATGTTTTACTATTTCTTTTAATTTTATTAGTTGTAGTTTTTCTAATTCTCTTTTTGGGATATACTGAGTTTTTCGTAGTAATTTGTAAGCTTCTAAAGTAGAATAACCACTTAAGATTCCTCTAAATGGCAGGACAAGACTCCTATATACTTGTTTTGTAAAGTTTTTCATTCTCGTCGTAAGGAAACTCCTACAGACTTTAGTCTGTAGAGGAATTACGACCTCCTTCTTCTATTTTTGTTAACATTTTTCAATTTTTAAATGTTAAAAATGGG
>Ga0209541_10009082_pt1 | contig 16185 bp, 23 predicted proteins | sample RifCSPlowO2_01_FD_184027 | JGI IMG/M metagenome (GOLD analysis project Ga0209541, IMG submission 184027) | Groundwater microbial communities from Rifle, Colorado - Rifle CSP2_plank lowO2_0.1 (SPAdes) (version 2) | ecosystem: Environmental > Aquatic > Deep subsurface > Groundwater | place...
TTTCTTAAACTCCGCCTCGTTCCGGTCAAACGAGTAGGCGTCCTTCATCACAAACTCCCGCACCCGTAGTAACCCACCTCGCGCCCGCAGCTCATCTCTGAATTTAGTCGAAAACTGATACAAATTAAACGGCAAGTCTTTGTAGCTCAACTTAAATTTTCTCACCAAATCCACGAACATCTCCTCCGCCGTTCCCCCCAGCGCAAACTGGAACTCCCGCCCGTCTTTAACCGTCATCAATTCAAATCCCATTGACGTGGTCCGATTGGTCTCCTGCCACAAATGCAACGGATGCAGCACCGGCGTAATCATCTCCTGCGCCCCGGTTGAATCCATTTCTTCTTTAATAATCGCCGCGATCTTTTGGTGTACCCGCCATCCCAGCGGCAAAAAGTAATACCGCCCCGCCGTGGACTCGCGAATAAACCCCGCCTGATACAACAGCTTATGGCTGGACAACTTAGCGTCTTTAGGCGCCTCCCGCAATGTCTTCCCAAACAACTTACTGTACCTCATGCTTTTACACTACCTCTCTTACCATCCTCACTACTCTTTCCGCCAATTCCATCGCTTCCTCTGCTTGGTCTTTGGTATAGCTCTCAAATGGCACCGCCGGTGGAGCCAATACGTCAGGGTAGCGCGTCGGAATATAGTACTGATCCAAAATTTTTCCCGCATCAATCAATTCTGAAAACCTCGACTCCAACTCCGCCCCTTCTTCCACCAATTCTTTCACCGAATGCTTCCACACCATCGTCGAACCCCGAAAATACAGATAACCCTTGAGGGCTTTTTGAGCCGCTTGTTCAGCCGAGTAACACACATCGGCAAAAAATTCATGGCCGAAATTAGTCTTAGCTACTTTCAAATCATGCCCAGCTTGTTTTAACCACCGCTCCAACTCTTCTTTAGGATGCCTCATAAACCACCTCACCTTCGCTCAACACCTTCATAATCAAGGGGTTTTTCCGCTCCCGCATCAATTCAAATTCTTCCGGCGTGTAGATAAACGCGTCCACCCGCGGTAAGCCGGGTGGCAGTAACAAAGCAAATTCTCTAAGTCTATCTAAAAATTGTAATTTAGTTTCTTTTACCATCACCAAGTCTATGTCACTTGTTTCATCCACAATCCCCCTGGCTTGCGAGCCAAACACAATCGCCTTGTCTACACCATAACCCCGGACTACTGCCATCAGACTATCATCAATCTTCATATCCAACCAATTCTATCACACCCTAAAACGGCCAGGCGCGCTGCACTAACCCCACAAAGCTCCCGGCCCCCGTCAACCGCACCACGTCGTTCACCGTCACCACTGCCATCAGCCCCAATAACACCGCCATTCCCGCGGCGTGAACCAGCTTTTCCACCCCCGGTTTGATCCGCCGCCGCGTCACCGCCTCCACAGCCAAAAACGCCAACCGGCCCCCATCCAGCGCCGGCAACGGCAATAAATTCAACACCGCCAGATTAATCGACAACACACCCATGAACTGCAGCACCGCCAACAATCCCGCCTGCGCTATCCCGCCGGTCAACTGGAAAATCCCCACCGGCCCGGCCACATCAGTCGGCACCCGACCCTCCGCCACCCATCGCGACACCATGTGCACCAATCCCGATCCAATCGTCACCCCCCACGCCCCCGCTTCTCTCATTCCTACTACTGCTCCTCTAATCGGCATCTGCCACCAGGGAAATTGTTTCATCTGAATACTCGAGATCGCCACTCCCAACGCCCCTTCGCCTTCCGGCGGCTTTTCCCGCGGCACCACCGTCACTATCCGGCCATACTTCCCCACCGTCCCGTCCCCAAGCGTAATTTCCACCGACTTACCCCGACTCTCCTCAATCACCTCAATAAATCTCTCTGTTGATTTTATCGGCTCCCTGCCTACCGCCACTACTACCTCTCCTGATTTAATTCCTGCCTGCGCCGCCGGTGAATCAGCCAGCACCTCCATCACTCGCACCGTTTCGGTCTTAGTCGGAATCCCCAAGCGGCTGTAAATCACCGAGAACAATACTACCCCCAGCCCAAAATTCATCACCACCCCCGCTATCAATACCGCCAATCTCACCCGCTTCTTCTGGTTGAAAAAAGCTCTGTTTACTGACAACTGACTACTGATTACTGGTTCGGCGTCCTCGCCGAACAATTTCACAAACCCCCCTATCGGCAGCCAATTAACACTATATATAGTCTCCCCGATCTTCTTCCCCCAAATCCGCGGCGGCAAGCCAAACCCAAACTCTTCCACCAAAATCCCGGCTCTTTTGGCCATCAAAAAATGTCCCAGTTCATGCACCAGCACCAGCACCGACAGGATTAACAAAAAAATCAATAAAGTCATTTTTCTATTCTAACACGTCACTCTTATCTTTTGATTAAAGCGTCAGCTTTCTCCGCTTGGCCAGTCCGTCGATACAAGACCATCAAGTTAATGTAGGCAAATTTAAATCCCGAATCCAATTTCAGGGCTGCCAAATATTCCTGTTCAGCCAACTGATTTTCCCCCAAAGCTACATAAGCATTAGCTAAATTGTAATGAGTCTGCGCATAAACATCAGTCAGTTGAATTGCTTGGCGATACTGACCAACCGCCTCGGTCAACCGTCCGGCTTCGGCATAAGCCATGGCCAAATTATTGTGCAACCGGGCCGACTGACCATACTTCAGAGTATATTCATAAAACCTAATCGGCTCTCCCCAAATATAATTCTGCCGCCAAGACAGCACTGCCAACACCACCGCTACCCCCGCCATCACCCAGTTCGGCGGCAATGCTGGCAAGCTAGTTAACCCAACCACCAAAAAACCCACCATCGGGACATACAGCCAATGCTCATAAATCAACGCGTTTATCGGCACCACCCCCGATACCGGCAACAGCATGATCAAAAACCAGCCCAGCCCGAATTTCCGCCATTTTGATCGGCTCACTCCCATTCCCAACACCACTAATCCCACTAACCAGGGGTAAGGGGAAGCCAGAGTTTCAATCAAGGGAACTTGTCTCTCCATGTGCAGTGGGTCAGGCCAAAGCAGTAATCGCCCGTACTCCACCATGACCCGTGAAAAGGTCAACAATCGCACCGGTAGGGGCCCGTAAGGATTGACCGGACTCCCAAAATCCAGCCAGGTTAACCTTAATCCCGCATAGACCAACACTACCACCCCCATCATTACCAAAGTCCACCCCTGCTCTCGCTTTCGGCCCAAAATCAAGCCCCACACCAACATAAACAACCCCCACCCGCCCACCGCTATTTCTTTAGCCAAGATGCTCAAACCCCAGCCCGCCGCCGCCATCACCTGCCGCCTTGGCTTAGGAAAAGTAAACCAGTACAAGCTGCTAAATAGCAGCAATGCATACAGGGAATCTCCCCGAGAATTAGCATATACCACCGCCTCTGTTTGCACCGGATGAACTACAAACAACAAACTCACCCAAAAGGCTAGTTTCTCCACCAAGCCCAACCGCCGCAACAATAACCACAAAACTATTCCCGCCATCACATGCAGCCCGGCATTAGTCAAGTGATAGCCCACCGGATTCAACCCCCACAACCAGTAGTCCAACCGGAACGACAGCGTGGTTAACGGCCTATAGTAGTTACTGGCCTGTCCCGCCCCAGCAATGGTATTGCGGGTAAAAATCTGGGGTAAAAACCCCCAAGAGGTCAAGTAAACGTTCTTGACTATAAACTGCTCGTCATCCCACACGAATTTATTTCCCAAAAATGGCAGGTAGATAACTAACCCTGCCAGCACCAGGATCGCTACATATCGTCGGGGAGTCACTCCTCCTCCCTCTTAACCAAGAAAATTACTCCCAAGTCATCTTCTGCCATCACCACAAAATTATCTTTATCTGCCTTAACCTGGTTAATTAACCCCCCAAAGTAATTCTTGCCCGCATAGCCGTACCGGGCTTGGAAATATTGCCGCAGATCCTCCGCCGGCGTCGCCGATCGGCCCAAAGCGACCTGCCGGTACTTAGCGTATAAATCTTTATTCCAAGCATACATATAAATCGGGTCCAAAGTCACCAAAAAATTGTGGGCCGGGTCCAAACCGATCAGGTATTGCGCATCCGACCAATTGGCGTGAAACACCGTCTCTCCCGCCGACACATTATGGCCCAGCCACCGGCCCACCGCCTCAAAATGCACCCCGTACGCCCGTTCCGCTACCAAAAACTGCTCCAAATTCCGATAGGTCTGCACCGTAGCATAAATCACTCCTACCATTCCCACCCCCACCAGTCCCCCCACCAAATTGACTCTTTTTCCCACCGCTTTGGCCGCCTGCCGCCACACTCCCACCAACCACAACAAAAATACCGGATAACCCAAAGTCAGGTTTTTGCGCGCCACCAAGCCCAAAAATCCATACATCATCGCCACCAAAAATAGCCACCGCAGCCGGACCGGGAAACTAGTCTTGTGTTGATACAGCAACAGCCATACCGTCACCGCCCCGCCTATTACTAAAATCGGAAAATACCGCAGCAACTGCTGGGTATGTAAAGGAAAAAACTCCGCCCCCAACTCTAAAACGCCAGTTCGTGCCGCATAAATCGGGACCATAATCCCATTGAGGTAAAAATAAAACAGGTTATTCGGGAAACTGGGATGAGTCAAAAAACTCACCAGCCAACCTATCAGCGGATAAACCAGAGCTCTGCCAACTGCCTTCCTTTCCTCCATCACCTCGACTATCAACCACAAAAACACGGCCGCCAGTAGTAAATAGCTTGACAGATGGGTTATCCCATAGGCCCAACTCACCACCCCCAGCCACCCCCACCGCCGCTTTAGCATCAGCCAAATCCCTAAAAGATTAAGGGTAATTGCCAGGACCACCGGCCGCGGCTCGGCCACATCCCGCCAGAACTGGGCCGACAAAAACAACAGCATTATGGCCAAAATTGCCCATTTTGGTCCCCACCAGCTCCTGGCTACCAATGCAAACACCACCACCAAACCAGCCATTGCCGCAAACGCTCCCGCCTTTACCGAAGGAAACAGCAGCAGGTATAGGTGATAAACAAAATCCTTGTCGGCAAATTTTTCTACCCATAAAGAATATTTAGCTTGAGGCAAACTCCGCAACCATCCCTTTTCCGCCACCAAGCGGGACATCCGCCAATGCAAGTACCCGTCTGCCCCGATAATCTGGGGTATAGCAAACTGAACTTTATAAGCGATCACCACCCCCGTCAGTGGCACTAGCCAAAACCACCACGGCTTAACCATAATATACGCTATATGCTAAGCAATTCCGCTTCTTTTGCTTTACCCATAGCCTCAATCTTACCCATAAACTCCTCCGTCAGTTTCTGCAGCTCCTCCAACTGCCGGAAAATGTCATCCTTCGATACATTAGGTTGGCCCTTTTGCGCCTCAATCTTTTCCTTGATCTGTTGCCGCTCGCCCCGCAGCAAATTCCTCCCTGCTTCGAGTTTCTTATGCACCAACATGACCAGATCTTTGCGTCTCTCCTCGGTCAGAGCCGGAATAGCAATCCTGATTATGTCACCGTCCACTACCGGATTTAACCCCAAGTCCGCTGCCGCCAAAGCCTTCTCAATCTTACTCAATACCCCCTGATCCCACGGCCTTACCACCAACTGCTGCGGATCGGGTGCCGAAATCGCCGCCAATTCCACCAAACTCATCCGCGGCTGGCCCTCATAAGCCTCCACTGCCACTTTTTCGATCAACTCCGGCCGGGCCCGCCCCGTCCGCACCGCCGCCAAATCCCCCGCAATCACCCCCAAGACACCCTCAAAACTCTGGCGCGCTGCTTCTAACATTTCTATTGGGCCTCGCCCAATCCATATCTTATAAATCTGACTAACTTAATATTTTCTCCCAATTTGCCCACATATTCACCTAACAGATCCTTAACTGTCTTCTGCGGGTCTCGAATATAGGGTTGACTCAAAAAACTACCCACATTCACCGGATCCATCGCCACTACCTGCATCGCCAATTCTTTAGCCAAAGTCTTAAAGTCATCGGTCCGAGCCACAAAATCCGTCTCGCACGCCAACTCCACCAACGCCCCGCTCTTATTGTTGTAATGCACGTAAGCCAAAATAATTCCCTCTCCCGTCGCCCGCTCGGACTTTTTGGCTGCCTTGGCTAAACCTGCTTCGGTAATGATTTTCTTAGCTTTCTCCATATCCCCACCCGTTTCTTCCAGCGCTCGTTTGGCGGCCATCACCCCAGCTCCAGTCTCCTCCCGTAGTTTCTTAATTGTATTTAAAATTTTTGATTTTGAGTTGTTATTTTGCATTTTGCGTTTTTAATTTTGCTCTTCCTGCCGCATACGCTTCGGCAATTTTTTCTACCACTAATTTTACACTTCTGACCGCGTCATCATTGACCGGAATTACCCAATCTATGCCCGTCGGGTCAGCATTGGTATCCACCATCCCCACTATCACTACCCCCTTGAGTTTCGCTTCTCGCACCGCCGCTATTTCTTTGTGGGTATCCACAAAAAACATGGCATCCGGCAGCTTTTCCATCCCCGCCAATCCGCCCAAAAACCGCTCCATCTTAGCAATATCCCGATCAATCAACAAATTTTCCTTCTTGGTGTATTTGGCGTATTCACCAGTCTCCCGCTTCTGCTTCATCTCCGCCAATCTATTAAGCCGCTTCTTAATCTCGTCCCAATTAGTCAAAATACCTCCCAACCACCGCTCTGACACGAAAAACGCTCCCGCTGCCTTGGCCGCCTCCGCTATCACGGCTTTGGCTTGCCGCTTAGTCCCCACCATCAGCAGGGTTTTGCCTTCTCTCCCCAAATCCTCCACAAATTCAGCCGCTGCCTTAAGCGCAATTTGGGTTTTGACCAAGTCAAAAATATGCACTCCGCCCCGCACCGTGTAAATATATGGTTTCATCTTGGGATGCCACCGCCGCGCCTGGTGGCCAAAATGGCACCCCGCTTCCAGCAACTCTTCCAGTGTCGGCACCTGCATAAATTTTAGTCTCCCTTGTTCCTCCATCCGGTTGAAGATTCAGGGATTACCTACCGGATGTGTGTGATAAGGCTACATTCTACCACATTCTCCAATAAACATGCCACCGTCACCGGCCCCACTCCTCCCGGCACCGGCGTCAGGAAACTAGCTACCTGCCGCACTCCCTCGTCCACGTCACCTTTAGGTTCGCCCACGTCAATCACCACCGCCCCGGGTTTAACCATATCTTTGGTAATTAATCCTGGTTTTCCCGCCGCGCTCACCAAAATTTCCGCTGTCCGGGTCACCGCCCCCAAATCCGGCGTCTGCGAATGCGCCACCGTCACTTTTGCCCCCCTCCTCGCTAACTCTTCCGCTAACGGCCTACCCACAATCCGGCTCCTCCCCACTATGACTATCCTCTTTTCTGATAACTGATAACTGTTAACTGATAACTCTAAAATTTTAAGCACCGCCTTCACCGTCGCCGGTAAAAATCGGCTCTTACCCATCAATCCATCCACGTCCTTCTCTGGCGCAATGGCTGAAACTATATCAAAAGTTTTATCTCTTATATCTTGCGGCAACGGCATCTGAACCATAATGCCGGTTACCAAGTCATCTCCATTTAACTTATTAATAATATTAATTATTTCTTCAACTTTTAACTTTTCACTTTTAACTTTGAATTCTATCTTCTTAAACTGGATCCCCACTCTCTTCGCCGCTTCGCCTTTTAAATTAACATACAAGTGGCTCGCTCGATCTTCCCCGACCACAATGCTCACTAATTTTGGCGCTTTATCCAGCCGCTTAACTTTCTCCGCCAACTCCAACTCCTTCTTCCGGGCAAACTTCCTACCGTCAAAAATCTTCGCCGTCATACTAATTCTTCAGCTCCTTCCATAATTTCAGTCTGGGTACCACCAAAAAATGCCTGTCATAAGTAATTAACTCCGCCTTCACTTCTATCGCCTGGGCCGCGATCCATACATCATTCTCAGAAATTGGGGTTCCCTTCTTCCTCAACGCGTACTTCACCTGACCATAAGTCACAGCTACCCCGGCATCAATATCTACCACCTTCACCGACGGCTTTTTTAAAAAATTACCTAAATCTTCTAAATTTCCCTTCAGCTGCTTCCCCTCATTAAAACCCAAGTACAATTCGCCCAAGGTAATCACCGACACTAATACTTCAGTAGCGGCGGCAATTTCTCGCTCAACTACCGCATCTCCCCGCAACAGATAACTATAAGCATTGGTATCAATCAACACCTGCTTCACGAGCGCCAATCTTCCGGATTCACCTGCTCAAATGCATCTTCGATTATCTTATCAAATTCGTCAGCTTCCTCTTTGGTCCACAGCCCCAAAAATTCCGAGAAATCACTTTTTTGTTTCCTCGGGCTTATTTTATCTCTCTTGATATATTCTCTCACAAACGTTTCGTAGTCCATATAGATGCCCTCCGGTTTGTTATTCGCCAATACTGTCACCGGCACCTTGGCTTTTTTAGCCCTGTTGCGCACCTGTTTATAATTCCTCTGTATCTCGGTGGCAGTCGTAGTTATCGGCATTAACCAATTCATACAATTATCAGATTATCATACGTAAAACTATAAGTCAAATATTCTTTAGTCCTCCCTGGGTGATAAGCGAGGAACCACGTCCTTAGGTGCATCAAGGCCAAATACCACTAATGGCTCTCCTGTTTCTAGGTCAACTATATCGGTATTCCCCGGATCAGTTCTTCGGGCAAAATCGTCTAAATCTACCGATGGCTTTTGTTTAACCGTTGCACCCAGGACTCGCCTAGCGTATGCAACCAAACTTTCCGTCAGACTCACTTTCCTCACCTCCGATCCGTTATTCCCGGCACCGGATAGCGACGGGCAAACCTCGCTACCTCCCGGCGCAATCTGGCTAAATATTTATCTTTCCTGATTTTCACCAAAAAATTCTTGGTAAACGCTTTTCTCTGATCACTGTCAACTGGAAACTGATAACTTTTTATATGCTCAATTACCTCAATTACCCATTTAGCTATCTGCCTCATTTCTTTCTCCTTCATCCCCCTGCTTGTCAGTGCCGGCGTTCCCATCCTAATCCCCGACGGATAAAACGGCGGGTTAGTATCACCCGGCACGCCGTTGCGGTTCAAAATTATCCCGGCGTATTCCAGCGCCCACCCCGCCACCCAGCCATTGACACCCTTATTCCTCAGATCCACCAAAATCAAATGATTATCCGTCCCCCCGCTGACCAACTCAAAACCGGATTTTATTAACTCTTTCGCCAACACCTGCGCATTCTTAACAATCTGCCGGCTGTAAACTGTAAACTGTTTACTGGCTGCTTCTTTAAGGGCCACCGCTATCGCCGCCGTGGTATGATTGTGAGGCCCGCCCTGCAACCCGGGAATGATGGCGCTGTCGATTTTACGCGGCAAGTCCGCATCTTTCCTCAAACCCCTTTTAGTTACCATAATCATCGCCCCCCGCGGCCCCCGCAACGTCTTGTGCGTTGTCGTTGTCACTATGTGCACATGTGGCACTGGCGATGGATGCGCTCTTGCCACCACCAACCCGGCAATATGGGCTATATCCGCCATTAAATATGCTCCTACTGCATCGGCAATCGCCGCAAATTTCTTCCACTCCAAAATCCGCGGATAGGCCGTCGTCCCGGCAATGATCAATTTGGGTTTCTCTTTTTTGACCAAACTTGCTATCTCGTCATAATCCAACCAGCCGTCTTTGCCGACGCTATACTGCACCGACTTAAAATACCGCCCCGAAAAAGTTACCTGCGGGTGACCGTGGGTCAAATGTCCGCCCGAGGCCAGTGCCAAGCCCATGATTTTATCGCCCGGATTAAGCACCGCGAATTGCACTGCCGAGTTCGCCGGCGAACCCGAGTAGGGCTGGACATTGACATACGGCACCCTGAATAATTTTTTAGCCCGTTCCACCGCCTCCGTCTCCACCACGTTCGCCCACTCATTACCCTGATAATACCTTCTACCCGGATACCCCTCCGAATACTTATTAGCCAACACCGACCCCGTCGCTTGCAGCACCGCGGCCGAAGCGTAGTTCTCCGATGGGATCATCTCCAACTGCTCCAGCGACCGCTTCTCTTCTCCCTTAATCGCTTTAAAAATTACCGGATCTGCCGCTCTTAAATTTTTCATGCCAAATTTTCCCCATCCTCTCACTTATCTTTTCTTTTGTCAACAACTTATTTCCCTCCATACACCTTACCCTTACCCAGGTCTTATCTTTCCGGCACATGTCCAAAAATCCCCGGAAACTGCGTTGTTGATAAACAAAGTCATCGTCCTCTATCTTACCTTTTACTCCCCGCTTCTTAGCCAAATCCGCAGCTACTTCCGGCGGTACGTCCAAAAACATCACTAAATCTGGCCTTGGTAATCCCAACTCCTGATACACCAATTTCCAAAACCACTTGGCAAACTCTTGCCGCTGCTTGCCCTTCAATTTATATATCTGATGGATATTCGAAGTCACATATCTATTAGCTATTATCCATTTGCCATCTGCTAGTTGCCATTTGCCAATATTCCGCCACCATAAATACTGATCCAACACGTACGGCAAAGTGGCCAAATACGGCGTGGTCTGTTGCCAATCACCATGTTTCCCGGCCAACAAATCTTTCAGTAACCTCCCCGGTCCCGACTGGCTATAGCGCGGAAAATCCACTCCCACTGTCCCGAATTTCTTTACCAACCACCGCCACTGCGTCTTCTTACCACTACCATCAATCCCCTCGATCACCACCAGCTTACCTTTACGCATTTACACTTTTATACCATATTTACTTTTCAACTCTCTCAATTTCCCCCGCCGCACCAAGCTCACCTCCCGGCTGTACCGCTCTCGCACTAACCCGGCGGCCACGTCCCGACCGTGCCACCGGCTTTTTCTCACCCTCACCTCCCACTCCAATCTTTGAAACACCAACTGGCAAAACCGCTCCCCCGGATAAATCCGAATCACCTGGGAATTGGTGTTGTTGCGCAATGGCACCACCAACTGCCCCTCGTACCCCGCGTCCACCACCCCCGACAAGTCCACCGCCAATCCCCGCCGGTTCACCGATGACCGCGGATACAGCACCGCCATCAGCCCCGCCGCCATCTTGATCTTTTCCAAACTCACCACGATCACATTTTCTTTGGGCAACAACTCAAAGTACTGCCCCTCTTCCAATTCAATCACCTCAAAATACTTCCGCCCGTCAGCCAAACGCAAATAATCCACCGTCACCACCCGCCGCCCCTCACCCGTCATTTCCCAAGTTTTGGGCACCAAAAACGTCTGCCCCAAGCGCAAATCCACCGCATGCGGTTGCAATTGCCATTTATCCAACCCCGGTTCAAAGGATAGTTTACTTTCTTTAATTAACTGAATTATTTCTGACTTGATTAAAACGGACATGCGCTCCCTTAACCAAATACACTTTTTTAATCCCCACGTCAATCATCACTTGCCAGCAATTCTCACAACACCACCAATGCCCCCACAAATAAGCAGAGCTTGCTCCTTCGGAGTAAACCTCCCCATTGACAAGGTCCGTCCCTGTCAATCGGGCAGCGGCAATCGCCCGCGTTTCCGCGTGATGTTTCGGATCGCATCCCTCGCACAAATCATATCGCTCGCCCGTGGCTATTCCCAATCTCTTCCGCTCGCATCCGTGTTTCAGATGATACTCCGACCCGTTTGCCCCCCGCCCAATGATCTTCCCGGTCTTGACTATCACCACTCCCGTCGGCCAATCTCGATCCCCCGCCTCCTGCGCCACCTCCTCCGCCTCCCGCATAAATGGATTATCCTCTGCCACATAAAAATACTTCCGCTTCACAACCCCATTCTATCATCCTGCCAAAAACCTCTCCAAGGCTCCCTGACAATATCCCATCGGATCTTCCGAGTATCCCCGGTATTCCGGATCATTACGATACTCGCTTAACATCGGCTTAAGTATACGGCCATATCGACCATCACAAAACCAATCAACCGCCCCAAATACCCCTAACTGGTGTCCCTTATCAGTATTCAAAAATTCAGCCAACCTCCCCCCAGGAACCCGCAGCACACCCCCCAAACCATACCTAGCTCTTTCAACCAAACTATCTATAGGTCTTTTAATATACATCTCGTCACTCTGGTCAGCCAAATAATCCAGTAGGTCTAAATCTTGACTCTGAATTCTAGTTTGAAAATGCGCTCCCATTGCCTCAATTTCGTCAATCACCACATTCTTGCGCTTAAACACAGCGTAAACCAAATATTTCAACGGGTTATTGCTAAAAAAACGGTCCCCTTTAATCAATTTAAAAGTCACTTCTCTAATCGCTCCGTCACTAAATCCCCCTTGTTGCCATGCCTCCTCAAACTCTTTAGCCATCTCAACCCAGTATCCAGGATACCCTCCCACCTCACTATGATCACCCAACCCCGCAATATGCTCTACTAACCTGGCCGCATAAGCGTCAATTGCCGCCGAAGGATCTGCCGCTCCGGCTATTTCCCATGCCTCCAAATCAGTCATTAACCCGTCGAAATATCCCCTTCTCCCTGGGTATAAGTCAATCATCCTCTCTGCGTTAGCTACGTCTCTCTCGCTAATTGGCATAAGTGAAGCCGATTATACCACCCCGCATCCTTTCATCTCAATATCCGCTGCATCGTTTTGTATACTTTCCCTCGCGATCCAACTCCCAAAACTATTACCTGGCATCTCTTTTCGTCCACCACGTAAATTAACCTAAATTTACCCAACCGATATCGATAGACACCACTATAACCCCTTATTGGCTTAGACTTTCCTACCACCCGTGGCGGACTCTCACTCAAATCGATCAAAATTCCATCTATCTTTTCCTGATAACCCCGAGCCAATTTAGCAAAACTCTTCTCAAACCATCGGTGATAAACTAATCGATAAACCACTTATTGGCCCAATTTATACTTTCTCCTCAGCTTATCATAATCCCTAAAATCACTCGGTTTAGCCTTCAGCCATCTTTCTTCCACCATCTGCCCGTCTATTACATCCTCCACAAACTCTTCCAGTTTCTCTAGTAACTGCGCATCAATTAAATACGCCCTGAGTTTATTGTTCTTCAAAATTCCAATCGGCTCTTTGCGCCTGGCTACCAACTGCAGCAATCCATCGGCATCTCGCCGCATATCCGTAATCGTTCGCAAATTCTGACTGGTAATCATATAACAAATTTATACCCAAATTTGTCGCCCCTGTCAATAACCAACTTTATATTTCATCACCACTACCCCTTCGCCAATCTCTTCTTGCCCCACCCACTCTAATTTCACCTCCACATCTTCAACCGGTTTTATCCCACCTTCAAAAATTACCGGCTGGATACTCACCCACACTTCATCCACCAATCTCTCCCGCAGCCACAGCGTATAAATGCTCGCCCCGCCACATATGGCTACCTGTTTAAACCCTTTATTTTCCAGATCCTCCAATATCTGCCGCGGAGACTTACCCGTTTTCCGAGACATGACTAGGTTAAGTCGTCCCGGCAAAGGTCTACCGATCAACTCTGCTGTTTTGCGTCCCATTACCACCACGCCAATTCCCCGCGTCACTTTTGAAAACCACTGCTTATCCGCTGCTTTGCCCCAGCGCAAGTCATCATCTGCCCGTTTGGCAATGTATCCATCCACGCTTTGGGTCCAAATCGCAATGACTTTCATCCTTATTTATAGTACAATTTTTAACCCCGGAATCGGCGCTAAAGGCAGATACTGCCGCTCTAATTCTGCTACTATTTCCACCACCAAATCTTTATCTCCCTTCATCGCCCGCCGCAGCCAATCGGCCTGTGGTTCCAGCTTAATTTTACCCTGCCGGCTTCGTCTTTTGATCAACTCTCTGGCTGCATCATAGTGTATATCATAAATATGTCCGTGCGAAATCGAGTGCGTGTACCGTCCCACGCCCACTCCCAAGTGTCCCGCCAAAATCCGCTGCAACAGGGCAAACCCGGCCACGTCGTGAGGGAATCCCAAAATCATATCGTTACTGCGCACCAGGTTATGCAAATTCAATTTCCCGCCGATGATATTGACCGTAAACCCAAACGGGCAAGGCACGTTCAGCTTAGTCTTGGCCCCCAACCCGTCTCCTCCCGGATCCCACGCCAGTACCACTCCCTGCCGACTCGACTCATCGTGCTGTAACAATCTTACCAGCTCTGTAATTTGATCCCGGCCAAAGGCATTCCGCCACCGCCAGCCATATGCCGCCGTCACCACCCCCGACAGCGACGAAAAATCATCCCAAATCTTGGTGAACTGGCGCAAAAACTGGTCCGGCCGCCGGCTGCCGGTCAAAAACCACACCTGCTCGGCCGTGAACAACCGCACCGGAATTTTACGCAAACTCAATAGGGGAAACCCATCTTCCGCTTCAATCGCTACCGTCACCCCCGGCAAGGACTTTACTTTATGCCCGGTCCGGGCATTGACCTCCTCCACGCCTTCATCAAAAATTAGTCTCAACAATTTTTGGTACTGCCGGTCAATCTCTGTCACCCTTATACTCTATCATACGGCCAATTCATCCCCTCCAATACTTCACTCACTATCTGCTTTACCGCCATTTCGCCTCGCTCGTTGGCCACCACATCTAATAGGGGCGCCCCCTCCCTTTCTCCCTGCCTTAAAATCATCGGTAACAAATGCGGTCTATCAATATAAGGCATGGCTAAACTAATCAAGTGAATATCCCTTCTCCCTTCTCGCAACAATGCGCTTAACGACCTAGACACCGGTCTAGTTTCCGGCCTATCGTCCTTAGCCACTACTCCTACCAGTCTAATATAATCAAGTCCGCTTTTGCTTAAATACCCCCTTAAACCCCTAAACGCCTGAGTAAAAGTTTTCCCACTTTGAGCCTCATCCAAAACCATTATCGTCCGCACCCTATCCCCCCAACCAACTGCCTTCAACCAGTCAAAATTAGCCTCCATATATCTATCAATTACCCCTACCTTCTCTCTTCCCTTCAATCCTCTCTGACTACTAATGTCATCTGGATCTACGGCACTGCCTAATGGCAAAGAAAAGACTATGGGCATAACTTTTCCGGTTCTCTCGGCCATCATTTCCAGCGCCCAGCGCAACGGCTCAGCGCCCCTTAGTGGAGTAATCAACACCTCTGGATTTTCCTGCTCAAACACCAGCTGAAATATGGCGGTCATACCCGCCACATAGTTCCGCCACTGTTCTCTGGGTACCTTAAGCACCACACTATCTGGATTAAACCTCCCTCGCCACTCCAAAGCGTCTATCATAAACCCAATCTTATCATATCAACACTTTTCCCCCAACCCCCATGCTACCCAATTATATTGGATATCAGCTCCTCCCCTCCAACTCAATCCACCTCACCAGGTTGTACGTCCAACACCATCAACATCAAATTGCGCGTCGCCCTAGCTACCCGATTGGCTTCTGGTCCCATCATCCGACCCTTAAAACCACCACCGGTTAAATCTGCCACATCCGCCCCGCTCATCTTTTCTCTCAAAAATAATTCCATTACTGGTTCGTCTCTAATTTCTTGCCCCAAAACAAATTCCACACCGCTCCAAGATGAACCTGGACTAAAGCTACTTCCATAGACTTCTCTTATCCAACCCTCTACCTGCAAATAATGCACCTGCGCCCCCTGATCAAACAAAGCCGCTCGGGCTAAATCCCGGACTGCCCCATACTCATTCCCTTGCAACCCCTCGCTCGTCTTAAAATAAATTTCCCACTTGTTGGCTATGGATTCAAAAGCTGGTTGTCTAACTGCTACTTCCGTAGGGTTCATATTCCAAAACTATACCACATCCTTGCAAGTTTATCCCTTTTTCCTCCCCAATTTCCACGCCGCCCAATCGCACTTAGGGTAAGTGCTGCAGCCGTAAAACTGCTTCCCCTTTTTGGTTCGCCGCACCACCACCTCACTGCCGCATTTGGGACATTTTACCCCCGCCACCTTCTCGACATAATTAGCCGTGTACTTGCATTCGGGAAACCGCGAGCAGCTCAAAAATTTGCCAAACCGGCCCAGCCGAATCACCACTTCGCCCTGCCGACACTCCGGACATTTATCTCCGGTCGGTTCCGTCATCACCTTCATCCGTTCGGC
>Ga0209541_10009084_pt1 | contig 16184 bp, 17 predicted proteins | sample RifCSPlowO2_01_FD_184027 | JGI IMG/M metagenome (GOLD analysis project Ga0209541, IMG submission 184027) | Groundwater microbial communities from Rifle, Colorado - Rifle CSP2_plank lowO2_0.1 (SPAdes) (version 2) | ecosystem: Environmental > Aquatic > Deep subsurface > Groundwater | place...
AAGCATCGTATTCTTACAATTGAAGATACATTAGAACTTCCTGTAAGGTCGCTAAGAAATTTAGGGTATAATTTGCAGTCGATGAAAGTTGCAAGCGCATTAGCGGAAAGGACAGCTGAAGTCAGCGCTACTGAAGGCATAAGAACGACACTGCGTTTGGGAGATTCTGCATTAATAATCGGCGAAGTAAGAAGCAAAGAAGCGATAGCATTGTTTGAATCTATGAGGATTGGAGCAGCAGCAAATGTGGTTGCTGGAACAATTCACGGCGACTCGCCGTATGGTGTATACGACAGGGTTGTAAATGATATAGGCGTTCCAAAAACGTCATTCAAGGCAACAGACATTATCATTGTTGCAAATCCAATAAAATCTGCGGATGGGTTGCATAGCAATAGGAGGGTGACTCAAATAACTGAAGTCCAGAAATTTTGGACAGAAGATCCATTGTCTGAGGGCGCTTTTGTCGACTTGATGAAGTACGACGTAAAAAAAGATACTTTAGTCGTTACAGAGGCGCTGAAAAATGGGGAATCTGAAATATTAAAGACGATTGCAGGCAATGTTAAGGAATTTGCGGGAGACTGGGACGCAATGTGGGATAACATACTTCTTAGGGCGAAGATAAAAGAGGCGTTGGTGGATTATGCAGAAAAAGAAAATCTTGACGAGCTATTAGAAGCTCCATTCGTGATCATGTCAAATGACCAATTTCATATTTTATCTGACAATGCGCGGCAGCATGGACGATTTAAATCAGAACTAATATATCAAGAGTGGATTCACTGGCTTGAATATGAAATAAACAAGAAGAAGGTAAAACAACGTGGCTGATGAAAAAACTCTCAAGAAATTAAAATCAAAATATATTAAGAAATTAGAGGGAAGTTTGGGAAATGAGTTAAACAAAGATGAAAAAGAGCGGTATTCAGAAGATTCAAACCTAATGCAGTCTGCGGCGTATTCTAAAGAATATGAAGATTTTAAAAAAGAGCTTATGCCTAAAACTTTTTCTCTTTACGAATCTCTTGCAAAGCAGACAGAGAAAATATTCAAAATAAAGCCTCAGGCAAAAGAATATGAAGAATTAAAAAAGCATATAGATATAAGCCATTTGGAAATTTCTCCAGAAGGAGCGTTAAGCTTTGCAATTTTGGTTACATTGGCCTTGACAGTGCTTGGCATATTCTTAAGCGTTGGCGTTGCAACATTATTATTTGAAAAGATGTCAACATTCTTCCTTCTTTTCTTTATTGCAGGCAGTTTGTTTGTATTTTTCTATTTGAAGAGATTGCCTGTGTACATAGCTTCATCGCTAAGATTGAAAGCCAGCAATAATATGGTTCTATGCATATTTTATGTTGTAACTTACATGAGGCATACATCTAATTTGGAATTGGCGATAAAATTTGCGTCTGATTACTTGACTGGTCCTATAGCTCTTGACCTTAAAAAGGTTTTATGGGATGTTGAAACAGAAAAGTATGATACAATTAAAGATTCTCTTGATGCTTATCTTGAATCTTGGCAGGACTGGAATCCTGAATTTGTGGAATCATTCCATTTAATTGAATCATCTTTGTATGAAGGCTCTGAAAAGACAAGAATAGACACATTGGAGAAAGCATTGGATGTCATACTTTCAGAGACATACGACAAAATGCTGCATTATGCGCATAATTTGAAATCTCCTATAACTATGCTGCACATGCTAGGTATTATCCTGCCAATATTAGGATTGGTCATATTGCCTTTAGCTGTAAACTTTATTGAAGGAGTTAAATGGTTTCATATTGCTATTTTATACAATGTCACTATTCCAATAGTTGTTTATCTTTTAGGAAAAAACATACTTTCTACAAGGCCGACAGGATATGGAGAAGTAGATATTGCTGAAGAAATCCCGGAATTTAAGAAATATCACAATCTTAATTTAAGTATACTTGGAAAAAGTGTATCATTTTCTTCAATTTATACATGCATTATTATAGCAATAATTTTTATGTTGATAGGTCTATCTCCTGTAATCATCCATCTAGCTGGTGTTCAGGAAGCAGGAAGCACAACTTTTTCTATTTTAGGTTATGTTTACGACAGTAATGTAGGCAAATTAGTAGGTCCATTCGGATTGGGAGCCGCTCTGCTTAGTTTATTTTTTCCTTTGACTATTGGGATAAGTTTGGGTATTTATTATTATACAAGAACTAAGGATATCATTAAAATACGTTCTCAAACAAAAAAATTAGAGGACGAATTTGCTTCAGGGATATTTCAATTAGGCAATAGATTAGGAGATGGGGCTCCTGCAGAAGTAGCATTCGGCAAGACTGCAGTCGTAACTAAGGGAACTCAGGTAGGAAGCTTCTTTCTTACAGTGAGCAACAACATACAGGGTATGGGTATGAGTGTGCAAGATGCAATTTTCAACAGCAAAACAGGCGCTATTAAATTATTCCCATCATCGATAATAATAAGCTCAATGAAAGTGCTTGTGCAGTCCATAAAAAAAAGTCCGCAGATATCTGCAAATGCGCTCATGAATATTTCGCGGTATATTAAGGAAATAAATAGGGTAAATGAACGATTAAAAGACCTTTTGGCGGATATTCTCTCTTCGATGAGTTCTCAAATAAATTTTATGGCGCCTGTTATAGCAGGAATAGTTGTTGGAATCACTTCTATGATAAGCAATATATTAGGAAAGCTGTCTCCATTGCTTGAACAGCAGGAAGCAGTAGAAGGCTTCTCTGGATTTGACACAGACATATTTGGGTTAGGAATCCCAACTTATTATTTCCAGGCTATAGTCGGAATTTATGTTGTGCAGATAATATATATCCTTACTATTATGTATAATGGAATAGAAAATGGAGAAGATAAATTAAATGAACAGTATTTATTGGGCAAATATCTGCTTAGGAGCACTTTAACATATGTAATAGTGACTGCAATTGTAATGATTTTCTTCAACTTAGTAGCAGACAGTGTAATTGGAGGATTGCTGCCTGAAGTGGCATGAATTTAGAAGAAGATTGAATAAAAATTAAAAAAAAATCAAATTTCAGCTTTTTGTCTTTTCTCATACATAATTAAATGCTGTTGAAATTCATTCCATGATATGTAAATTGGTTTTTTCCATAACATTTTTACACCTCCAATTCAATAAAGGCTGGATTTGTTATTGCCTTTTCAATATCATCATTTATACTTTCAGGATAAGTCCATAGCATATCCTGAAAATTGCGTATTTCTATTTCTTTTTCAATTTCCATATTATTCACCTCTTTGTAAACTCCTTCATTTGCCTGAAAAACAAATATTCAATGTTTCTATGCGATAAATCCATATTATCACCTCTTACAAAAAAAGAGAAATAGTCCTTTATATACTTCACACGCATCTGGCCAATGGCCAATGAAATATTATTATACTTTTTAGGTCTTTGTCTCTTAAAGTATTGAAAGCAGAAGGTATATTTGTGATTCTTTGTTATTCAATATTAATATAAACTGTAGAAAACTTTTTAAATGTAATTCCCCAAAACTGAATTATGGGGGTTTTTGAGACATTAGGTATGGTTTATGGAGTGGTACTTATAGTTTATGCGCTATTCTTATTTGCTCCAAAGATTTACAGAAAGATATTGAGCAATTATTTCCAAAATAAGGAAAATAATATGTTCTTCTTCCTTTTGATCTTTTTGTCATTAATCTCATTATATTCTATATTAAAAAATGTGCCTGTATTATACGCCTTGGTTATATTTCTTTCTGTAGCAATTTTATATTGGAGCATGATATACCTTTTTATCCCTCAATTAAAAAATGCAGTCATTGCTCTGCTGTTAAAAGAAGATGATTTCTTCATAAGAATGATGGGTTTGCTTATATTTTCACTTGGGGTAGTCGTGCTATTCTTGTCTTTAGTCTAAAACTACTTTAATATAACTTATTATTATGCATTCAAAATCTGCTATAAACGCTAGTGTTAGTAGTTATATATAATATTTTTTCAAGACTTTGTCCTAGCGAAGGTTTGAAAAACCTTCGCGTCGTCATACCTAATTTTTGGTTGGATTTTTAGTAGTTTATATAGGACGATGTGAGCTCTGGAAGAGCGAACGAGGACTAAGTCTTGAATTTTTGTTTTTTGTCTTTTAAGCACTATTAATATGCATATTCGAATCTGTTAACATATTTTTGAACGTACTAACCATATTCTTAATACTATATTATTAATATTTATAAATATATCATAAACCCTGTTTAGTATGGAACTTAAGCAAGAAGTAGACGGAATAGTCTTCACATTTGAAGGAATGGAAAAACAAAGCGAATATGAGATAAATCAGTTATTAAAAAAGAATGTGAAAACAGGAAAGCAGGAATTAATATTCAAATCGAATATTGAAGAACTGGTTAAACTTTGTTATCTTGGACGAACAATCACTAAAGTATGCGTGCTATTGCATAAATTCTATTCAAAAGACATAATCCATGACCTTGGCAATGAATTAAACCAGGTGAATTTAGGGGATTTTAGCCTTAATGGAAAGACATTCAGGGTTAATTGTGCAAGAAAAGGCGAGCATAATTTTTCAAGTTCTGATGTCTGCAATAAAGTCGGGGAGCATTTCTTCAAAAATTACAAGGTAGATTTAACTAACCCCGAATTTATTATATTTGTATTTATATCTGGCGATGAATGCACAATATGCTTAGATATATCAGGAATTGATCTGAGCAAAAGGGAATATAAAATATTTTCTCATGCAGCGTCATTGAATGGGGCAATTGCTTCAGCATTTCTAACTTATTTGAAAATAACTAAAAAAGAAGTGATTGTGGATCCTTTCTGCGGCTCGGGCACAATACCAATAGAAGCAGCATTAATATTACAGAATAAATCTGTGCATTTTTATTCAAAGGAAAAATTTGCATTCCAAAAATTAATTGACATGGATTTGGCTGAATATGATAAAATAGATGAAAATAAGTTGAAGTTATTTGGATATGATTTCCTGTTGAATTGCGTCACATCATCGAGAAAAAATGCGAAAATTGCAGGCGTTGACAAAAATATAACTCTCTCTAAAGTTGAGGTTGAATGGCTTGATACAAAGCTAAAAGAAGGAGAAGTTGATCTTATAATAACTCAGCCTCCAATTCTTTCAAATATGGACAATAATAAAAAAGAAAGTTTGTTTAAGGATTTCTTTTACCAGGCAGAAAACATATTAAAAAAGAGCGGAAAGATCTGCATGTTTTTGGAATCTGATGAGTTGTTAGTGTTCAAAAGAAAATTTATAATATCAGAAGAATTTAACGTAATGCAGGGCAATAAAAAAATGCACGTTGTTATATTAAATAATCAAAAAAAAGTTTGATAATTTTAAAAAATTCAAATTGGTCTGATTTTATCATTTAATATTTTTTATAATAAACTCATAAATCAATCTTAAACTTAATTCAAAATCATTTGGATTTGAAAAAATATGGTCGCCGCCCTTAATAATTTTCAATCTGCAGTTTTTTATTAACGACGCAGTTTTCTTGCTTTGCTCCAATGGAACAGACAAATCTTTATCTCCATGAATTATTATCGTTGGGATCTTTATTTTCTTTGCGCAGGAATATCCGCTCACTTTATTAGCGTCCTCAAAAAATGAATAATTCAGCTTAAGTTTTCTTCCATCCAATCTTTGATAATAAATATATCCTTTCTCTTTCCACTCCTTTACAGGATACCTTGTAATTTGGGAGATTATTTTTCCCAAATAATCTGAAACTGGAGCCTTCAATGCCAGCACATATAATCCTTTTGTTTTTGATGCGGCTACAAGGCTTGCCATTCCTCCAAAACTGCTCCCTACCAAACCTATTTTTTTATATCCTTTCTTCTTCAGTAATTTTATTGCATTCAGAATGTCATCAACAGCTTCAGATATCGTTATGTCTTCAAACTTGCCTTCGCTTTCTCCATGCCCGTAAAAATCAAACCTGAATGTATCTATCTTGTTCTTGTTTAGCATTTCTTCTAATTTAATATAAATGCTGCTTTCCTTGCTCGAGCTGAATCCGTGACAGAATATTATGACCGGGTTCTTTAATCTTATCGAATCATTTGATTGAGTGTTATCATTTAATCTTGTATTTTTAGATGAAGCTTTTGAGAGTATTCCGCATAATCTATCTCCTTTTGAATTCTCAAAATAAATCTTTTTACGCATATGTTTTTTAGAATTTACTTAATTTATAAATACTCTTGCAATTCATCAAATAACTTTAAAAATAGATCAATAATAAGCATATTTAGATAGTAGGCGAACTTACGTGACCATCGGGAAACTGAGGAAAGTCCAGCCACCACTTTATGGGTTTTAATTATTAAAAATAATAAAATCCTGATAACCTATGTTATGTGGGATTCGGAAACGGATGGCAACCACACAGAAACGAAACCGCTTATGCCTAATGGAATGATGGGTGCGAATGTTCCGGCAACGGAGCAGAGTGTTAATGAACTTTTGAAGCTTTACCGCTTTGCAAGTGATTTAACATGCCTCCAGACGTCGGCATAAGAAAGGATGAAACGGTGAGCCCTTATCGGTGCAACTCTGTAAGAGGCTAAGTTGAATGTCACACTGCTCATCGTTGCTGCATTATATGCGGTAATTTGGAGCAAACAGAAGCTGGCTTATAAGTTTCCTACTATCTTTTCTACTCTTTTTTTCTTTTTGCTATTATTTCATTTAACTATTAATTCTTTTAATTGTTGTCTTTAATTAACCTCAACATCATTTCTCTAATTTCCTTTGGATTTGCCTTTCCTTTGGTTTTTTTCATAACCTGTCCTAAAAGGAAGTTTAAAGCCTCTTCTTTTCCAGACAGGTAGTCTTCAACAACTTTTTTATTATCATCAACAGTTTCTCTGCATGCATCTTTTAATCTTCCTAAGTCATGTATTATCCCCAAATTATTCTCTTTAACATACTCTGCAGGTGAAAAAGATCTCTCAAATAACCTCTCCAATATCTCTTTTGCGGTATTGTCTGTTATTTTGTTCTTTTCTACCATATCCAATAATTCAATTAGCTGTTCAATAGTTAATGGAATTTTATGTAAGTCCATATCATGGTAATTTGCGATTCTTACAACTTCTCTTCTTATCCATCTTGCAGCGAGCTCAGGCTTTACCTTTTCTGCTGCTCTTTCTAGCATTTCAGCCAATACTTTCTCATTTGCTATGACTTCTGCGTCATCTTTAGCTAGCTTAAATTTAGAAACAAATTTGTTTATCCTTTCTTCAGGCATTTCAGGAATTTCATCCTTAAGTTTCTTAAGCATATCTGCTGAAACATGATAAGTGCATAAGTCAGGATCAACTATATATCCATAATCATCATCAGTCTCTTTCTTCCTAAGCAATATTGTTTTTCCAGAATCATAGCGCCATGCTCTTGTTTCCTGAATTATTTTTTTCCCTTCCTTGATTTCATCACGATGCCTTTGTATTTCATAATTCAATGCCCTTTCAATTTCTTTGAAAGAGGATATATTCTTTATTTCAGCCCTCACATATCCTGATTCCTTGATGGATACATTGGCGTCTGCTTTTATTACAAGATTTGGGTCATAAATATTGAGATAATCTAAAATAGTAATTATTTTTTTCATAAATAACCTGGCTTCTTCTGGGGAAATTATATCAGGTTCTGTGACTATTTCGCATAAAGGAATGCCGGACCTATTGTAATCAATAAGAACATAGGATGAAGTAGCTATCGTCTCAGGATGGACTAATGCTGCAGGATCCTCCTCAATATGCACCCTCCTCAAATTTATTTTCTTTCCATTGATTTGAATATACCCATTTTTTCCCAAAGGTATCTCAAATTGTGATATCTGGTAATTCTTTGCAAGATCAGGATAGAAATATGATTTTCTTGAGAATATTATCTCTTCTGAAATTGTGCAGTTTAATGCAAGCGCAAGCAGCAATGCTTTCTTTAATGCTTCTCTGTTCAGAACAGGCTTGCTTCCGGGATGGCCTAGGCATATTTCACAGCATTTTGAATTTGGCACGTCTCCGCTCTTTGGAACGGGACAGCTGCAGAACAACTTTGTTTTGGTGTTCAGCTGCACATGTATTTCCAAACCTATTTTAACATTATTTCTCATATTATTTGCGCTAATATTTTTTGTGCTAATCATTGCATCATTCATAATGATTTCACCAAAGAGCATAGTTGTATAAGTTTTTTCTCTTCAAAATGATCTGCTATGGCCATAATTCCTGTAGGGAGGTTATCAACAAGTTTAAGAGGCATGTTTATATGGGGAAGCCCTGCCAGATTTGGACCTACTGTCATTATATCCATTAAATAATTCTGCAATGGAGATAATTTTTTGATTTCACTAAATTTTAGAGGAAGCACAGGAACTACAGGAGAAAGAATTGCATCAATCTCGCTGAAAGCTTTTTTATATTCCTTTATTATCTTTGTTCTTACTTTAAGCGCTTTTATGTAATATGCATCTCTATGCCCTGCCATTCTTGTGAATGTACCTAAAATTATCCTTCTCTTCGCCTCCGAAGAAAAATATTTGCTCCTAACACTGCTGAAATATTTGTTCATATCATCTTCTAATTTTTCACCTTTGCCATATCTTAATCCGCATAATTTTGCCAAATTTGTTGATGCTTCTGCGCATGCAAGGATATAATAGCATGCAAGGGAATATTTCTGCGTATATGGAAGCTTTATCTCTTTTACATTTGAGCTTCCCAATTTATTCTTCAGCTTTTCAATTGTTTTGATTATCTGCTCATTTACTTTGCTGTCCACATTTTCATAATTTAATATTCCAATTCTTCCGTTAAATTTTTGATTAACATATGTTGTATAATCTTCCTGTTTCTTTTTTACAGAAGTCGAATCTTTCTCATCATATCCTGAAATTATACTCAATCCGAGCGCTGTATCCTCAATTGATTTTGCCATTACTCCTATCTTATCGAGACTATTTGCATAATCAATTAATCCATATCTCGAAACTAATCCATAAGTGGGGCATAATCCATACACTCCGCAAAAGCAGGCAGGGTTTACTATGCTTCCACCTGTGGACTCAGCAAGCGCAATATGCTTGAAAGCTGCCTTTTGAGTTATTCCTGCAGCTCCTCCTGACGATCCTCCACAGCTTCTTTCCTTGTCAAAAGGATTTTTTGGTATGATTTTTGTATTTATTGAAAATCCTCCAAATCCAAATTCGTCCTGTGAGGTCTTTCCTATTATCACCGCTCCCTCTTCTTTTATCTTTTTCACAACAGTTGCATCAAATACTGGCTTATATCCTTTTAATATTTCAGAGCCTGCGGTACTTTCTATATCCTTGACGCATATGCAGTCCTTAACAGAAACATAGTATCCATTTAGCTTTCCTGTATTTCTTTCCTGAACATTGCAGAGAATTGTAAAATAATTATATTCATCGTTAATCTTTTTTATTTCAGCAATGACTTTATTAATTTCATTATCTATGGCTTTTGGCATTATACTCCTCTTCAAGCTTTTTCTTTAGAGAATATCCTTGATAAGAATCGCCTTTAAAAAAATCTATTTTTGCGGCTTTGCTTATTGCTGCTGCAAGCTTTCTTGCTCTCTTCGCCTTTTCATTAATTGGAGATTTCGAAATTAATGGATGGTTTATTATTATGCCGTATTTTGGAGGGTTTGTATTTCTCTGCAGATGCCTGAATAATGCTTTTTCCGCGCCAAGTATCTGTATTGTTGACGAAGACATAATTGCCAGCTTTCTTAAGCTTCCAGTATGCTCTATTAATCCAGCGGATATGATTGTTCCAGCAACTTCAAATAAATTAGGGCAATAATCGCTCATTATGCTCTCTAAATACTCTTTTTGTTTTTCCTGAAGCTTAGACAGACTCTGTATCTCCTTAGCAAGATGACGGATGTATTCCAAATCAGATTCCTTAGGATCGGAGCCAATGCTTTCTTTTATCTTTATTTCATGCATTATCTGGCTTTTTGATTTTGTAATTATTAAATTTATTATTTTTTCCTTATCATCCATATGGAATATTTCAGGAAGGAATAAGCTGTACCATTCTTCCATTCTTCTCATAATTATATTTTTGGTCTTTTCAATCTCTTTTATAGAATTGTAAGATTGATTTATCAGGTTGTCATAAGAAACTGATTTCTGTAGAGAAAGTTTGGTAATTTCTTTATTAATCTCATATAATTTTTGATAAAATTCCCTTTTATTAGGGAGTATGTCTTCTTTTATATCAGGATATTTCTTGGTGAACTGTTTAATGTAATTCTCTCTGTTTTCTATGAACTGTTTATAATCATTGTAGAGCTTCTTCTCTTTTATTTTCTCATCATCTAATATAAAACATCCAATTATACTGTTTGCAATCTGCATAATCCTAAGAATTTATTCGCTTTTAAATATCTTTTGAATATCCTAGTTGCAGACAATAATAAGTTATAACGAATCATCGTTTGTCTTTCTCTAATCTTGTATTTACCTTATGCTGTTGACTATTGAACAGATCTAGAAATGAGTAATGCGTTCATAAAGCGTTCCACTATCTATAAAATGATCTGGGTTTCTAATATTTGGGACTTCTAGTGTTGACCCATAATCAGCATCCACTCCAATAATTCTCGTTTCGGTTTTAAAAAGTTCATCATTTTCGCCAAGTAACATGAATCTCTCTGGTGTAACTGCCGGGTCTGAAATCATGAAAACTATATATATATCGTCTGCTGCGAAGTGGCAGCTATATGATACTAGTAAATTCTCCTGTTCAACTCTTCTTTCAATTTCTGCACAGTTGATGAGTGGTTCATGTACTTCAACGAGGCTATGGCAAGAATTGTCTGCATACCAAAAATTAAAAGTGATGGAATTCTCTACCCAATCAAGCATTCGTACAATCTGGCGATATGAATGACCATCCATATATGTAAGTGGCGCCCCCTCATCAACAGAAATGCATTCTTCTGAACCCCAGTCGCCGCCTAGGTAAGGATTGGCGTCATGTTCAGTTTCAGTGTTAGTTTCGATATTATCAGTTTCTTGACCAGAAGCAGGATTAACATATCCAGTAGCAATAAGCGCTATTAATCCTAACATCTTTAAATGTTTGCTCATAAAAGACGAAAAATTAAATTTATTTATAAATCTTTTTCAGATGATAGCAGAATATTTTTATACTTTAATCTTTATTTATACTAAGATGAAACTGACTTTGATTTATACAACATGCAAGGATGAAGGCGAAGCAAAATCCATGGGAAAAAGATTGCTGAAATTAAAGCTAGTTGCATGCATAAACATCTTTCCAATTAATTCCTGTTATATCTGGGAAGGAGAGTGCAAAGATTGCAGCGAAGCTGCATTGCTGTGCAAGCTTCTCCCTAAAAACGAGTCAAAAGTCAGGGAAAAGATAAAAGAATTTCATTCATATAAAGTTCCGGCCATATTATCATGGAAAGCCAGAGTTAATAAGGAATATTATGACTATTTTCAATAGGTAGTTCATTTAATTTATGAAATTTTAAACAAAAGATTTTATTTTTTATAATTTATTTTTCGAACAAGAAGCCGCTACTTCTTGACATGATTCTCCTAATTTATACTCTATACTCAAATTCTTATTCTATTATCGTCCCTATAAATCTTTCATTTAATAGACATTTTTTGATATTGTTTATATCTTTGCCGTTTAGAATCTTAACTTTTATCTTTGCTTCCATGCAGGCTTTGCTTGCAATTGGATCAAATGGAAAATTTGCGCCAGGAATCCATGTATCTCCAACTAATTTCATGAATTCATTCCATGATATGTATTCTATCTTTTTCGCATCTTTATGTTTTTTTGGATCTTTATCGTATACATAATCAATATTGCTTAAATTAATTATTGTATCTGCGTTATAATATTTTGCTAATAAATATGCATCATAATCAGTCGACACACCAGGTTTATACCCCGAACCTACTATAATCTTCTTTTTAGTATTTGGAGGATTATTCGGGTTTTGAACAATTTCTTCACAGCAATCATTTAAGATGCTTCTTAATAACTCCGCATTTATCCGTGTTGCAGCAATTCCTATCCAATCTTTATCGTCATCATTAACATTAAAATTATCTGAAGCATTTTGATATGTCCTTGCAGTATGTCCGCCGCCGGCAACAATAATTATCTTGTCAAAATTCTTTTTAATATCTGATATCAATTTTTGAAACTCTTTAAGATATTCTACATCAATCTCCCTTGGCACTATAATACTGCCTCCTAATGAAATAATGATTGTCTTGCTATTTATCTTATTATTTATTTTAATATTTGTTTTCTCACTATTGGTATCATTGTTTCTCTTATTGCTCATCTTATCACCGTAATCATTACAACGCCAAAAATAATCAGGATTATTCCAATCCATTTATATAAAGTTATTTTTTCATTCAAGTATTTATTTGCCAATAACAATGTCCATACATAGCTCAATGCGACAACAGGATATAATATTGATAATTGCGAAGCTGTAAGGGCCCACACGAAGAGTACACTGCCAGCAACATAAAGAAATATACCTATAATTAGATTTTTATTTCTGATTAATTTTAACGGATTAAAACTTAATCTTTCAGCTGCTCTTTTCATCAATAAAGATGCAAATGAGCTTAATATTGAGCATACCAATGCTATTAATATAGGCCATGTCATTTTTTAGTACCTTGAGTGATAAATACAATACCTAAAATTATTGATGCGACACCAAGCAGATTTGTTATTGTTATTATCTCATTAAATGCATATCTTGCAACTAATAAGACCCAGATATAGCTTGTTCCAAGGATAGGGTAGACTATAGATAATTCTCCATGTTTTAATGCAAGCAATACTAAAATAAATGTAACTGCATAAAACAAAAATCCGGCAAATAATGGCAGATTAAATAATAACCCTTCCACAGTAAATGAAAACTTTAGTGCAGCGAGCTTCCAAAAAGCCTGCGCTATAGAAATAAAAAGTGTTGCAATAACAATGTAAATGATTGGTTTAATATGTTTAATGTATCTCATTCTCTTTCTATAATATTTTCAATTATTGCTGCGAATGCAGGCCTTGTCACAAGAACGCCAATGCTTATCCCGATAATTGTTGTTATTGCAAATCCTCTAAGGAGCCCAGCTCCTGCGCTCCATAATGGAGCCATTGCAACTAACGTTGTGAAATATGAAGCCATTATTATGAAGAAAGCATTTTTTATTCTCTTTTTCCAGTTCAATGCCTTGTTTTCTCCGTTTAATGCTTCGTCTGTAATAACTATCTGATCGTCTACTCCTGTTCCTACAGCAACGATAATCCCTGCTATTGCAGCCAGATCAATATTCCATCCTACTAAAGCGGCGAACCATAATATTAATATTACTTCGCTAATCATTGTTATTATTATTGGTATGGATATTTTCAATGATCTATAGCGGACGTAAATGATAGCTGCAACAACAAAAATGGAAACTAAACCAACTAATATTGCATTTGTCAAAAATTCCTGGCCTAATGCTGGAGAAATGGTGTCTGCTTTTACCATCTCCAATTTAACAGGCAAGCTTCCTGTTATAAGCACAGTCTGCAGTTCTTTCATATTTTGCGCTGAACTGACTTGAGCTTCCTGCAAAGATCTCCCTACGCCAGGACCGCTTATTGAAATCTGTGTTTGGGCTTGTCCTCTTAGATTTGAATGTATCCTTAATGAATCTACAAGCTCGTCATCTAAATAAAAATCTAAATTTTCTGAGAGGTAAGATCCTTCTATAATCTGCAAGTTTCTTGTTGCATCAGCCTGCCTCTCCGCAGATTCCTTGCTTAATGTTATACTAAACGAAAAAGTGCATGAATATCCCTGAGTTTTGTCGCCTCTGCAGCCGACACTTGGATCAACAGGGAAGCTGCAGTCCGGTGTTCTGCACACATTCTTAATGTCTTCCCCTCCTCTAAAGATTGTCTTTTCGCCAATTTTTGCTTCAAATTTTCCTTGTCTTGAAACAATATTTTCAACTTCTTCTTTTCCTACACCGGCAATCTCAACTGAGATGTATTGATATCCTTCAAGAAAATCACTTGCGCTCCTTACTGCAATATCGCTTAATCCGTATACATTAAGCCTCTGCTTTAAGTTAGAAATGATTATGTCCAAGTCTTGAATAGATACTTCTTCTTCAGGCTTTAACAATACCCTAGTCCCCCCTTCTAAATCCAATCCTTTCTTAATGTTTGTTTTTGGGGAATTATATACATTTAATCCAAGTTTCTGAGGAATATCAAGATGAGTGACTATTGTCTCATTCACAAAAGCATTTAAAGTCTCATTATATCTCTCTTCGACTTTTGTTGCACTCTGCTCATCTATAAGAACATGATATTCAAGACTTTTAGAAAATAAATGGTACTGTCTCTTATCCCCTAAATATTCATAATTTGATTTTGTTTTTATTAAAAGAGTATCGTTAATTTTTAAGTCAGAAACTGCTAGTTCAAAATCCTCCACATTTTTTATATTTATTCCATTAATTTGTGTAATGACTTCTCTTTGCATTGGCTTATCTATCGGCAGCGGGCTGTGCATTCCAGCTTCAAATGCAGCGCTGTTTTTGTCCACGCTCCTTATAGTTATGCCGTCATTCCATGGATTCGGTTTTATTGTCAGAAATGCAAATATTAAAAATAGCACCAATAATATTATTCTCCAATTCGTAAGCAATTGTTTAGCTTTCATTTTTCTTCTTATGCAAGAGGATTTACCTCTTTGTATGCTAAAACTCACCTTTCGACTTATTTTTATGGTTTTCCAGATACAATCTAAGTATTCCAACATTTTGTATCCATGTATTAAGCATGTCTACAAATAATCCTATAAATAATATCAGCATTATCTGTGATATCACTTCAGATTTTGAGAAGATTAATGCGACAGAAACTGCGCATAATGTAGTTATATTCATTGTCAGCCCTGTTTTTAATGCGCTGTAAACATTTTCCATTACTGGCTTGTCCTTGTTTTTTAATGTTCTTGTTGTCAGAAGGATATCTGTGTCAACGCTGTACCCTATTAATAATAGAAGGGCGATAATTCCTCCCATAGACAAGGGTATGCCTAATAAGTTTACTATGGCTAATGTAACAACCATGTCTGAAAATGCAGCCAGTATAATTGCGAATGATGGCACAAGTGTCCTGAAATATATGAATACAACTATCCCCATGAATACAAATGCAATAATAATCGCTTTTATTATGTCCTTAAAGAAACTGTTTCCCAAACTGCTTCCTGTCACTTCTATATTTAATTTATCATTTGCCACATGAAAAAAGTTCTCAATTATCTCTGCAAATTTAGCGATTTCATGGCTGTCCGATATGCCTGCATCAATAATATATTGTTCGGTCTTCTGCTTGATTATTATTTGAGAATTTTCAAATTCATTCAACAAATCAGACTTTAAGATGCTTGTGTCGTACAAATCCTCAGTAAAAACTGTTGCCTTTATACCTCCTTTTAGTGTAATGTCCTTAATTATGAAGTCTCCTGTTGTCGCTGTTTGATATCCTAATTGAAATAATGCAAGAATAAGAACAATTATTGGAATTAACAATATTTTTTTATAATCTTTTTCATATATCTTCTTTATACTTTCCAGCATAGCGTTTTGAATTTATAGTTATTTATAAACCTTATGCAGAATTACAAATATATATGTTGCTTTTATTTGTTGCTTTTATTATAACTGTTATAAATCTGTTATAATTATATATAAAATTATATGTAATAATGTAATTTAACCAATTATCTACGCATAACCATATTATTTTTAAATGAGGTAGGCTTATTATGTTATTATGGGAATAACATTGCTTGGTACATCGCATATAGCTCAAGAAAGCAAGGAACAGATTATAAACCTGCTTAACAATGGGACATTTAGCGTAGTGGCAGTAGAGTTGGATAAGGATAGGCTTTATGCAATGTTAGACAAAAAAAAGCCAAAATATTCTTTTAGCTTAATTAAAAAGATTGGGCTAAATGGGTTCTTATTTGGGGTTATTGGTGGGTGGCTGTCAAGAAAATTGGGAAA
>Ga0209541_10009085_pt1 | contig 16184 bp, 20 predicted proteins | sample RifCSPlowO2_01_FD_184027 | JGI IMG/M metagenome (GOLD analysis project Ga0209541, IMG submission 184027) | Groundwater microbial communities from Rifle, Colorado - Rifle CSP2_plank lowO2_0.1 (SPAdes) (version 2) | ecosystem: Environmental > Aquatic > Deep subsurface > Groundwater | place...
ATGGACAAAACAGCAGAAATCAAAAGATATTGATATTGTTTTACCTGAGATAAAAGAGCTTGGGTTTTTGAAGAAAAAATATAATCTTGTTAAGAATGACAGGCTGAAGAAATACGAGATTAAGATAGATGAAGTTGATATTGATGTTTATGTGCCTTACTATTCAAAGCTTGCGCTGCCTCTTGAGGAGGTGGCCAGAAAAACAGCCAAGATTGAGGGGTTTGAAGTTGCTGCCCCTGAAATTTTGCTTATGCTAAAACAAGGGGCTGAACTTGACAGAGGGGAGAGTGTTAAAGGGTTGAAGGACAGGATAGATATTATGACGCTTTTATGCTTTACAGGAATAGATTTTGCTTATTACAGAGAGCTTTTGGCAAGGCATAAGCTGGAAAACTATAGGCAGAGGCTGAAAATGATAATCAGCTCTTTTAAGGATGTTAAATACCTGAACCTGAATGTTCAAGAGTATGCAAGAAAGAAGAAAGAGCTGCTCAAGAGGGTTTAGCTTCTTTGCCAGACAATTATGTTCTTTTTTCTTATTTCCTTAATCCTATGCAAAGGGATGTAAGTTAATTTTTTGTTTATTTCAAGCAGCATGAAGGGAGGTTCGATTGCCATTATGCCTGTGTATTTGACTTCTTTGTTTTTGTTTTCAACCCGGTCATGATAATGGATTGTGTAAAGTTCCTGGTTCTCTCTTTTGTCCCACTTGATTTTGTTTAGAAGGTCTAGGATGTAGATCATGTTTCTATAATAGCCTCGTCTATTTTTTCTGAAGAGCCTTCATCGAAAAAGGTTTCATGGCATGTATTACAGACTTCTGCATCAAATTTTCCTATTAATTTTCCGTACAGGCTGAAGTCTGCTTTTTTCTTTTCAAGTTCTCCTTTATTGCATAAATAACATTTTGCCATCTATTTTGCCATCTATCTTTATAGTATATAATGTTTGGGTTTGTTAGTTGTCCTGAAACCACTAATCTGGAACCTTTAAACCAAAACATATATAAATAACCAAGATATTGGTTTATATGAACCAATAAAGTGGGTTAATATGATAACTGAAAAAAGGCTTAGGATGTTTAATGTTTTTGCTAGGAAACCCTTTGGGGAGTTTACAAGAAACCAGATAAAGAGGGAATCAAAAGAAAAATCAAATAATGGCCTGGCATTAGCGGTAGATCAATTAAAAAAAGAGGGAGTAGTAATAGAAAAGAAGATTGGAAGGTCTGGGTTGCTGATGCTGGAACTTAGCAATGAGCTGACTATTGCTTATATCTCATTGGCGAACAGGCTGGGGATTAAGGGGGAGGTTGAGGCTGCACTTCTTGAATTAAAAAAAGAAATTAGTTCAATAACTCCTTTTTATGCCCTTGTTATCTTTGGCTCCTATGCTGCGGGCGAGCAAAAAAAGAGTTCTGATTTAGATATTGCTGTGCTAATTGACGGGGTGGAGAAAAGAGGAAAGATAGAGGCCGCGATTAATAGTGCTAGGTTAAAGGTTCTGCTCAGGATTGATGCCCATGTTATTTCAGGATCAGAATTTATCGGAATGCTTACTAATGATGAGGAGAATCTTGGGAAGCAGATAGCAAGAAAACATCTTGTGGTTCATAATCAGGGGATATTTTATGACATTGTTGGAGGGGGGATGAAACATGGATTCCATGTGTAGCCTATATATTCAGAGAGCTGAGAATGAATTAAACCTGGCGATGATGATCCTGAGGATTAGTGATGATAAAGAGTTGCAAATCTCAGTATTTAGCCTGAAAGAGGATACTTATTACAGCGGGGTCATCTCTCATGCGTATTACTGCATCTTTTATGCTGCTAAGGCATAGCTTTTAAAACAAGACATTAATCATGGGGCAGTTGTGCCTTGTTTTAACTAGTAAGCGACCTGTTGCAGCCCCATTATAATTTGTGTCGCTTACTATTTTAGCAAAAGGGATTAAAACAAAACCCCCAGAAGAGCATAGAAAAACATTTGAGGAGTTTTCACATTTTGTTGAAAACGGAGTTTTGGATGTAGAGCTTTTGAGGATTTACAAGAGCATGATTATAAAAGCAGATACCTTACTTGGGATATTCGGGGCTGAGAAAGAGAAAAGAGGAAGATTCACATACAGAAAGATGCCACAGGCAAACAGAGAGCCTGCAAAAGAGAGTGCTGGCAATGGCGAGTTTTTCTTTAAGAATGTTTATATGCTGATTAATGCTTTGGAGAAATAGGGGGTAGAGATTAGTTTTCCTGAAAATACTGGTCTAGGAGGATTCTTTCATTGATTTCTCCCATTAAATTTACCAGCATTAGCTCTTTTGCCTTTTCTTTTGGATATTATGAATCATAAAGATTATGATAAGAAGTTTGGTTACTGATAAGCTTTTTTTCTTATTTTTTCTTAAATGATTTTTCCTTTCTGCTTTTGACCCAAAATAATCCACCGATTAGCCCAACAACTAACAACGTACCACCAACCCAAGAATTTGTATTCATTGATAAATCTGCGATTGCATTTCCTGTGATTTTTGATTGAAAAAAAATTAAACTCCCTAAGAATCCCCCCATGCAAAGCATTATAGAGATTCTTTGTTCGAGAGATTTTTTCTTTTTTGCTTCTTGTTCGAGTTCGGAATGAATTTCTTGTCCAAGTTCTCTACCCAATTTTTTAGCTCCCGCTATTAATTCTAGAGGAGTTCTATATCTGGAGTTATAATGTCGAGCATTTCCTGAAGGATAATTTTCTCTTCTTCTTATTTTTCCTCTAAAATCATGAATCTTTTGGGGCTTTTGGGGGTAACTTGTATCTTTTTCAGTTAATCTAGAAAATAAAAATGGATTTTCAATTCCGATTATTGGTGCGATATCTGAATCATCAATTCCATATTTTTCTTTAACCTCCGGTTCTAATTTCCTCGCATGCTTAGGAAATATTCTACCATTCATTTTAACACTTGTGCATTGAATATCTTTATCAAACCCGAATCTCTCAGGATGTTTTAATAATGCTACAATTGAACCAGGACTCTTTCCCCCATCCCAATCTGTATCATAAACCAAAATGTTAGCCTCTTTATTTTTAATTCTCTTTCTAAAGAATTCTTCCAGTTTTCTTTTCTTCTTACCATCTCCCTTAAACATAACTTCTCGAACTTGTCTGGGGTCAACTCTATAAAATTTAGGTAAAGGACTATTTTGGTAAGCTTTACGCAAAGCTTCTTTTATTAAATAACCTGAAGGAATAGATGAAGTTTCTGTAAGGAACACATATTTCGGATTATACTCATGGATTTGTTTTATTGTTTCCTCATATTTTTGAACCCATTCTTTTTTATGTTCGTCAAACTCTTTATAATATTTAACATCTTTACGGACTAAATTAGCATCAATGCCATAAACATACGCTTTATCACTGCTTGTTGGATAAGTTTTATCTTGGCCTGGAGAAGGCTTTTGATAATATAACTCTGAAACAGTTTCATAAACATGAATTAAAGTTTCAGGAGATAACGAATTTTTTTTCTTGAGAACATTTTCTAAATACTCTATTCTTTTATCCACTCCCCCTAATTGTTTAAGATGACTATCTATTTCATTGATTGTTACCCTGGGATTTCTCCCTTTTACCATAACTTTTTTAGATATATTAACTATAAAAAGCTATCTTAGAGAACAATCTTTCCACCCATATGATTATTACCTCTCATCAAAATACTGGTCCGGGAGGATTCTTTCATTAAACTCCCCTCTTAGATTTTCCTGGATTAGCTCTTTTGCTTTTGATGAAGGATAGTTGCTGAGAAGGAATGCCAGCTTGATAAATGCTGTTTCTGTGGTCATGTCATTGCCTGAGATTATCCCTAGTTCCTGAAGCTCTTTTTGTGGAGAGTAGATATTCATGTTAACCCTGCCAAAGATGCACTGGGAAGTTAGAACTACAATGCAGCCTGATTTGATGAGCTTTGCTAAAGCTGATTTGTTTTTTTGGTTAATCTTTGAATATTTGTCTTGTGAGATTGGGAAGTGGCCTAAGCCTGTGCCTTCTATTATTAGGCCTTTATAGCTTTTAAATGCCAGGATGTTTTCTGGAAGGATATTTGTGTGGCTCTTTAAGATGCCCACTTTTATATTTTCCCTGAAGTAGTTTACTTCTAACTTACCCTCTTTTTGATTGGGCTTTTCAATGTATTCAAGCTTGTTATCCTGAAATGAAACTTTTGCAATTGGCTGGGAGTTTATTGGCTTGAAAGCATCTCTTCTTGAAGTATGCATTTTTCTTGTTTTTAATGCAGGAAGGATAAAGCAGAAATCATCTGATGAAGAGGAGTGCATGCAAATTGCTACCCCTTTGAAATCTGAGCCTAAAATAAACTTTATTGAGTTTAAAAGATTGGATTGTGAGTCTGAGGAGCCTCGGTCAGAAGAGCGCTGGCTGCCGACGAGGATTATTGGCATTGGGGGATTTTCAAGCATGAATGCCAAGGCTGCTGAGGTAAAATGCAGAGTGTCTGTGCCATGGGTTATGATAATGCCCTTGGGATTGTTTTTAATTTCTTTTTGGAGCGCTTTTGCAAGCAGGTTGTAGTGGGAAAACCTCATGGATTCTGACATGATGTTAAAAGGCTGTTTGTAAGAAATATTTGCCATGGAGGTTATTTCAGGAATATTATGAATGATTTCTTCAGGAGTTAATGATGCAATCACTGCGCCTGTTTTGTAATCTACTTTACTTGAGATTGTTCCACCGACTGAGATGATTGAGATTTTTGGGAGATTGTGATGCTGCTTTAAGCTTTCTGTTTTGGTTTGCTCTTCTTTGTGTTTTTCCTTTATTTGGAGCGAGAGTATTTTTGATTTTTCAATGCCAATGTTATAACCATTGTCAAGCTTTAATAAAATAGTATTTTTTTTTGGTGATTGGATAAAAATCCCTGAGAATTGCTGGCTTGTTGTTTTAACTAGTAGTAAATCTCCTTGTTTTGGTGATGGGTTTTTTCCCATAGAAAGCTTATGGCGAGGAGTTTAAAGAGCATTTATATTTTGGAATATATAGTTTGCAGTTTAAGAAAGTTTATATACTCAGTGAGTGTATAAATTTAAAAAATAAGTTAATGATTTTAACTGGACATTAAAATCATTTCATTGGGCATCAAATCTTTTCTGGACAAAAAGATTTGAACTGAATAGTCAAAAACTTTTTTCTTAAAGGGGATATAGGAAGAACTAGATTATAAAGCTTATGCTAGTTTGAAATATATTTTCCAGTATAATGATCATAGGATCAAATAAAAAAGTAGAAAGGGGGAATGCAAAATGGACTTTTTAATCCAGGATGCTCTAAAAGGAGCAAAAGAAGATAAGTTTGCCAATATCCAGGTTGGCAAAGCAACAATTAAAGTTGTTGGCTGTGGTGGGGCTGGAACAAACATGACTTCTTGGTTATATAAGAAGGGAATTCAGGGGGCTGAAATTTTTGCTATTAATACTGATAAACAGCACCTAGATATAAGCGAGGCAGATGCTAAGATATTAATCGGAAGAGAGCTTACAAAAGGCCTGGGTGCTGGCGGGTATCCAAATGTTGGAAATGAAGCTGCTAAAGAAAACCTTTCTGAGCTGAAAGAGATTGTTAAAGGTGCAGACATGGTTTTCATAACTGCTGGAATGGGTGGAGGAACAGGAACAGGAAGTGCGCCTGTTGTGGCAAGATTAGCCAAGGAATCTGGCTCAATTGTAATTGGCACTGTTACAATGCCTTTGGATATTGAAAGAGCAAGAGTTGACAAGGCTGAGTTTGGCTTGCAGCAGTTAAGAGAGGTTTGTGACACTGTAATTGTGATTGACAATAACAGATTAGTTTCAATTGCCGGGAACCTGCCATTAAGACAGGCTTTTGCAGTTGCTAATGAGCTTGTTAGCACAATGATAAAAGGGATTGTAGAAATCATTGCTGTTCCAAGCCTGGTAAACCTTGACTATGCAGATGTTAAAGCTATAATGTCAAATGGCGGGGTAAGCGTAATTGGAATCGGAGAGAGCAATACAGACCAGAGAGTGCATGAAGCTGTTAAAAGAGCACTTAGCAATCCATTACTTGATGTTAGCTATGAAGGAGCAACAGGTGCATTAATCCATATTTCAGGCGGAGAGGACTTGACATTGGATGATGTAAGCAGGGTTGGCGAGATTGTGACTGAAAGCCTGGATGCTGATGCACAGGTCATCTGGGGAGCAAGAGTAGCACCAGAAATGAATGGGAAGCTAAGGGTTATGACTATTATAACTGGAGTAACAAGTCCATATGTATTGGGCAAGCAAAACAGAAAAGCTCAATCAGTAGAGAACAAGAGATTAAGCAATGAGCTTGGCATACAAATGCTGAGATAATGCTCAAATAAGGCATGAAAGGATTTCTACCCCCCTTAAATGCCTAAAAAAGGGGCTGATGCTTTTGCATTGGCCTTCTTTCTTTTTATTTTTTATTTTTGGAAGCAAAGATTTATAAATTTTTACTCCTTTATTGCAGGATGCCTGAAGAGATTGGAACTACATCATGGAGTTTGCGACATTACTTTGGCAATCATGTTGGATGGGCAAGACAAAAATTATTATATCCAGATGATGTGGTTGCTGATTTTGAAGGATATCAGGAGAGGCTTGTTTCTGGGCTTAGAAAGATTTTAGATGAGAGATTACCCGAATCTAGAGGGATTACTTATCAAGTCCTTCAAGAGCTTATTGATATTGCAGAAAGGAAACCTTGGGATGATGGAGAGGTTATTAAGGAGCTTTACAAAAAGTTTTTTGAACTCCAAAAAGAACCTTATGATGAGGGTAGGTTTTTTTAGGGTTATGAATTGCTAGCTCTTTATTTTTTAGAATCTTCTTCGGGAAAAGCTATTGAACTGGCGATTCTGTTCAAGAGGTCCCAAAAAGGTATTACAACAAACAAGTCTTTTGGCTTTATAAGTTTCTCAATAATCTCTTTTTCTTCCTGAGTAACTCTTGTTTTATGAAAACATTCTGCTGTTAAACCTGTAACAGAGCCTAGGTTTCTTACATCTCTAATATCAGCTCTATGAAGACATATGCTAGTAAGGTCTGCTCCTTTGAGGTCTGCGCCATAAAGGTTTGCTCCACTGAGGTCTGCTTCCCTGAGGCATGCGTGTGTGAAATCTGCTTCCCTAAGGTCTGCTCTACTAAGGTTTGCTTTTGTAAGGAATGTTTTTACTGCCCTTAAATATGGAAGATATATTTCTGGAGCAAAAAACCCTTGGAAATCAGAGTAACTTATGTTTATTGGGGAATATCTAAAGTCGCCAATGGTGGATAGTCTGAGATTTGCAGAATAGCTGTTTAATTCTCTAAGCTCCTGAGGTGTAAGAAGACGAGAAGGTTCTAAAACCCTGTATGTAAAATCCCTTTTACCTGCTTTGATATTTTTTGTTAATTCTTTAACAGTGATGGGCTGGCGTGTTGATTTGTATTCATGGTTTTCTGGCATGATTCTGCAGGAGCAAGAGAATTTATAAACCCTTTGTTTTGTTACTACTTTGAAATTATATTTTTATGGGATTGTTCCAAAAGTTTTATATATGGGGTATACCTTAGGTATACTATGGAAGATGTAACAACTATTAAGATTCAGAGAAGCACTAAATGTGTTTTAGAGCAGCTTAAGCACGGCCCTGAGAGCTATGATGAAGTGGTAAGGGATTTGGTATTGCTTGCTAAAACCAAAAGCCTGAAAGAAGAGTTGATAAAAGCGTATAAAGAGATGGGGGAGAGAGATGTTAAAATCATAGAAGAATGGGATAACTCTTCAAGGGAGTTGGAGGATTAGAGAATATAGAGGTTAATCATGCTTGAGGTAAAAAGAGGGGAGGTTTGGCTTGTGAATCTTGATCCTACGATTGGACATGAGATTAAAAAGACCAGGCCAGGAGTGATTATACAGAATGATATTGGAAATAAATACAGCCCTATAACTATTATTGCTCCTGTGACCTCACAAAATGTGGAGAAGGTTTATCCTGTGGAAGTTTTTTTGCCTAAAAGGATTTCGGGGCTTAAGGAAGATTCAAAATTACTGCTTAATCATATAAGAGCCGTGGATAAGAGAAGATTGGTTAAGAAATTAGGAAGGCTTGATGCTGGATTAATGTTACAGGCTGATGAAGGGTTAAGAATAAGCCTGGGGCTGGTTGAGATAAGATAATGCTTTTTTTGAGCTATTTTTTCTTTTTGATTTTTAGCTGGTGAATGCTGTTTGGCTTGGTAGTTGGAATTTGTTGGACAAATGCTATTAGAATTAAATACTGGCAGGAGTTAAAGACTTAGAAAGAGCAAGCTTCTCTTTTGGGCTAATTTTCCATAGATCCAATGTTTGGCTTTAGGATGAGAGAAATACACGGCTTTACTCCCCGGATTATTGCAGATATTGCTGCCAGCTCTTCATCAGATAACCTGGCTGTTAAACCTTTGGTCTGGGTTGTTTTAAGAATTAATATCTTAGGACTGGCATCTTTGATAATGTCTGCCAGGCTGAGAGCTGCAGCTATATAATTTCCGCCTAGATGAGTGTAAATCAAGTTAATGGAATTTTCTCCTGGGAGGCAGATTATTCCATAGATTTGATTGGTAAACTCACCCTTGTAGAGTTCGCAATAAGGTTGTCTTGCGATTTCTTCTTCCATAAAATTAGCTATACAGAAAGCTATTTAAGGTTATTTTTTTGAGCTATTTTTTTCTCTTGAATTTTTCCTTAATTTTTACTGAGAGTTTTTTTGATTTTTTTTCCAGCTTTTCCTGGGCCTTGAATGTTGGGAATAGCCCTGGGGAGTTTGAGATTTGCCCTGGAGACCTTTCCCTTGTGCCAAACTCATTATAATGGACTAAGAATTCAATGTGATGCCTGGTTGAGGATTGCTCTTCTTTTGAATAGCCTAATGGAATGATGATATGAGGGGTTACACCAGGCGGAATCCCGAGTATTGTGGAGACCTCTTCATGGTCAAATGCCCCGACCCAGCATGAGTTAATGCCTAGGCCAGCTGCTGACAATAAGATGTTTTCTGCTGCTGCTGAGCAATCCTGGATTGAGTAGGTTTTGGCTTGTTCATGATATAACTTTTCTAAATCAGAATCAGAAGAGCAGATGACTATGATAACAGGTGCCTGGGCGAGCCAAGATTGATTAAATGAAGCTTTGGCTAGTTTTTCTTTTTTGATTTCATTTGTTATGATTATGAATTTGAATGACTGAACATTACCTGCATTAGGTGCCCTGATTGCTGCCCTTAGGATTTTTTCCAGGGAAGCCCATGATACTTGCTTGTCTGTAAAAGACCTTGCTGAAAATCTTTTGTTTATTGCTTCAAGAGTTTCCATTGATAAGGTTTAAAAGTAGGATTGTATTTAAAGCTTTTTATGCTGTATAAAGAACTGGTTAAGGTGTATGAAGCACTGGCTAAAACAAGCAAAAGGCTTGAGAAAACTGAAATTATTGCTGATTTTTTAAAAGAGGTTAAAGAGGATGAGCTGCAGGCTATAATTTATTTATTAAACGGGAATGTGTTTCCCCTGGATGATGACAGGAAAATCGGGTTTAGCTCAAGGTTAATGATTAAGGGAGTAAGCCTGGCTGCTGGTGTTGGTGCTGGAGAGCTTGAAAGAAAAATGGCCAGGGTCGGGGACCTGGGGAAAGTTGCTGAAGAGGCTCTTGGAAAGAAAACACAGGCAACATTGTTCAGCAAGAGCCTTACTGCTGGTAAAGTTATTGAGAATATAAGAAAACTTGCCAGCCTTGAGGGCGAGGGGACTGTTAACAGGAAGATTAACCTTGTGGTTGAGTTATTAAGCCACTCAAGTGGGCTGGAAGCAAGGTATATTGTGAATACTGTTTTGGAAAAACTGAGAGTTGGGATTGCTGAGGGAATTATAAGGGATGCGATTGCCAAGGCTTATAATGTTGATACTAAGGAGGTTGAAAGAGCTGCTGATTTAGCTGGAGATTATGGAGAGATTGCTGTGCTAGCAAGAGATGGAAGATTAGATAAGGTAAAACTTGAGGCTGGGAGGGCTGTTAAGTGCATGCTTGCCTTGATCGGAGTGGATTTTGACAGCGTGTTTGAAGCGCTTGGGGATAATGTGCAGTTTGAGCAAAAACTAGATGGGTTCAGGTTGCAATGCCATTTCGATGGAAAAAAATACTGGCTGTATACAAGAAGAATGGAGAATGTTACCAAGCAATTTCCAGATGTTGTTGAGCATGTAAAAAAATATGTTAATGCAAAAAGCTTTATTATTGACTGCGAGGCTGTTGGCTATGACAGGAAAACAAAAAGATATTTGCCTTTCCAATCGATTTCCCAAAGGATTAAAAGAAAACATAATGTGCATGAGATGGCTGGGAAGTTTCCGGTTGAGCTGAATGCGTTTGATGTTGTTTATTATAATGGGGAGAGCTTAATGAATACTCCTTTAGAGAGAAGAAGAGAAGTGCTTGAGAAGATTATTAATGAGAAAAAATGGGAGATTATATTGACGAAGAAGCTGGTTAGCAATGACAGGAAGAGAGTTAGTGATTTTTTTGAGAATGCCTTGAGAGAGGGGCATGAGGGGTTGATGGCTAAAAAACTTGATTCATTGTACAAGCCTGGAAGGTATGTTGATGGGTGGATGAAGATTAAAAATGTGCTTGAGCCTTTGGACCTGGTTGTTGTCAAGGCTGAGTATGGGGAGGGGAAAAGGGCTGGGTGGCTGACAAGCTTTACTTTGGGGTGCAGAGATGGGGGAGGGTTATTAGAAGTTGGGAAAGCCAGCACTGGTGTAAAAGAGAAGAATGAGGGATTAACTTATAAAGAGATGACCAGGCTGCTGAAGCCTTTGATTGTAAAGCAGAGTGGCAAGGAAGTTAGTGTCAAGCCAAAGGTTGTTTTGGAGGTTGGTTATGAAGAAATCCAGAAAAGCCCGAGCTATTCTTCTGGCTATGCTTTGAGGTTTCCAAGAGTGTTAAGGGAAAGGCCTGACAGGGATGTTCATAACATAGACTCTTTAAAAGATGTTGAGAGAATTTATGGGACCCAGCGGGGAAAAAAATAGGTTTATATACTTTACAGATATTAGTAAAATAAAAGAGGTTGAGGTTATGCTAAGCGATAAAGAGATTGGGATGCTGGTTATTGTAGCAGGGATTGTCTGCTTATGGATTATTGTGATCGTGGTGCTATCATTGAGATTAAGAAAGAGAAAATGGAAGGTAAAAGAGGCAAAGGAGCTTGATGGAAGGGGGGTGGAGATTACGAATTATATTAAAGGGGCGAGAGATGCTGGGCTGGATGATGGCATTATAAAGAATAACCTTGAGTCTGTTGGCTGGAGCAAAGAAGAGGTATATAAAGCATTTGGTGAGGTTTGATGCCTGATATTACAACTGGAAAATAATAATGTTTATATATCAGCGTTAATTTCCTTAGTGTGGAGTAATAACTTTAATGGGTAACTATAAGATAAAAAAAAGAGGGTTGCACCTAGGAGGGTGGTTATAAATGATTGTTAAAGAAGAATTTTTAAACAAGTTAAGGGGGCTATTCAGCCTGAACCTTTATGAAGTGAAGATTTGGACTGCATTGCTTTCCAGAGGAATCAGCACAGCTGGAGAACTTTCTGAGATTGGGAATGTGCCAAGAAGCAGGGCTTATGACATTTTGGAAAGCCTTGAGAAAAAAGGCTTTGTTGTTATGAAGCTTGGAAAACCGATTAAGTACCTGGCTGTTGATCCTGGTGAGGTTGTTGAAAGGGCTAAGAAACTTGCAAGAGAGGATGCTGAGGATAATGTGAAGAAACTGGAAGACATGAAAGGGACTGATGTGCTGAAAGAGCTGGATGTTCTGCATAAAGAAGGGATAGAGTTTATTGAGCCAACTGATTTATCCGGGGCTATTCGCGGAAGGCATAATGTTTACAGCCATATGGAGACCATGCTTAAAGGAGCGAAGAAAAGCGTTGTGCTTGTTACAACTGGAAAAGGGCTTGTAAGAAAATTAGAGGCTTTAGGGAATACTCTGGAGAAACTGAAGAAGAAGAATGTCAAAATCAGGATTGCTGCTGACATTAACAAAGCAAGCCTTAATGCTGCAAAGGACTTAAGCAAGATTGGCGAGGTAAGAGGGATTAACAAGCTTGGGGCAAGATTCTGCATTGTTGATGGCGAGAATTTAATGTTTCTTGTGATGAATGATGAGAGTGTTCATCCAAGCTATGACATTGGTGTGTGGGTTAATACACCTTTCTTTGCTTCAGCTTTGGAGAATATGTTTGAGCTTGCATGGAAGGATATGCAGCCTATTGACAAAGTGAAAGTCTAATTTGGACTTTACTTTTTCTTTTTTTATTTTCTTAAATTTTCTTATTTTTTCTTGTATTTTCTTATTATTACTTTATGAAATAAGCTTTTTTAAAGATAAATATTTTTAAACATCAGATGTTTTCTAGCACTATGCAAAAATTTATTTCTGCTGAACCCAGGGTGGAATTGGTGTATCCTCCTGAAAATCCTCTTGGAATGGTTGTTGCTGCAGCCAGGTCATGTTATTCTCCTGAGGTTGTGGGTGTTGAAGATGTGGATTTGGTGGATGGTGGGAGAGATGACGGGATAATGAGGGGAATTTATGAAGGAGGCCATCATACTACATTCCAGCATCCTAGTTTTACATTTAAGTTAAGCAATATTTCAAGACAAGCTATATGGTCTTTTCTTCATGCACACATATTTTATAATTCGAGCCAGGTAAGCCAAAGATATGTAAGAATGGGTTGTGGAAATTTTGCAATTCCCCTGCTTGAAGGGGATGCTCTGGGGATTTATAAAGGGGTGGTTAGAGAAAGCTTTCAGGCTTATGGCGAGCTGATAGGGGGATTAAAACCTTTTGTTGAAAAGGAGTTTAGAGAAAGATTCCCGAAACCTCAAAAAGGGGATAAACTCAAGATAGAAAGGAAGGCTCAGGAGATAGCAAGGTATGTACTGCCGGTAGCTACATTTGCGAATATGTATCATACTGTTAATGGGATTTCTCTTTTAAGATATTGGAGAATGTGTAATCAGTTTGATGCACCTTTAGAGCAGAGAATTGTGGTTGGCAAGATGGTAGAAGAGTTACTCAGATTGGAACCAAAGTATGCAAGAATACTGGAAGGCCCTATTTCTTTAGAAGATACTCCTGAATACAGGGCGCTTGGGGGAAGTGAGCCTGCTGGGGACAGGGGGTTTTTGGAAGAGTTTGATGCCAGCCTTGATGGAAGGGTTTCAAGGCTGATAGGCTGGGAAGCGAATGGGGAGGAGATACTAGCTGATTCTGTACGAGGGGTTCTGGGTATGCGTAGAGAAAGAATGAGCGATGATGAAGCAGTAGCTTTAGCACTGGACCCCAGTTTAAATCCTTTATTCGGAGAGACTATGAATGTAACAACACATTCAAAATTAGGAAAGGTGTTGCATAATGTACATTACACTTTTAGAACAAAGTTAAGCCATACTGGAGATTCTCAGAATCAAAGGCATAGAATGGTTCCGGGCTCAAGACCGGTGCTGTCAGCACAGTTGACTGATGAGCCTGATTATATAACACCAGAGTTGATAATGAGAGATTCTAAGGTTAGAAAGGTGTATGACGATATTATGGGAAGGATGTGGGATGGGTTCAGGAGATTAAAAGCAGAGGGCGTGCCTTTGGAATTTGCGATGTATTGTTTACCCAATGCTTTGCCTGTAAGATTTACAGAATCAGGGGATTTAGCTAGTTTAAGGCACAAATATGCCATGAGGCTTTGCTTTAATACTCAAGAAGAGATTTGGAGAGCTGCTGTGGAACAGGTAGGACAAATTAGAGAAGTGAGCCCCGGGATTGGAAAGTTCCTATTGCCTCCTTGCGGCTTAAGAGAACTTGCAGATAAGAAGCCAGTATGCCCTGAGATAAAAGGGGGGAGATATTGTGGGGTGCCTGTTTGGGGATTAGAGTTAGAAGATTATAAAAGATTGGTTTAATTACAGGCTTGTTATTTTAGTCTTTTAATCATTTATTATACATGGGTTTAAACGCCCTGAAAATTTTATTTGGGAAAAAGGATATTTATAGCTTTCTATAGCTTTTGTATAATGCTGTAAGGGCTTTTGACCTTGCTTTTATTACTTCTGAAGGGAGCTGCTTTAATTTTGATGCTGGTGTTTTTGGCCTTGATGAGAACATGGAGATGTTTAATACTTCTGGCTTGGTTTTTTTGATTAAGCTTAATGTTTTTTGGAAATCTTTTTCTGTTTCTGTTGGATAGCCAACTATGATGTCTGTTGCGATGGTGGTTTCTGGGTATTGCTTTTTTGGATATTGCTTTCTGAAAGAGCTTACTATTTTTTTAAAGTCAGCTACTGAATGATGCCTGTTCATCTCTTTTAATACCTTGTCAGAGCCTGACTGGACGGGAATGTGAGTGAATTTCTGGATGTTAGCTGATTGATAGGATTTTAATAATTCAGGGAGGATTTTTTTTGTGTGTTGAGGGTTCATCATGCCTACTCTTATTTTGTAATCACCTGGAACTTGAGTTAATGCATTTAATAATTCAGGGAGGGATGTTTTAATGTCAAAGCCATAGCAGCCATTGTCCTGGGATGTTAAGTAGATTGTTTTGCAGCCATCTTTAACTGCCTGTTTAAATGCTTTTTTTATGTCCTTTATGCTGTAGCTTTTCAGATTGCCCCTTGAAAGCTTGGTTGAACAAAAATTACACCTGTTAAGGCAGCCCTGGCTTGCCGGGATTATTGCTATGCCTTTGTTTTTCCTTATTACTGGCAGAGTAATTCTTGATTCTTGTTTTTCTGAGAATTCATCTTTTGGATTATTGAGGATTGCCGGGAGTTTTGTAATTGAGTTGGTGCCTATTACTGCTAACAACTGAGGAAATCTTGTTCTTAGGTTAATTGCTTTTGAAAGGCAGCCTGCGATGATTAATTTTTGCTTTTGGCTTAGCTTTTCCTGAATGTAAGAAATGATTTTTGACTGAGTGGCGTTTTTAACAGAGCAGGTGTTTATTATGATGATATCTGCTGCTGATGCTTTATTGGTTATTGAATGGCCTGATGCTTTTAATAAACCTGCTATTGTTTCTGAGTCTGAGATGTTTGCCTGGCAGCCATAGGTTTTGATGTGGACTTGCATAGTTTTATTGAAAGAGGTGAATTTATAAATGTTCATTTCTTTGTTAACTTATGGAAGAAAGAGAAGCAAAAGCATTCGCTGAAAAACAATTTCGGAAACTTTCTGAGCTTGATTGCCAATGGAATCTTCTGCATGCTCGTTATGTTGGCATGGCTGTTGAGGAGATCTCTAAAGGTAAGCCTGAATCTGTCGATATAAAGAGGTTGAAAGCTCTTTCTTGGGTGCATGATCTTGGTAAGGTAAAACAGGAAGAGGGTCACCCTGAATGGGGGGTTAAACTTTTGGAGAAAAGTTTTGAACTTAATGAAACTGACAAAGATTGTATTTTAAATCATAGTTCTTTGAAAAAACCTGTTTCAAAAGAAGCAAAAGTTTTTCAAAAAGCTGATGGGATTTCGCTGTTTTATCCGGAAGTGCTCTCCTTTCGGTTTTGGGCAGAGGCAAAAGAAGGGAAATCTTTTGATGAGATTCTTATAGGGATTAAGGAGATGTATGAGAAATATCTTAAGGCATATGCTGCAGATGTTGAGGCTGTAAATCTTTTGAAGAGGAAATATACGGCTTTTTTTGAATATCCATCTTGGTAGCAAAGCTTAGATTTATAAAGATTTTTTTATATGGGGGATTATGAGAATCTCTCTTGGAGAAAATCCGAATAAAGAAAGAATAGACCTTGTTGCTTGTTGCATGAGTGTAGAAGAGCTTTTTGGGTTTAGCCTATTATGGAATGAGATAGCTGCCTTAAGACATTATCTCAGGTGCTTTGATGGAGAGCAAAAGAGAAACCCTTCTTCTGAGTCTTACCCCGGGTGGTTTTGGTTTTTAGTGGATTATTTTGAGCTCGACCTTTATGAACTGGGTAAGACAGGCATTACAATTATTGAGGCGGGTGGAGAATTAAGCAAGGAATATGGGCTTGGCTTAATAAATGGCTTAGAGGATGAAATTAGCCCCATCCATGAAAGATTT
>Ga0209541_10009088_pt1 | contig 16182 bp, 11 predicted proteins | sample RifCSPlowO2_01_FD_184027 | JGI IMG/M metagenome (GOLD analysis project Ga0209541, IMG submission 184027) | Groundwater microbial communities from Rifle, Colorado - Rifle CSP2_plank lowO2_0.1 (SPAdes) (version 2) | ecosystem: Environmental > Aquatic > Deep subsurface > Groundwater | place...
CTATTTTGCCAGGGGCGTCAACGAGTTTTCGGTGGTGGGCAATGTGGATGGCGCCCTCCAGCAAATGAACCAGGCGGTAACGCTTAACCGCGATAACGACACTTATTATCGTTCGCTGGCGCAGGTAGGGCTCACCAAAGTCCAGTTGATTGTAAACGCGGCCAATACCGCCCAGAACCCTAATCTGCTGAATGATTTTCAGGCGGCGGTCTCTAACGCCATCAGTTACGGCCAGCAGGCAACCCAGATCAATCCGAACGACTCGCTAAACTGGGCTACGTTGGGATTCGTCTATCAATCGCTGGTGCCGTTCATCGAGGGCTCTGAAGGCGCCGCTCTTAGCGCCTATGACAAGGCATTAGAATTCGATCCCAAAAACCCCGCACACGAGTTCAGCCGCGCGAGCACCTACATGGCGCTATCGGATCGCGCGCAATTGCGTCTTAATCAAGCCGGCCTAACCCCGCAAGTCACCGAAGCTCTAACAAAACAGCGCACCGAGTCCTTGGAAAACGCGCGCATTTCGCTCGAGAAATCAATTCAGTTAAAACCCGATTACGCTCAAGCCAATTATCTTCTGGCGCAGGTGCTGATCAGGCAAGGGAATTTAGCCCTAGCGATTCAGCAAGTGGAGGCGGTGCGGCCGCTGGCGCCGTTTGACATCGGGGTTGCCTTCCAACTCGGAGTGCTTTACTACCAGGCGAATGATTTCGCTAAAGCCGAAGGCGAGTTTATGCGGGCCATCAGCATTAACGATAGCTATTCAAACGCGCGTTACTTTTTAGGCCTTCTCTTTGACCGCAAGGGCGAAAAGACCAAAGCTATCGGGCAATTCAAGCACATCGAGACATTCAATCCTGACAATCAAGAAGTCAAGAGAATCATTGCGAATCTTGAATCCGGCAAGGCGGCACTCGCCGGCATCTCGCCGCCGGCACCTCCTCCGACGGAGCGGCGCGCGCCGCCGGTCCCCGAAGCTAGTGGATCCGGTAACGAAAGCGGTGTCGGGCAATAGTTGCCGCAGAAACATACGAACTCTCCCAGCCAATTCTCTTGGTTAAATGGTCTTAAGACTGCTACAGAAAGAGATTCCGTCCATACACGGAGCAGCTTTTCTTATCGGAGCCGCCGGCCTTCTGTCGCGCCTCTTGGGAGTTTTTCGCGATCGGCTGCTGGCTTCGCAATTCGGCGCCTCACGCACGCTTGATGTTTATTACGCCTCGTTTCAGATACCCGATTTCGTCTTTACGGTGTTTCTGGTGGGCGCTGCGAGCGCCGCGATTATACCGTTGTTTCTTAAGTTTTCCGCTGAGGAGCGGGGTAAAGCCGAGAAGCTGATCGGCGGGCTCTTATCGGTGTTCTCCGTCGGCGCGGTGGTCATCGCGGGCGGGGTGGCGGTATTCGCCTCGACTCTGGTGACCTTCATCGCTCCCGGATTTTCTCCGGCGGAGCACGAATTGATGACGAGAATGACCCGCATCATGATGATATCGCCGGTGTTTTTGGGCTTTTCCAATATCATCGCGGCGGTGATGCAGGCGCGCCGGCAGTTTTTGGTGTTTGCTCTTACGGCCATCGTCTATAATATCGGGATTATTCTGGGGATTCTATTTTTTGTACCGATTATGGGGGCGCGGGGGCTGGCCTGGGGAGTGGTGCTGGGAGCGGCGCTGCATCTCGCTATTCAGATCCCCGTGCTTTGGCGCGTGAAGTTTTGGCCCATATTTACAAGCTGGTCTCGAATTCAGGGTTTATCCGAGGTGTTCATGCTTTCGCTGCCGCGCGTTTTTGCGCTCTCATTGAACCAAGTAATGATGCTTATTCTGGTGGCGCTCGGTTCGTTGCTGGCCGCAGGGAGCATTGCGATCTTCCAATTTTCCAACAACCTGCGCTATTTGCCCATCGGGATTTTCGGAGTGTCTTACGCGATCGCCGCTTTCCCGAAACTTACCGAGGCAGCGCTCAAAAAATCCGGAAAAGAATTCTCCGGAGATCTTAACGCTATGGTGGAGACGATTCTTTTTTGGGTGGTGCCGCTGGCGTTTTTGACCGTGGTCTTGCGGGCGCACATTGTGAGGCTCGGGCTTGGGGCGGGGTATTTTTCTTGGGGGGATACGCGCCTTACCGCGGCGGCCCTCGCCATTCTTTCGATCGCCATGATTACCGAAGCCCTGTCGCCGCTTTTTATCCGCGCCTTCTACGCGCTTGGCAACACTCGGCTTCCATTTGCCGTTTCGCTTTTGACGGTGCTGGTGGTTGCGGGATCCGCTCCTTTTCTACTCTCGCTTTTTACGGCCCACCGCTTGAGCGGCCAGTGGATCGCGGATTTTCTTAAGGTCGGCGATTTGCCGGACGTGGCAGTGCTCGGGCTGGTTATGGCGTTAGCGCTCGGCGCGGTGGCGCAGATGGCGATGCTTGGTTTTGCGTTGAACTTCGAAATGAAGAAATTTTTTGGTGCAAGCGTCAAGAACGGCATGATGGTGGCATTATTGCGAACGGTATTCGCTGCGGGGCTTGCCGCTTTTGTTGGCTACGGCACGCTCTATATTTTATCGTTTTGGGTCTCGCTTACGACATTCTGGGGCGTGTTTCTGCAGGCTGCGGGAGCCTTTCTCACCTCGGCTATCTGCTACGCCTGGATAATGTATTTTGGCGGTAGCGAGGAGGTCCGTTCGGTGGTCGAGGCGTTTAAGAGGCACGCTTTCTCCCAGTCAGCATTGCCGGCGAGTATAGACGACGAAAGCCGTCTGCAGACGAAATAGGCGCCTTTTAGCATGCAGATTCGAAATTTCGTTATTATAGCTCACATTGACCCCGTTAGAAATCCGGTTCGCAGGCGAACCGGCAGCTCGCGACGGCGCGCCGGAGCTTACTTCTAACGGGGTTGATCACGGCTATGGCCTACCAGATAAGAAACTTTGTTATAATTGCTCACATTGATCACGGTAAAAGTACTTTAGCCGATCGCTTTTTGGAATTGACGCACACGATTGAGGGCCGCAAGATGCGCGAGCAGGTTCTGGATGCTATGGATCTGGAGCGCGAGCGCGGGATCACGATAAAAATGCAGCCCGTAAGGATGCTTTGGCATCCGCAAATTCAAAATTCAAAAATCAAAGTTCAAAATGACAATGAAAAATTCAAAATCAATCCGCCCGAGGCGGATACCAAAATTTTGCCTTTTGATTTTTACATTTTTAATTTAATTGATACCCCCGGGCACGTGGATTTCACTTATGAAGTTTCGCGGGCCCTAGCAGCAGTGGAAGGAGCTGTCCTTTTAGTTGACGCGGCGCAAGGAGTGCAAGCGCAAACGATTGCCAATTTGCATCTGGCGGAAAAGGAAGAGCTCGCCATCATTCCGGTGGTGAACAAAATAGATCTTCCCAATGCTGATTCCAAAGGGACTGCGGACGAGCTCGCAGCGCTTCTTGGCATTGATCCCGCGGAAGTTCTTTTTGTTTCCGGCAAGACCGGCGCGGGAGTTCCAGCTTTACTCGACCGCATTATCGAGGCCGTCCCCGGGCCGAAAGGGAATACTAGGGAGCCGCTCCGCGCGCTAATTTTTGACTCGCAATTCGATCCCTACAAGGGGGTAATCGTCTATGTACGCATTGTTTCCGGAAGCGTAAGAAAAGGCGAGCGTATACGGATGCTCTCCGTCAGCAAAGTCAGCGAAGTGCTCGAGGTCGGTTACTTTACTCCCGAACGGCGGGAGACCGAAAGACTCGAGGCCGGAGAAATCGGCTACATCGCTTCCGGTTTAAAGGAGGCTGGCGTGCGGGTTGGAGACACGGTTATAGCCGAACGCGATTTCGGACTGGCGGCCAAGCCGCTTGCCGGATATGATGAGCCGAAACCGGTAGTGTTCGCCTCGGTTTACCCGATGGACGCGGATGAGTTTCCCGCGTTGAAAGATGCGCTGGATAAATTGAAACTGAACGACGCGGCGCTGTCTTATGAAGTCGAGGCCTCGGAGGCGCTGGGGCGGGGATTTCGCGTGGGATTTTTGGGGATGCTCCATCTTGAAATTGTTTCGGAGCGCATCAAGCGCGAGTTCGGGATTCAGATGATAGTTTCGACGCCCTCGGTGTCTTATGTCGTGAAGTTCAGGTCCGGCGAAGAAGTGACTGTCTATGCCGCGGCGAATATTCCGGACGAGGCGGAGATTCTCGAAATCGCCGAGCCGTGGGTGAGGCTGGAAATCATTGCGCCGGCGGATTTTCTCGGCCGCATTTTGAAGCTGTTGGAAACGACGCGGGGGCGTTATGTTGACACGCGCTATCTTTCAGCGATGAGGATGCTTGTGATTTACCGTATGCCGTTGAAGGAAATCATTGTAGATTTTTACGATCGCCTGAAAAGCGCGACCTCGGGCTACGCCTCGATGGGGTATGAATTTGAAGGATATAATGCTGGGGACTTGGAACGACTCGATATTTTGATTGCCGGCAGGCGTGAGAGGGCTTTCTCGGCCGTGGTGCATAAAAACGAGTTGTACGAAGAAGGCCAGCGCATCACCACAAAATTAAAAGAGCTTTTGCCGTCGCAGGCGTTCGCTGTTCCGATTCAGGCGGCGGTTGGCGGCCGCATAATCGCGCGGGAGACTCTGTCTGCCATGCGAAAAGACGTAACGGGGTATCTTTACGGCGGAGATCGAACGCGCAAGATGAAACTCTGGAAGAAACAGAAAAAGGGGAAAAAGCGGCTGGCGGAACAGGGAATGGGCAAGGTCGAAATCCCGCCGGACGTGTTTTTGAAGATGCTGAAGAGGTGACCGTTTAGGGCCTAGGTAAGATTACTCTCGAAGAAACAAAAACCCCCGCTAGGTGGGAGGGTTTTTGTTTCCTGCAATCTTATTTATGATGGTCAGTAGGCAAGCAAGAGCGGCAAGACGGTGAAGGCCACCATGGAGAGTACCGCAATAATGGAGATGACTATCCAGATGATCCGAGCACCTTTTTTTCGTCTGGTATCGAGCATGATTTTTGAAGCTTAGCACGCACTAACCCCTTTTTCAAGTTTATGACTGCACCAAAGCTTCTTGTTTCCCGCATCATACTGCTCATAATCCTTGTCGCTGTCGCGCTGATGAGCCTTTGGGTTTTACGAGCGTATCAAGAGTTTTTGGCATTGCGCCGCGAGGAAGTAGCGCTGCGCCAGAAATTCGAGGCAGCCGAGGCGGAGAACCAGCGCCTGCGAGATGAAATTCGCATCGCAGCAACCCCGGAAGCGATTGAGCGCGATGCCAAAGCGCGCTTGAATCTCAAAAAACCCGGAGAAGAAGTAGTAGTCGTAATCCCCGCGTCTGTACAGGCGACAACTTCTGGCAACGCTAAACTCTCCATATTTGCGCGACTGGGTTCATGGTTTCGGTTGCTGTTCCGATGACTCTTTTGAGAGAAAGTCTTTAACTAACTTCTTAGCTTCCGTTTCATTGCTTATCCAGTGAATATCGCGGTGTTTCCTGAACCAGGTTTCTTGGCGTTTGGCGTAACGCCAAGTTGCCGACTCGAGTTTTGCTAGCATTGCCTCACGCGAGATTCGATGTTTGAGGTAGTCGGCAGCAATTCCGTAATCGAGCCCCAGTTCCGCCAGCCGTTTTTCGGGGATTTCCCTCTGTATTAGGTTTCGCGTTTCGCGAAGAAGCCCTCTTTGCACTCGCTTGCGGATGGCCGCGCGGATGCGTCTTCGCAGTTCGGGCCGCGGGCGGCGGATGCCGATAAAGAGCGTGTCGTACACTTTTTCTTCTGAAAGTTTCGGGATCGGTTTTTTTGTGGCTTTCGCGATTTCGATTGCACGGATCAAGCGCCGGGGATTTTTGCGGTCAACGGTTTTCGCGCGCGCCGGATCAAACGCTCGCAGAATGCGATAAAGTTCCTTTGTCGGTTTTCTCCCCAACGCTCCGCGGAGTTTTTGATTCGGCGCGACCTCGGGATATTTGATTCCTCGCGCTGCCGCGTCAATATAAAAACCCGTTCCGCCGACAAGAAATGGCAAATTGGCGCGTTTTTGGATGTCGTTAATTTTTCGTTCAGCGAGTTTTTTGAATTGCCCGGCCGAAAATCCGCGTTTCGGGTTTTGGAAACTCAAGAGATGGTGTAAAATCCCTCGCATCTCGCGTTTAGCAATTTTCCCGGTTCCGACATCGAGCCCTCGGTAAATTTGGCGCGAGTCAGCGGATACCACCTCGCCGTTAAATTTTTTGGCGAGCGCCACACCGAGCGCGGATTTCCCGGAAGCGGTCGGACCCAGAATTATGATGAGTTTAGGCAGCCAAGTTTCTATTCGATGGTTTTCCTGCATGTTTTTTCGATACTATATCCCACTACGATATTCTAAGATATCGCAGTGAAAAGTAAGTGGTGAAATGAATCTCGTTGTCTCCATACAGACCCTCTCTGGAGCATACGCCATTCTTACACTTCCCGTTAAAGATATGATCTCTGTCAGGGCGGGTCTCTTGGTGGTAGTGGGATGAATGTGAAGCGCCCCCGACGGTCTTCTATCGGGGGCGCCTGATGCCGGTCTTCGACATGCTCGGAATTTTCTTAGCTTGGGCGATCTTACGAAGACGGCTACGGCACCGCTCGTTTTCGGGCAGCCGGTAGAATTGCCGCACCGCGTTAAGGCATTCGCTGGCCTTTTGCTGAAGATTAAGATCCCAGTCTTTCTTTGTCCACTCTCCCCATGCAGCCCAGTATTGGTCGCAGAGCTCAGTGAATCTCTTGCACGCGTCTCCGGTGCCCGCATTTCGGGAGTGTTTTTTGCGGGGCAGAGATGCCAACGCTACCCGCCGTATCAGTCTTATGAACGCATTCACACCGCCATCCCTCCTTTCGCGCGGGAATCGTGAGGTAGTCGGAAGGTGCTTCTTTGCGACGCTTGATTATAAAACGCGCTTGATAAACGCGTCAAGGTTTTTTGCGCCGAGGTCTCCCTTACCTCGCTCGCGCACCGCAACGGTTTTTGCCGTCGCCTCGCGGTCTCCAATCACGAGAAGATAGGGAATTTTTTTAAGCTCCGCATCGCGAATTTTTTTGCCGATGGATTCGTTGCGCTCGTCGGTTTCCACGCGGATGCCGCGCTCTTTTAACTCTGCGGCTACACCCGCGACATACTCGCGGTTCTTGTCATTTATAGGCAGCAGGGCAACCTGCACCGGCGCCAGCCACATCGGGAAGGCGCCGGCGTAGTGTTCGATTAAAATACCGATGAAGCGCTCAAAGGTGCCTAAGATTGCCCGATGAATTATCACCGGTATTGCCTTCTCGCCCTTCTCGTCAATATACGAAAGGCCGAAGCGGCGCGGCATCTGAAAATCAAGCTGGATAGTGGCCAACTGCCAGTCTCGTCCTAGCGAGTCTTTAACGTGCATATCAATCTTCGGCCCGTAGAAAGCGCCGTCTTTAGGCTTTAACTCAAAGCCTTTCTTTAGGTTGTTCATGATATTCATGAGAGCCGCCTCGGCTTTTTTCCAGAGCGCCGGCTCGCCCATAGCCTCGTCCGGTTTGGTGCCGAGCCGGAATGACGGTTCCAGGTCGAAAACTCGGTATATTTCCTGTGTCAGGTCAACCAGTTTTTTGATTTCCGTTTCTATCTGGTCCTCACGGCAATAAATGTGCGCGTCATCTTGCGATAATTGGCGGACGCGGAATAGCCCCCCTAGAGTTCCCGAGGGTTCGTTGCGATGAAGTTTATCGGTTACCTCGGAAAGCCGCAAAGGCAGGTCGCGCCACGAGCGAAGTTGGGAGTTGTAGATGTAAGTTGACTCTGGGCAGTTCATTGGCTTCAGAACGTACGTTTCCTTTTCAATCTCCAGAGACAACATGTTATCGCGGTAGTGTTCCCAGTGCCCCGATCGTTCGAAGACCTCTTGTTTAACCATCACCGGTGTTGAAACTTCGCCGTAGCTTTCATCGAGCTTTTCGCGGATGAATTTCTCGAGTACTCTCCATAGAATCATGCCTTTGGGGTGCCAGAAGATCGCTCCGGGCGCTACGGGGTGTTGCGAGAAAAGGTCAAGCGCCGTGCCGAGGACTCGGTGATCGCGTTTGGCGATTTCCGACTGGAGACGCACGTAATCATCCAGTTCTTTATTGGTTGCGAACGCCGCGCCGTAGATGCGGGTCAGCTGCGGATTTTTTTCGCTTCCGCGCCAGTAGGCGCCAGAGATTTTTGTGAGTTTAAATGCGGCGGGATCCAAATCGCCGGTGCTTGCGACATGCGGCCCACGGCAAAGATCCACGAAGTCGCCGGTTTCGTAGATTGATACTTTGGAGACTTTCTTTGCGCCGAGCATCTCCTTTTCTTCCGAAGATAGTCTGGTCGTGCCTTTCTTCTTCAAATCGTTAAGTAGGGCGACCTTGAAGGGTTGCTTTTTCTTTTTGAAAAGCGTTATGGCGCTGGCTATGGCCATCTCTTTTTTGGTAAAAACGATATTGGCCGAGATTAATCGTGTCGTCTCCTTTGCAATGGCGGCGAGATCTGATTCGGTGATAGTTTTTGGCAACTTGATATCGTAATAAAATCCGTTCTCGATTACCGGCCCCACACCGAATTGGGCTTGGGGGTAGAGTTTTTGGACGGCGGCGGCAATTACGTGGGCGAAAGAGTGGCGGAGAGTTTCTGGCGGGTATTGTTTTGGCATGAATTTTAGTCTAAATTTATGCTAACAGCCTACCGCAAAAATCCGCTTTTCGCAAAGAAAGGGGGCGAGACCGGTGGCGAAGTTCTTTGGGTTTATTCGTGGATGCCTTAATGAGCTACGAGTTGGCGCGGTGGATTTCCTATGGCTGGGGGCGGCGTGGTCGGGGATCATACTGGCACTTCTCATCATGACCGTGATCTTCACCCCCTTTGGAACAGGTCCGCTGGTTCATGAAGTCAAGAAGCGTTTCAAGCGGCGCGAGTCCGGGCGTCTCTCGAAAAATCACAGGAAGAGCCATACTGAACCAGCTCGGCTATCGAGCGACTAACCGCCGACCGCATGATGCATGCGGCCGGCGGCTTTATTTTTGGACCGCCTATAAAATTTCGCTTACCTGATCGCAAAGAATCTTCGGTTCGCCGTCTTTGTCGGACAATTTGCCTTTGACGAGGAGAATCCTATCAGCTTGCCAGATCGAGGGATTTTTTTCGAGTACGGATGGAAATACTAGTACCTCGGTCTTAGCAGTCGCGTCTTCCATAGTTACGAAAAGCATGGGTGCGCCGGACTTGGTGAGAATTTTTTTGACGATTGAAACGATGCCGCCGATGGCAACCGTTCTCCCGCGAAGAACGGAAACATCGAGCCTATTCATCGGCGTCACTTTGTCTTTTAACTTTTCGGCTAGCGCCTGCATGGGGTGTTCCGTAACGTAGAGTCCAAGCAATTCTTTTTCCCAAGCCAGGCGTTCTTTCTTTGTCGCGGGTTCGGTTGGCGCAAGGCGCAGTATGGCGGTAACGCCCGCGCCGCCGGCGCCCCCAAAAAGACTCGATTGGTTTGATGATTGTTTTTTATCAATGTCGCGCGCGTATCCTAAAAGAAGATCCATATTCCCAAGAATTTCGTTTCGCTCGGCGATGACGTCAAGCGCCCCGCATTTGGCGAGCGCTTCAACAGATTTACGGTTTAGGTCTTTGACCGGTATGCGTTCGATGAAGTCGGCCAGCGACTTAAATTTCCCGCCAAGCTTTCGGGCGGCGATAATCGCATCAACGATATTTGAGCCGACGTTTTTGATGGCGGAAAGCCCGAAACGGATTTTAGCAGCGTTGTTTTCTGCGGAAGCGCTTATCACAGTGAAGGTTTCAAAGCTCTCGTTGACATCCGGCGGCAAAACTTCGAGTCCCATAGTCTTGGCTTCGTCGATAAGAAACGCGACTCGTTCGATTTCAAATCCTTCCGCCGTCATTAATGAGGCCATGTACTCGGCGGGGTAATGAGCTTTCAGATAACCCGTTTGGTAGGCTACGAGCGCGTAGCAGGCGGCGTGCGAGCGGTTAAATCCATATCGGGCGAATGCGGGGAACAATTCCCAGATTTCTTCGGCGATGTTCGGCCTAATGCCGTTTTTAATCATGCCGGCGACCAGTTTGTCGTGCTGTTCATTAAGCAGCGATTTGATTTTCTTGCCGATGGCTTTGCGCAAGGTATCGGCTTCGGGGAGGGTGAAACCGGCAAGGTCTCTCGCAATCTGCATCATCTGCTCTTGATAGACGCCGATGCCGTAGGTCGGCGACAGGATCGGCTCCAATTTCGGATGAAGATAGGTCACGCGTTCCAGCTTATGCTTTCGCTTGATATAAGCCGGCAGGTACTCCATCGGCCCCGGGCGGTACAAGGCCACCATAGCAATAAGATCCTCCAATTCCGTTGGTTTTAATTCTTTCAGGTAGCGCTTCATCCCCGCTGACTCCATCTGAAAAACGCCGGTAGTCTTTGCCTCTTGGAAGATCTTGAAGGCTTCTTTGTCATCAAGCGCCAGCGCGTCAATATCGATCTTCTCGCCGCGGAGTTTTTCGACCAAATTTACCGTGCGCTCGATGATGGAGAGGTTGCGCAGACCCAAGAAATCCATTTTCAGAAGCCCCAGAGCCTCAATGCCGTGCATATCGTACTGGGTAACCAATACCTCTTTATTTTCGTCGGCTGCGGCGTCCTGGGATCTGGTGGCGTACTGCAGCGGCACGAACCGATCCAGCGGTTCGGGTGCGATTACCACTCCCGAAGCATGAATCGAGGCATGCCGCACCACGCCCTCGAGTTTCAGGGCGGAGTCGATCAGCCGTTTGGCGTCGGGATTTTGCTGGTACATATTTTTAAGCTCCTGCACCTCTTTGAGGCATTGCGAAAGCCATCCCTCTTTCATGCCCTGCGTGGGATTAAAGGGAATAAGCTTGGCCAACTGATCGCAGAAGTTATACGGCATGCCGAGGGCCCTACCCGTATCGCGAATTGCTGCGCGCGCCGCCATGGTGCCGAAAGTGATAATCTGTGCCACGTGGTCATTCCCGTATTTTTTCTGAACATATTCAATAACCTCATCGCGCCGCGTATCGGCGAAATCCAAGTCAATATCTGGCATGGAGATACGTTCGGGATTCAAAAACCGTTCGAAAAGTAGGTTATAGTGGATGGGATCAATATTGGTAATGTGCAGTACGTAAGAAATAAGAGATCCGGCGGCCGAGCCGCGCCCGGGACCCACAATAATGCCTTGCTGGCGGGCCCAATTCACAAAATCCTGCACTACCAGGAAGTAGGAAACGAATCCAGTGTTTTTGATGACGTCAGACTCGTAGCGGAAGCGTTCGCGGATTGTTTTGACATAGGGATCCGGGCTTTTATCTAAATCTGCCGGCCGGATGTGATAGCGTTTTTCGATGCCTGTAAGGCAGAGCGACTCCAAGTATTGCTCCTGCGTGTAGCCGGAGGGGGCGGGGAAAGGAGGAATTTTATTTTTGCCGAGCTCGATCGAAAGATCTGTTGAATCTGCAATGAGCATAGAGTTTTCGATCGCGGCCGGATGGCTGGGGAAAATTGACGCCATTTCATCGGCGGAGCGGAGCGAGAAGTTGTCCTGCTTCATCGTCAGGCGGTTTTCGTCCTCAAACCGCGCGCCGGTTTGCACCGACACCAAGATATCCTGCGCCTCGGCGTCTTCAGCGCGGCAGTAGTGGATGTCGTTAGTGGCGACAACGCCCGCTCCGGTTCTTTGCGAAAGTTCTTGGAGCGCGCGGTTGACGGTAAGTTGCTCGGGAATATTCGGGTGGGCTCCCAGTTCCAAATAAAAGTATTCTTTGCCGAAGATTTCTTGATACTCGCGGATGAGCTCCTCGGCGCGTTCTATGTTGTTAGCCTGGATCGCGCGCGGGATTTCGCCGGTGAGGCAGCCCGAGAGCGCCGTGAGCCCGCCTGCGAATTGGCGCAGGAGCGCGCGATCAACTCGTGGCTTGTAATAGAAGCCCCTAAGATGCGCCGCGGTTACGAGTTTTATGAGATTGTGGTAACCCTCGGCGTTTCTGGCGATCACCGTCAGATGAAAACGTTTTTGGTCGAACGCCGGGTCTTTGTCCGCCATGCCGCGCGCGGCGATATAGAGCTCGCACCCGATGATGGGCTTTATGCCGGCCTTCTTAGCTTTTTGGTAAAATTCGATGGCGCCGTAAAGGTTGCCGTGATCGGTTAGGGCAATCGAATCCATCCCCAGTTCCTTGGCGCGCGCGACCATCGGGTCTATTTTGGTTAGACCGTCAAGCAGGGAGTAATGCGAATGAGTATGGAGGTGCGTGAACTTCATGGTTTTTCTATGATAGCAGGGCGGGGAATTTTAGGGTAAGAGGGGGATACGCTACTGTATACGGTCAAGCATTAGAGCCACTATCCAGATACTATCGCGAGTATCTCGCAAGTTATCTATAATCTATGCATGCACGAATTTCAAAAGCGGATTCGCTTTAAGGGTGACATAAAACCATTGCTCATTCGGGTTTGCCGTGATTACCAACTGGGCGGTTGTATTTCTTATAGAGTTGTTCCAGTTGGTTACGAAGACTTCAACTTAATGGTAAAAACACACGGAGGTAAGTATTTTGTGAAAATGTTCGCATCCTATCGTGGGTTGGCAAACTGCGTAAGATACATAAATATTATTCGCAAGGTAATATCCGTAGGAGTTCATCATCCTAAGCTATACAAATCACCTCAGGGTTTTATTTATAAAACTATATCAGGCAAGATTCCTGTGCGTCTTTGTGTTATGGAATGGATTGAGGGCGAGAGCTTATATGATAAGCAGTCGAAAGTAACCAAAAACGAGACAAAATTTTTAATTCGGCAGGCAGCGCTGATTAACCAAATTAGGTTAAAACCATCGTTTGTTTATGATAGTTGGGCAATTTGTAATTTTCTCAAGGAGTATAAAAAGAAAAAACAATTTTTATCTAAGAGTGATAATTCCGTCATATCTCGGCTTTCGCTGGAATTTGCGAAGCTTCAGTTAAAAAAATTGCCCCACGCTCTTGTTCACGGCGATATCCTAAAAACAAATGTGCTTAAAGATAAAAGAGGCAGGATATTTATCATAGATTTCTCTGTAGCAAACAATTACCCTCGCATTCAAGAATTGGCGGTATTGCTTTGTAGCGTGTTGTTTGATGAAAAACATTCTCGGCGTATGATATGGGAGCGAGTGGGGGCGCTTAGGGAATATCAGAAATATATAAAATTATCTGATTATGAAGTAAAGTCATTTTCTCTCTATTGCGATGTCGCGCACGCGATGCATGTTCTTCAAGCAACTTTCGAACGGAAAATGAATAAGAACTTCAGCAAAGAAAACACTTACTGGTTAAAACTGGGGCGAATCGGTTTAGGACTTGCTTAGCATGAAAAAAAAGCTGATTGGCGGGATTGACGAGGCGGGGAGGGGACCACTGGCGGGGCCGGTGGCGCTGGCGATGGTTGTGGCGCCGGCGGGATTTCGATTTTATCACCCGAAATTCGGCAGAATTCGCGACTCAAAAAAACTCTCGGCGGCAAAGCGCGAGGCCTGGTACAGATTATTGACGACTCACCCAAAACTTCGCTGGGCTCGCACGTATGTGCATCCGAAGGTGATTGATAGAATCAATATCGCTAAGGCCGCTCATCGCGGCGCTCGGCGTCTGGTTAAACGGGCATTGCCCAAACTGCACTTCGTGTATCTTGACGGATCACTGGCATTGCCTCCAGGCGTCCCGCATAAAGTTGTGATTCATGGCGATGACAGGATACCCATTATTGCGGCGGCATCGATTATCGCCAAAGTCACGCGCGACCGCTATATGGCGCGAAAAGCTAAAGAATACCCCCGGTATAAATTCGAAGCGCATAAGGGTTACGGCACGCGCTTGCATATAAAGCTACTGCGTCAGTACGGACCCTCCGTTCTCCATCGCGGATCCTTCATTGGCTCGCTTATATAACTCCCGCTATTCTTTAAATGACGTTCTCCCCGTACTTCGTGCGGGGTTTCTCTAGCTCTGTCACTCACAAGCTTCGCTTGCGCAACCAGCATAGCACCAACGGGTACTATATTCACTCAACTCAACCCCGCACTCTGCGGCTACAACCTATTCCTGCACGCCGCTTTGTGCGTGGTTGTTTGCAGGGAAAGAAAACCATTCTCTAATTCGCGCGAATTGGCGAATGGGGGAAGTAACATTTAAGTTAAAATTGCGGGTTTGACCGGGTAGAGGATTTTACGTAAGATGACGTGGTAAAAATAAGGGCAATTAGCTCAGTGGTAGAGCGCGTCACTGATAATGACGAGGTCGGAAGTTCGATCCTTCCATTGCCCACCAGACAGGAAATCATGTTAAGATGACTGCGGAGTCGCACCGATAAAAACCGCAAAACCTGCCCGCCCTGCCTGCCGGCAGGCGGTAGACAGGGAAAAACTTGTGGTTCGACAGGCTCACCATCCTGAGTAAAGTCGAATCAAGTCGAAGTGAGGGGGATAAAAATTTAACCATATTTTTCAATATGAACAAACAAATAAAACTATTCGCAGTCCTGTTTATTGCTGTGGTTCTTGGCGTTAGTTTCTTTGTCGCCGATCCGGTTTTGGCTCAAACTAATGAGCAAATCATTCAGCAATTGCAGGAGCAGATCATGCAATTAAAAGCGCAAATCACAGCTCTCCAGCGACAGTTAAGCGGTGTAACTCCGAGTGAGCCGGAACCTGTGCCTACCACAGTTCCTGTTTATTCGGCATGCCCTGTATTTTCGCAAAGGCTTTATCCAGGTGTGAGCGACGCGAACGCGGGAGGAGAAGTGACGAAATTGCAAAAAATGTTAGCCAATGATCCAAGTGTATATCCAGAAAAATTGATAACCGGTTATTACGGCTCGCTTACCGAAAAAGCAGTTCAGCGATGGCAGACAAAGCAAGGAGTGGTGTCTTCGGGAAGCCCTGCAACAACAGGATACGGCGTTGTGGGCCCACAGACGCGCGCAAAAATTATTACAGCTTGCCCTACACCGCCACCGATACCAGTAAATACCGGATATCTGGATATTGAACCATCATCCGCTTCTCTAGCAGTTGGCGAGAGTAAAAGTTTTCAGGCCTTTTATCAGCCGCCTATGCCGCCATGTCCTTTGGGAGCTTTTTGCGCTCAAGTTATGCCGGCCCGAATTCCCGTAGCGGCAGAATGGACGTCAAGTAATCCTGGCATTACTTCAATAACTACTGTTGCGATAGGTGATTGTTTCACTCCAGGATGTAATCCGTTTAATGGCGTCGCAGTAAAAGGAAATTCAAACGGTACGGCAGACATCAAGGCCGCGTATAAATCGTCATCTGGAACAGTTCTGACCGCAACCGCGAAAGTAACCGTAGGTTCAGGTTCAATAGCTCCCTCCATCACCGTCATTTCTCCGAATGGGGGAGAGGTGTGGACAAAAGGCACAACCCAGACAATTAAATGGCAGGACAACACGCCAGTCCCGATATGTCCGGTCGGAGCGCAATGTGCGCCGCCACCACAGCAACCCTATGACATCAAGTTAATTCACTACTATCCGCCGTGCACGGGAAATATCTGTCCAAGATACGCTGTTGCTGGGCCATATACGATTGCAGAGAGAGTAGAAAATAGTTCTTCGTACAACTGGTCAGTGGGTAAATATTTGGATGTTCTCGGAACTGGCACAGGTGGTGTTGTCCCTGACGGTTCATATACAGTCCAAGTTTGCCGAACAAACTCTGCAACATGTGACTCAAGCGACAGTTACCTCAAGATTATAAGCGGAGGCACGAGCACAAACAATCCTCCAGTCATCAACGGCATTCCTGCCATTCCGGTTAACGTCAGAGTTGGACAGTCCGTTTCGTTCAGCTGGGGCGCAACCGACGCTGACGGCGACAATCTCTCATGGGGAATTTCGTGGGGCGAAGGCACCGGAGTTGCGGGAGCGTGCCAATCTTCCAATCCGCAAAACAAACAAGGATGGACTTTTAACACGTCTCACACCTGGGCAAGTCCCGGAACATACACGGTCACAGCAACCGCGAACGACTGCCGGGGCGGAAGCAATGAGCGCAGCTTTGTTATTAGTGTGAACTAATAGGGGGTCAAAAACCGCCTCCTCAAGCGCGGGCGCGGCGGAAGGGGCCTGCCTGCCGGTAGGCAGGGGGTGTGGGGGAATTC
>Ga0209541_10009089_pt1 | contig 16180 bp, 17 predicted proteins | sample RifCSPlowO2_01_FD_184027 | JGI IMG/M metagenome (GOLD analysis project Ga0209541, IMG submission 184027) | Groundwater microbial communities from Rifle, Colorado - Rifle CSP2_plank lowO2_0.1 (SPAdes) (version 2) | ecosystem: Environmental > Aquatic > Deep subsurface > Groundwater | place...
TTATGGGAAAATAGCAAGATTTATAGGCTTTTAAAACATAGGAGAACTATGGCTTATGGAATGATTGTGGTTACCCCTGTTTATGGGCCTGGATTGTGGGTTGATTCAGAGAGGAGATTGGGGATTTTTGATAAGCAAAAAGTAGGAAGATTGTTCGGTTGGGATGAAGAAAGCGGACTTAGTGAAAGAGTAAGAAGTGGTGTTGAAAAAAGAGGTGGTGGGTTAAAACCTGGCCTGGAGAGAATTTTTGTCAGATGGGGTGGGATTGGGGCTTTTGTTGATGTTATTGCTTAGATTTCTTAGGCAGCATAAACCTCATGTATTTTTTGCAGGCAAAGCAGTAATAAGTTACTCTTGATTTGTGAATCCTGATTCTGCAGGTTCTTCCTGGGACAAAATAAGAATAGCAGTGCTTGCAGAATTTTCTTTTTAACTCCTTCGGCAGCCTTAGATTGATTTTCATGGCTGTTTTTCTTGCAATCTGGATGTAGCGGTTTGAGAGTTCTGGGTTTCTTGGGAAGATTAAGTAAGCTTCCTTAAATAAGTCCTTAACTCTTGCTAATGCAATTTCCTGAAGCTGCTTTTTGGGCTGCTTGTGCATAATAATAAAAAGCAAGCTTTATATTTAAGCCTTGTTTTTTAGGGTTATGGCTAAAAAAGAGCTGGAGAAAATTCTTATTGGCGAGCAACTTAAAAAAGTAAAAGAAGTTCTTGACCCTGAGAAAACAACAAAAAAAGTGATTGACGCTACGAGCTATCTTAGGAAGGAGTATAAAAAAACCCTGGCAGTTGCGCTTACAACCGGGCTTGCACTGATTATTGGGCTATATGTAAAGGACTTGCTTACTTTATGGATTGACTATTTGCTGAAAGCTTTAAGCCTTAGCGAAGGCACTGGGATAATGTACAAAACAATCCTGACCCTGGTTGTTTCCGGGATAGCTGTGCTTGGAATAGTGCTTGTTTCCAAGTGGGCTGGAAAGGAGGAGAAAAAATAATATGACCTGCAAAGCTTAAAAACTTCTGTTGTGCTTTGCTGTGGATGAATATAAGAAGAGGGTATCTTGAAGGCGAAGAAAAAGAAACATTAGTAGGGAAAATTTTTTATGATGGAGTTAAGGCTGTTATGTGTGACAGCCAAGGTTTTGATGACAGGTTTGTGTGCTATTTATGTGAAAATGGGATTGATGGAAAAGTTGTTTTTGTTGCTGATGGTACTAAAAGAGTTTATATTCTTGACAGGATGTGTTTTTTAACTGCAATGATACTTAATGGCATTAGCCCGGTTTCAAGAGATGCAAGAGCCAGGATAAACAGGCTGCCTAATGATATTTGACTGAAAAATTAAAAATGGAGCTCTCGATCCCATAAATAAGGGCTACCTGCGTCTCCCTCTATGTTACTAAAGTAACAAGTGTTCAGCAAGCTGAACATATCAACCCTCTGCATCCAAAGGATGAAAAAAGGTGGACAGCTTTCCAATATAAGTATATTCTCTAAACTATATATTAAAAACAACGGACAAGGGACAACCGCGCGGGTCAGCAATATAAATAGATACTACTTCTTTATCTTATGGTATCAATCTCATTAGTAAGGTGTATCGCAAAATTATCTGGGGATGGTTATGTTAATCATAGGGCTATTCGCTATAATAATACCTGTGTGGAGCTTCGTGAAGAGTTTAAAGAAGATATCCAACAAGAATTTGGAGTTGTGCATTTTACAGAGGGGATAACAAATTCTGGCACACCTTTTGTCCATGTTTCTGGCAAGAGGTTTGTCAGCCTTTTTTACCAATATCTTGAAGACTATCGAAGCAATGCTATACATATTCCTAAAGAGGTAGTAAATTCTGATTCTTCTTTAAAGAGGGAATATTTAAGAGCTTTCTATGATGATGAAGGATGTGTTGCCTTAAGGATATTTAGCAAAACAAAAGAGTGGAAAAGGGGCATAACATTGACTTCTAATTCCTTACAAATTCTTAACGAGGTTAAAAAGATACTAATTGAGGATTTTTCTATTGATTCTAATAAGATTATCAAAAATCACGCTAAAAGTAAAAGAGATTCAGCTTATGTGCTGGGTATTACTGGAAAAGGCAACATCCTTAAGTTTAAGGAGTCTATTGGTTTTAAACATCCTAAGAAAGTTAAAAAGCTTGATTTAATGATAAGAACATTTAAAATAACTTCTAAGCATAGGGATGAATTTGAAAGATTAAAAATGGAGCTCTCGATCCCATGATAAAAAAGGTGGACAGCTTTCCAAGGTTCCCGCACATGAATGCAGTACAGCAAGGAACGGAGACCTGTTTAACTCTCTCGCGGACTGAGCTCCTGAAGTCCATTCCGAGTTCGAAATGGGATCGGGTGGAACCAGGCCCCTATGGCCGTCCTATGATTACTGGAAAACAGGGGTTTATAAAGATTTCTGGGAGCTACTTCATCCTAATCCTGGCTGAGAAGATATGCCTTTCTTTTTTCCTCTGGGAATTTTTCTATTGCATACCTTAACATTGTCCTTGGCATCTTCTTATGGTGCTTTTTTAAAAACTCTTCTTCTGCTTCAATGGATTTTTTTCCAACCTCCCTTAGCATCCAGCCTGCTGCCTTATGGATTAAGTCGTGCTTGTCTTTTAGAAGGGTTTCAGAGATTTTTAAAGTATCATCAAACTGGTTGTTTTTTATGAACTTATAGGTTGATAGTATTGAGATTCTTCGCTCCCAGAGGTCTTTTGATTTTGCCAGCTGGTAAAGAATCTTCCTGTCTTTGTTAAGCAGGAAATCTCCTACAATGTGCGGGGCTGATAAATCAATTAAATCCCAGTTGTTGATATTGGCTTTGTTTGAAAGATAGAAATTAAAGAACTTTTCCTTAGTTGTTTCATCTGAGCTATTATACTTGTTGATTAAAATCAATAATGCCAATAATCTTTTTTCATGGATTTTTGAGTTTAATAATTCCTGGACTTCATCAATGGTTAATTCCTGCCAGTACCTATCTGCAAGCTTTCTTGTCTCAGGAACCTTGATGCCAAGAAAAATATCTCCATGCCCATATTCTCCTTTGCCTGTCTTGAAAAACCTCTGAAGAATTAGTGACTGCTGCTTGTTGGCAAGTTTTTTTATGTCTAATTCTAGAGATTCCATGCTTTTGTTAAAACAAATGGGTTTTTAAGCCTTATAGTTTTTGGAAATAGTGTGTATGAAATAAGAAATATTGGCGAGCTTTTTGAAAGAGCTTCAAAACTTAGAAGAGAAGAGGTGGTGATAAGGATTTCTGATAAGGAGTGGAAAGAAAAAAGAGAGCTGGATGGAGCGAGAGTATTTAAGAGAGCTGCGCTTGGGCGTTGGAGAAGGAAAAGAAGTGTTAGCCGGGATGAGCTTGTTGAATTATTACAAAGCACCGGAATTGCTTCTTCTGTTGAAGAAGGAAGGGCTTATGCAGGACAACTTGATGGAAAGTCTGTTAATTATGGCAGTCTCTTTTTGGGTGGGTTATACCAGCTTAGTTTTGAAAAGGTTAATTCTGAAAAAGATAGAGAAAGATACAGGATAAGCAAGCATACTGCTAACTGATTTTTGACAGGTTTTTTAATTGAGCTGTTTTATTGCATTTTTAATCTGTATATTCTTAATCCTTGCTGATAATTAAGCTTACTGCAAGCCCAAAAAATATTCCCCAGCCAATTATTGGGAGGTATCTTGGAGTTTCTTTTAATAATGTTGCTGAGAAATTCAATACCCCAACAAGAATCGTGCCTGTCACCCTTGCTGTTTTGTTGCCTATGCCTTTAAGCATTTCACCAAGAATATAACCCAGGACTATACCAAGAACCAGGATTCCCAAGTCTTCTAACCCAAATGGCATATTGGCTAGATGATTTACTGGTTGATAAATGTTTGGGTTTTAGGTATTGGAAACTATTTCTTTCAACACTCTTTTTTTAGAATATAAAAAGATAAAAAGAGAAGGCTATGTATGCTTATTTTAATGGAAAACAGGTTTATTGACCGGGATGTTATTTCAATAAATGATTTTAACAGGGATGATTTTCTTGCATTGTTTAAATGTGCAGAGATGATGAGGGACCATGAGAAAAGCGAAAACAGGCACTTGTTTTCAGGAAGGTTAAAAAGAAGAAGGCTTGCTGAGCTGTTTTATGAGCCAAGCACAAGAACAAGGACCAGCTTTAATACTGCAATTACAGAGCTTGGCGGATGCAGTGATGGCTTCTCTGGGATAGAGGGGACTTCTGTTGTAAAACAGGAGAGCATAAGAGATACTATCTTAATGTATAATGCAAACCATTTTGATGTTCTTGTGATGCGGCACCCTTTAGATGGCTCTGTGCAGTGGGCTGCTGATGTTTCTGATGTGCCTGTTATTAATGGGGGGGATGGGATGAATGAGCATCCTACGCAAGCAATGCTTGATGCTTTTACTTTACACATTTTGAATGACAATAGATTAGATGGAATTAGGGTCGGGCTTGGAGGGGATTTAATGCATGGTAGAACAATAAGGTCTTTAAGCCAGGCTTTAGCTTTGTTTGACAATGTGAGCATATTCTGGGCTGCTGATGATTTTTTTAAAATGCCTGGGGATTTAGAAAGATTGCTAATTAACAGGGGTGTTAAAGTAGAAAGGCTTGACACTCCGGAAGATGTGCTTGAAAACTGTGGGTTTTACTATATGACAAGGCCACAGACAGAGAGGATTGTTGGAAAAAGCGCCCAGGAGGTGAGAGAGCTTCTGCAAAGGTACAGAATTACTCCTGAAAGGCTAGAGAGATTTAAAGGAAAGATACTGCATCCATTGCCTATCAATAGCCAGCTTGCTGAGATTGATAATCTGGTTTACTACATGGGTTGCCAGGGGTTTTTAGAGCAGGCTGAGAACGGTATTTTTGTCAGAAAGGCTTTGCTCTATCTTATGATGCCTGAAGAAGGATATACCTTGTTTAGGGGCGTGCTGAATCCTGAGATTAACAGAAGCAATAACAGGATTTTCAGAGAGGTTAATGAAGGGGGCAGAAAGGATGGAAATGGTGAGAAAATTGTCAGGAACATAGAAGATGGGCTGGTGCTTGACCATTTAAAGCCTGCTAGTGCTGAAGAAATTGCAAGAGAGCTAATGCTTGTTGAGGGGGGATATAGCTGCATTACTGCAAGTGTTGCTGGTGGTGGAGAGGGAAAGGCCAAATCTTTTTTAAAAACAAACCTCCATGGGCTTAGTGAGAGAGAGTTAAAGAGAATAGCCCTGATTTCAGGAGAGCCTACTGTTAATTTAATAAGAAATGGGGGTGTTGCTGAGAAGTTTGTTTATCTGCTTTGCGGGAATGACAACTGCGTTACAAGAGTTGTGAAAGAGGATGTTCCAGGGAAGTTCTATTATGATGGGGAGATAAGATGCGGGTATTGCAGAAGGCCGTATGCTCCTGAGAACAGGAAGATTAGTGGGGGAGAATTAAATAGGTATGCTGGGTCTTTGCCGAGGAGAGGTTAATTGGGTGGTTAAGTTTATCAATAATATACTCTTACACAAATCAAGAATCTAAATGTTTATATAATCAAAGCCATTATTCAGAAGTGAATAAAAATGGGCAAATTAACGCGAGTAGCATTACTCAATCCGCCTTCCAACTGCGTGAATGATGATAGAGTTGAACCGCCGTTAGGTCTTCTCTATATAGCAGCTAATTTAAGGGAAAGAGGCTACAAAGATGTTTCTATTTATGATATGAGCGGGGCTATGTCTGAGTTAGAAATTAAAGAAAGAATAGGGAAGGTTCCAGATGCTGGGGTTTATGGTGTATCCAGTTTTTGCACTAATTATCAGTACGCTAAGGAGGTGATCCGGCATATCAAAAGGAAAAATAGACTAGCTTATGTTGTTATAGGCGGTCCTAATCCATCAGCAATTCCTGAATTCACATATGATGATTCAGGAGCAGATGCAGTTGTTGTTGGTGAGGGAGAAGACAGTTTTAAGGATTGTATTGACTCCTTTGTCAGCGGCTCAAGATTAGTGGGTATACAAAAAGGTGTAGGCAGGCTAGATATAGACACTTATGCTTTTCCTGCAAGAGATCTTGTTGATATTATAACCTACTCAAGAGAATTAATGGGCAATCAAGTAATCTCCTTGCTAAGTTCAAGGGGTTGTAAAAGCCATTGTGCCCATTGCAATAGTGTAGTTATGGGGGGTGGGAATAGGGTGGTGAGATATAGAAGCCCAGACAATGTCCTTAGAGAGATAAGAACAATGAGGGATTTATACAAATATTACCGATTTAACGATGACCATTTTACAGGAAATCCTAATCTCGAAGAGCTATTAATAAAAATGAGAGACTTTGATATTATTTTTCGTGTTTTTGCTAGAATAGAGGATCTAAATGAAAGGAATTCTAGACTATTAAAAGAAGCCGGGTGTGTTCATGTCACATTTGGCTTAGAATCATTATACCCCCCTAATTTAAAGATAATCGGTAAAAAATCTCAGGCAGGTTATGAAGACAATGTGCAAATTGCTAAAGCCAATGGATTAGTAGTCAGGTCCTCATTTATGGTGGGCTTACCTTTTGATACAGATGAAATAGTTGAGCAATCATTTAAAAGAGCTGTACAGTTAGGCATAGATGAATTTGCAGTGTATCCTTTAATTCCTTATCCAGGAACTGCTATTGCAAAATTCCCTGAAAGATTTGGCTATACAATTGTCCATGCAGACTTTGCTGATTATGTACAAATGGGAAGGGATGGAAGAACATGTTTTGCCTTAAGACACAAGAATTTTAATCCTGAAGATGTTAAGAGATGGCTTGAAGTAGGAACCAAAATACTTAAATCAGGAGGAGCAAAGCATATGAGTGAAAGTGAGGTGGCAAAGTAAATGGGGCTGGAATTTACAGACAGGAAAGGGAATAAAGTAACAAAGCCTAAAGAAAAGGGGGTAATAAATAGAACTTCTGCTTATGGCATAGCTATAGACCGGAATAAGATTTTTTTGGTAAAGCCAACATGGAAAGACGAATTAGAGTTGCCGGGCGGGGGTATAGAACATGAAGGAATATTTGATGGGCTAAAAAGGGAATTTCTGGAGGAGACTGGTTTTTATATAGAACTTATAAACAAAAATCCTGTAAAAACTGAATGTACTCTATTTTATGCTGATGATATTGATACTTTTTTTAATTCAAAATTATTGTTCTTTTTAGTTAGAATAAAAGGAAACCAAAACTTACTTTTAGTGGATAAAAATGAGATTAGGGGTGGGGATTGGTATGATTTAGATATGCTTAAGGCAGGGTGCAGCAAGATTAATGATTTGCACCTCCGCGTAATAAAGCAGGTAGCTTAATGGTAGAAAACATGGTATTTGGAGATTCATTTGAGGATATTGAATTAAGCCCCTACAAATGGGCGACACATATGGATAAACTAGAAGCTATTGCAAGAGGGGAAGATGTTTTTCCAGTAAGTGTTGAACTTGATTTAGTTAGTTACTGCAACCATAATTGCGGATGGTGCGTTGATCCTAAGCATATGAGCCATTCACTTGAAAGAAATTTTGTTTCAGAATTGCTTAGGGAATTAAAAGATTTAGGAATCGAGGGTATGGTCTTTAAAGGTGGTGGAGAAGGAACTCTTCATCCATCATACGCCGAAATTTTGGAAGAAACAAAAGAATTAGGATTTGAGGTAGGTATAGTAACGAATGGGAGTAGACTTCTTGAATTACATAAGCCAATAACAAAAAATGCTAGTTATGTACGGGTAAGTGTTGATGGTCCAACACCAGACTCTCATAGGGGGGTTCATAAAAGTAATGATTTTGATAATATTGTCGCTGGAGTTAAAGAGATGGTAGAGTTAAGAGACAGCCTGGGGCAAAGACACCCAATAACTGGGATTTCTTTTGCAATGGACTATTCATTAATAGAGATGGTTGAAGAAGCTGTTAACTTAGGTGACAATCTTGGGGTAAATTACGTCTTTTTTAGACCCCCATTTTTTGAAGAGGTAGGAAGACAAAACACAATGAATGTGAAACAAAAAAGAGAACTCTTAGCGACATTTGAAAAAGGGAAAAATAGTTATAAAGGAAAAATGAAGATTTTTATAGATTATTGGATATCTGATAGCGAATCAGAATATTTTTCTTCAAGAGGAGACTCACCAAGAAGAGGAAAATACATGCAGAAAGGAGCAAATGGAATTGAACATGTCACTGAAAGATGCTTGGCTTCTCCTCTATTAGCTGTTGTAGCAGCGAACAAGAACGTTTATCCCTGCTGCAATCTTAGATTTATTGAAGAATGGAGCATAGGCACTTTAGATTATGGAAGTGGGAATACATTTGAAAGATTATGGCATGGTGAAAAAAGAAAAGAAATTATAGATAGAACCCACAGGATTAAATGTATTGGGTTTTGTACTCATCCTATGAGTAAGTATAATGAAGTCATTGAATATTTGAGAACTCCACAACATCACAGGGGGTTTGTATGAAAGATAGAAGACTAATATTAAAAAAGGAATCATTTGGCGGTCTTTTTGTAGATACAGCAGTAGGAAGAATGCGATTTCTCAAACCACAGGAATACGAAAGTAAAAAACAAGAATTATTACAATTAGAAGACAAAGCTGCTAAAGTGCAGATTGTTGATGTAACAGAAAAAGGGTATCCTCTTTTGACAGATGCTGCTTCAAGCCCAAATAGTATTTTTTGGGAGTTAACAAAACATTGTAATGGAGCATGCGCAGACTGTTTTATGGATTCCAATTCACCAAAATGGAATAAAGAAGAAGTTTCCTTTTCAGAAATTGAAGAAATCATCATGCAGTTCGCTGCCCTAGGCGGCTACTATATAAGACTGACTGGAGGAGAACCAACACTAAGACAAGATTTTTTTGATATTGTTGATTTGCTCAATGAAGCAGGGATAGAAATTGGCTTAAACACAAACGGCATGTTTGATGAGAAAAAGCTTGAGCAGATCCTTTCTAGCGGCATTAAAGACATAAGGATAAGCTTAGACGGACCTGAAGAGGTTAATGATAGAATAAGGTGGGCAGGAAATTATACAGGTGCTATCAGAACTATTGAAAGGGTAGCTGATTATAATAAGACAGCATCAGATCCTACAAATCCAACAATAAATGTAGTATTGATGAGGTCAACAATGCCTCATATGGAATATATGATTAGACTAGCACATGGCTACGAATTCAAAATAAGCTTTGGGCTAATGAGATTGAGCGGTAGGGCAAAAATAGACGAAATGCTTCCTCCTGAAGAAGTTGTTCAGGCAGCATATGAAGCACAAAGAATGAGAGATGAATTGGGGTTAATACAAGGCACAATTAGAGTCAATTATGATATATTTTGTGAAAGAACACAAGATGGGAAGGGGGGGGAAATAACAGGCTATGCCCCATTTCCTTTTGATAATTCTAAGTGTCCATTAGGAACATCTGGACTAAATATTGATGCTTATGCTAGAATGGCTCCTTGCGGTTATTTTTTAAATGCTGAGGAACTAATGGGAGAAGATATAAGAGGCAGAGACCTGCTTCATATATGGCACAATTCACCATTATTAAAAAGAATCAGAGATTTGACAAGAGAAGGATGCGCAGATTGTGATTATCACAAAGTCAGATGTAATGGGGGCTGTCCTGCAATGGCTTACTTTTTAGAAGGAGATATTAGTGGGAGAGATCCTTATTGTATAAAGGATGTTAATATTTCAAGGTTTGTCCAAGAAAGAAAGCTTGCAGGAAAAGGAAAATGAGAGCCAGAGAAATAATAAGGGATATTAAAAATTTAGGAGTGTATACTCCTGAGCAATTTGCAGAATACTCAGGTTATTTTAGACAAAAAGATGAGTTATTAAGATATTTGCAACAGGCTACAACTGCTCAGAATGAAATAGGAAGGAGAATTCAAACAAAAGTAGGAGCTGTACCAGTCAACCCAGATTATAGCTTATCTGAAAGAGTACTTAAAGCTCCTTTTTTAAATGAGAGCCAGAGAAAATCTGCTACTATTGGGGTTGTTTCAGGATGTTTTGACTTATTGCATCTTGGCCATATCAGAGGGATGGCTTATGCAAAGCAATTTCTTAGCCAGTATCCTAATCTTCTATTAGTTGCATTAACTTTATCAGATGTAAATATAAGGGCAAAAAAAGGAGAAAGCAGGCCTGTCTTGAATATTAATGAAAGGTTAGATATGATATGTAGTGTTTGTAGTGTTGATTATATAATCCCTCTTGAAGAGCCAAATTGTCTTGCTGTTCTAGGAGAATTAAGACCAGATTATTTCTTTAAGGCAAATGCTGACAGGTCACAAGAGATTGTAAGGCAAGAAATGGAACTAGTTGAGGCACATGGTGGCAAGGTTGTAATTTTTCCGCCTAGGCCTGATGCAGAGGCAAAATCCACTACTAAAATTATTGAATCTGTTGTGGAAAAAATGATGAGGGAATGGTGAAATGGATATTAAAAAGACTATTAGATTTGCGCAATCTCTCGATGAATCAAGAGACTCTGTTGATAGATTATATGAATTTCTACTCATCCATTTTGAATTAAAAAAGCCTGAGGAAAGATATTTTCAAAGGAATGGTGTTTTGATTACATTTGATGGCCATAGTGGAGCTGGAAAAGATAAACAAAAAGAGCTTTTAGCAGAATATATGCAAAGTGACCCATTGTATGCAAGTAGGCATATTGCCCAACTAACTCAAAAAAGAGAGGATCCGTTTAGGCAAGTTCCAAAATATCTCTGGGCACATCCAGAATTAAAATCAGATAGGGATTGTTCATTGTTATTTTTGACAGCTGGCAGAAGATATTTTACATACCAGAAAATTTTACCTTTATTAGAAGATCCAAATATAGCTGTATTGCAAAATAGGAGTTATCTTTCACATATAGCATATCACGCTCAAAATATAGATGAATTACCACAATTACTCTCTTTAGTAAATTTTGATCCGCAATCAGATTTGCCATTTGTATTACATTGCGATGTGGATGCCGCATTTGAACGTGTAATTAGAAGATCGCCTGAAAAGGGCGGAGTAGTATATGCAAATGAAAAACCAGATTATACTGCTAGAGTCAAGAGAAATTTTGAAGGTTTAGGAAAACTTATTGCTGGTTTAATATTCATTGATACATCTGGTGAAATTGATCCTATATCAAAAGAGATAAAAGATAAGGTTGACCATTACTTTAGAGGCAGAACTTAAATGAGGGCAATAATATTAGCTGGCGGAAGAGGAAGTAGGTTGGGCAAACTAACTGAATCTAGACCTAAACCATTAGTTGAAGTTTCTGGCAAACCCATATTAGAACATTTGATAAGAAACGCTTTAGAAGCAGGCATCAGAGAATATTGGGTAAATGTTGGATATTTAGGTCATATGATTAAAGAGTATTTTGAAAATGGCTCAAGATTTGGGGTTAATATACATTACTTTGAATCTGTTGGCAAAGGTCCAGAACAGCCACTGTTCACTTTAAGAGAATATTTAGGAAAAGGAACATTTTACTGCTTTTGTGGAGATAATATCCTTATTCCATCTCAAATAGAAAAAATAATTAAATTCCATTTGCAAATGAGTGCTGATGCAACTTTTACTTTAGAACAGGGCGAGCCTAAAACAGTAAAAAGGGTTAGGGTAAAGAGAAATAAAATACTGGGCTCAAGCACGAATATGAGTGACCCGGTGCTTGTTTATAATATGGCTATGCAGAAAGCATTTCTTGATGTGCTTTATGAAACTGTAAAAGATAGAGAAGAAAAAGCATTTGCATTTGCGATGGATGATTTAGCAGATAGGTATGATACTTATGCGCTAAATATCCCTTTCATAAATATTAATAGATATGGAGATATTCAAAATGCTGAAATAATGCTGGTTGGGGCTGATAAAAATGAGCAAAGATGTTGATTTCAAATCATTGGGATTCAGAACAGAAGAAGAGTTTAAATTTCCAAATATAATAAACATAGAGGTTTATAGGGGTGACTGTTATTGTAGCTGTGTGCATTGTCCTATTGGAACTACAGAGTCTAGCAAGCGTAAACAAAGGTTTGGAAAGATGGGAATTAATTTAGAGGTATATAAGAAAATTGTTGCAGAAATATCGCAATATCCTCATTCAACTGTTAGGGTACATTCAGTTGGTGAGCCGCTTATTTGGGATGACCTGACTGAAGCTTTAAGGTTTACTCATGACCGTAATGTGAGATCATGGATTTTCACATGTGCGGTAACCAACGATACCGGTCTGTTAGAATCTATTTGCGATAATACCTCTGTTGTTGAGGTCTCTGTCAATAGCACAACCCCAGCAGATTATAGAGCAACAAAAGGTATTAATGCTTTTGAATTGGTTTCAGAAAATATAAGGAGAATGCATGATTATGTTGCAGGTAAAAATCTTGCTACTCGCCTGCTGGTTAGTAGGGTAGAATCTTTGGATAAGGCAGCTGATCAAGAATTTGTAAGATATTGGAAGGCTTCGGGCTTGGTTGATGATTCATTTGTAAGAAGCTATCATACGTATAATAAGATGATTCCTGAATTATTAGAAATCGGACAACATAGACATGAGGCATGCTTAGTGCACTGGGCTAGGTTTAATATAGGTGTTGATGGATATGCTGTAGTTTGCTTTAATGAGCTTTTCAAAGAACATTTAGATCCTTCATTAATACTAGGAGATTTAAGAGAACAATCAATAGCTGAAATCTGGCATGGACCTAAATTAACTTTTCTCCGGAGAGCAGAATTGGGTAGTGATTATTCAAATCTTCCTTTTGGAGAAGCTTTACCATGCAAAGATTGTTATTCCTGTCAGCCATTGTTTGGTGATAGGCAGACTAGTGAATATCAAATAAGGCAATTAGGAAATAAAAATGCTTAAACTCTACAAAGAACATCCAGAATTTGATGAATTTACTAAGTTTGATACAGAAACAGGCAAGCTTGTTGCTATAACTGAAGAAGAGTTTAAATTATTTTTGCCAGAAGATTTTAAAGAAAAATCAGCTATAGAAGAGCCAATACAAAGAATAGAAACAAAAGGTGTAACAATTTTTACAGGAGAAACACCTGAAACACATACAAGATTCCCAAGAAGGATTTATTTTCAGATTACACGATACTGTAATCTTGAATGTCCTACTTGTTTCATAAAAGCTGGAGAAGATGGGGCTCATGTTCCTACAAATGCAGTAATGGATGTAGCTGAGTTTATGGGCCAGAAAGGATTAATTGAAGCAAGATTAACAGGTGGAGAGCCCACATTACATCCTGATTTCTTTGATATTTTACATAAATTTCAAGAAAAGAATGTATATGTTTCAGTTGCTACTAATGGTGTTATGAGTCAACGAACACTGGATGCATTGTGCGAGGAAAGTAATCTTTGGGTCATTTGCTCCATTGATGGCAATAGGGAAACGCATAATAGGTACAGGTCAAATACTTTTGATAGAATAGTTAGAAATTTAAGATATTTAAAATCAAGAAACCCTGCAACGAGGCTTAGGCTGACTACTGTTCTTACCAAGGAGAATAAAGGGCAGATGTATGAACTCGGAGAGCTTACGAGGTCATTAGGTGCAGAAAGCATCACAGTAATCCCATTACGCCCTCAGGTGAGAGACCCTAGAGTCATAGATGATATGGTCACTGCAGGGGAATTCAGGGGGGTTATAGAAGATCTGGTTAGGGTAAAGGAAGAATTAGGAATAAGAGTAACAACTACTTTAGAAACTGATTACAAAGAGAAGATTTATGCTGATCCGGTTTTTAGAAAGAGATCATCTTGTGCAGCAGGCAGAGAAGGGACTAACCTTGATTATGATGCAGAAAAGAAAGAGTTTGTTGTATATGGGTGCTCATACTCTCCTGCAGTTGACCTTAGAGCTGATCCTAAATTAAGGAGACCTTTTTTAGCAGGAACATTCTCCATTCATGATGCGTCTAGGTTTTTAGATATCTGGAGAGATGATTCAGCATGGACTATTTTCAGGGATCTTTCTTTAAAATCAGATGATTGTATGGGTTGTGAATATTTTACAAAACACCAATGCGTTGGATCTTGTCCAATACAAAATTTAGATTACAGTTCGCTTGATGTTGGTAAAGATTTATTAACACAATTAAGAGAGCAAATTCAACATACAAGCGAATGGTATTGTTATAAAAAGATAGTTGGTTAAATAACAGCGATTAAGCGAGATAAATATTCACCAAGGGGATTCTTTCACAAATGTATTGCTGGGTGATGCTTCTCATGTTAAGCTCTTTAAAAACAGAGGATAGCAAAATTTATAAAGAGTGAATATAGCTCAAAGACTGGGGTTAATCATTGTGTCAAGAACCCTAGTCATGGACTAAGGGTATGATGCCATAAGCACCATACTTGTTCTTGAGCACGCCAAATTCCACAGGCTGATATGTGGTTTACGCAGTAAACCACTACTCAAAGAGTGGTGGAATTTAGCGTTTTAACTCATAAATTGATACTTGCAAATGGAGGATGAGGATAGAAAATGGCTAAAGAAAAACCACACATGAATCTTGTATTCGTAGGCCATGTTGACCATGGAAAAAGCACTACAGTGGGCAGGCTGCTGTATGATTCTGGAAATATTAATGAGCAAACCATGAGGAAGCTGAAAGAAAAAGCCCAGGAATTGGGAAAAGCCGGGTTTGAGTTTGCATTTGTTATGGATAATTTGAAAGAAGAAAGAGAGAGAGGAGTTACAATTGACTTAAGCCATAAGAAATTTGTAACTAATAAATATGAATTTACAATTATTGATGCTCCAGGGCACAGGGATTTTATCAAGAATATGATTACTGGTGCAAGCCAGGCAGATGCTGGCATTCTTGTTGTTGCTGCTGCTGATGGAGTGATGGCACAGACAAAAGAGCATATCTGGCTTTGCAAGACCCTTGGTGTAAACCAGATGGCTGTTGCTGTAAATAAAATGGATGCTGTCGGGTATAAACATGAGAAATTTGAGCAGGTTAAGAAAGATGTTCAGGCTGTGATGAAGACAGCTGGATATAAGACAGAGAATATTACTTTTATTCCATTAAGCTCATTAAATGGTGAAAATGTCTGTAAGAAATCTGACAAGATGAGTTGGTTTAATGGGCCAACCTTACTTGAGTTGATTGATTTATTCCATCCGCCTGAAAAACCAACTAACCTGCCATTAAGGCTGCCAATCCAGGATGTGTACAATATTACTGGCATTGGAGTTGTTCCTGTTGGCAGAGTTGAGACAGGAATTATGAAAGTTGGTGACAAGGTAATGATTGTTCCTGGAAGAGAAGGTAAGGGTGTGCCTGGAGAGGTTAAATCAATTGAGATGCACCACGAGCAGATTCAACAGGCAGAGCCAGGGGACAATATTGGATTTAATGTCAAAGGGATTGGCAAGAAAGACATTACAAGAGGGGATGTTTTAGGCCCGGCTTCAAACCCACCAACAGTTGCAAGCGAGTTTACAGCACAGATAATTGTTTTGAACCACCCAACTGTTATTACAGCTGGATACACACCAGTGTTCCATATACACACTGCACAGGTAGCTTGCCAGTTTATAGAACTGGTTAAGAAGATTGACCCTGCTACAGGGCAGGTTATTGCAGAGCATCCTGACATGCTTAAAACCGGAGATGCTGCAATAGTAAGGGTAAAACCAAGCAAGCCCTTATGCCTGGAAAAGCAAAAGGACATTCCGCATATGGCAAGGTTTGCCATAAGAGATGCTGGAGCTACTGTTGCTGCTGGGATGTGCATTGACCTGGTGAAGAAGGCATAAGCTAAGCCTTTTCTTTTGTAAAAGAAAAGCATTAGTGGAAAAGAAAACAGAATGAAGGAGAAGAAATTCTTCTTTTATTTTTTATGTGCGAAAGAAGGAGCATTGACAGGAGGAATAAGATGAGTGGTGAAAGTTGTTATATTCATGCACCTGCTGAGTTTAATTCTGGGCGAGGGTATAGCGGTAATGGGATAATTGGGATGGGGAGTGATAAACAGCTAAGGGGTATTTTGTCTGGAGATTGTAAAGGGATTAAATACAGAAGCGGAGCTACGATGCTTGAGATGATGATGTTTCCCGAGGA
>Ga0209541_10009090_pt1 | contig 16180 bp, 14 predicted proteins | sample RifCSPlowO2_01_FD_184027 | JGI IMG/M metagenome (GOLD analysis project Ga0209541, IMG submission 184027) | Groundwater microbial communities from Rifle, Colorado - Rifle CSP2_plank lowO2_0.1 (SPAdes) (version 2) | ecosystem: Environmental > Aquatic > Deep subsurface > Groundwater | place...
CCAAAAGTCCATAAATGATGTTATTTATCGGCTTTATTAAATAAATAGATATCACACATCTATTATTACCCATTAACTTTAATTATTCAAGATTTTTATTAAGGATTATCATAGAAAAATATTTCAATCTATATTTTATCAATACTTGTGGGTTTGTTAGTTATTTATTGCCAACTGAAAGGTTAGGATGTTTGAAATGAGTTTATTAGTTTAATTTCTCTATCAAAAATATATTTTGCGATTCTAAAATTAGATGTGAGGACGATTGTTATAGATTTTTTTTTAAAATCTAAAATTCTTTTTATAGACTTTTTTCTAAATTCATGATCTCCGACTGCAAAAATCTCGTCAATCAGAAGAATGTTAGGGTTAGAATAAACTGCAATTGAAAAAGCTAATCGAGTAACCATTCCAGTTGAGTATCTCTTAAGCGGTACATCAATAAAATCTTTTAAACCAGAAAAACTAACAATTTTTGGGATAATTTCTTTTATTTTTGATTTTTGAATCCCTAAAATAGTTGCATTTGTAACTATATTTTCTTCTCCGGTTAATTCGTAGTTAAATCCTGCGCCAAGCTCAATCAAAGGCACAATTCTACCATAAGTTTTAATACTTCCTTCGTCAGGAAATGTTATTCCCGCAATTAACTTTAAAAGTGTTGTTTTTCCACTCCCATTTGAGCCGGTTATTAGGATAAATTCTCCTTTGTTTACAGATAAAGAAAAATTTTTGAACACTGTGAATTTTTCAAAAGGAGAAATAATAGTGTGAAACCACTTCTTCAAAGTTCTTGGTTTTTCTAAATAATACTTTTTAGTTATATTGTTAATAACAATAGCTGGTTGGCTCATATCAGATCAGCGACTTTTTTATTAAAATTCTTAAATAAAATAATTCCCAATAGAAAAATGAATAAACTCATAGGAAAGGAAAGTAGGTAAAGATGGAGACGGAAGTCGCTTCTGAAAAGTAAATTGCGAATAAAGGCTATCAGTAGGGCAAGAGGGTTGAGATATAGCATAAACTTGAATTTGGCAGGTATGAGAGATTCAGGATAGATGATTGGAGTAGCATAAAAAATAATCATAAATGCAAAATCGACAATTTTGCCAAAATCCCTGAAAACCGCATTAGTCAAGGAACTAATCAAAGCCACACCAGAAGTTAATAAAATAAGGGGAAGAATAATGATGACAATAGAAAAATAAGAAAAATTAGCCCTATAGTTATTAAAGTTGTAGGAAACCAATAATAATATAAGATAAACAAGAAAATCCGGAATTTTTGAGAGTACATAAGAAAAGGGTAATACGCTCGTTGAGAAGGCCGTCTTTGTTATGAGTTCACGGTTCCAGACGAGTGAGTTTTTTGCCAAGTCTACTCCTTGCTGGAAAAAATTCCAGATAATAAGACCGGATAAAACAAAAACAAAGTATGGAATACCTTCTGTCTTTATCCTGATAAATTTGCCGAAAATAAAATTCAAGATAACTGCAGTAAATAATGGATAAAGAACAATCCATAAAGGACCAAGTAGCGAGGCTTTATAACGGGATTTGATTTCACGTAATGTAAAAACTTCTAAAAGCTGAAAATAATGTCTTAGGTAATTAATGTTCATTAGACTCATTAGATTATTTAAAAGATTTATTCAAACTTAATTTTGAAAGCTAAATCTATATTAAAAGGTGGCGAATTGAGAGCGTTTTGGCCTTTTTCCAGGTATTGTTTCAGATTAACCTTACCACTTGCTGGATCTATCCAAATTAGAGTACCAGTTTTCGGGATATTCAATTCAAACTGGGTTGTGGTAGTGACTTCTTGATTGGTGTAATGGTACAGATAACCCAATTGTTCTTTATTAGACACGAGAATGTAACCTCTTACCTCTGGATTTCTGGAGCTTAAAGCTTCTTTTTTTGCAGATATATCTATTCCGTTGGTAAACTTCTGTAGGATCTTCATATATCCCCTTTCCTCCTCACCGATATACTGATTACCGTAAGTAAAATCAATATCTGCTCTTCTTGGAACGATTTCTTTTTTTTCCGAACTATTCCAAAAGATAAGGATACCCTCATTAAAAAAAGCGCTCCAGGCACGGATGCGCATCCTGATTGCCGAGTCTTTGTCCCAGTTTAAGATATGGTTTCCCTGTTCGCCGAAGACGACAGGTTTTTTTGTGTCGGAAAATTTATCTATTAGTTGAACGGTTCGTAGGTCGGATTCAGATACGGGTTCGGTCTCATACCAGTGCGGCGAGATTACATCGATACTATCGTGGTAGGGCTGTTCCCAGCTTACACTTATCGGCTTTTTTTCAAAGTCGTTTAGTTTTATGTTGTCTGCTACAAATTTAACAAGATTATCCGGTAGTCCGGCTTCATTGGCGATTTCCCAGATAGACACGTAAGCACCATATCTAGCGATCATATACTCTATATAATCGGCCAGTTCCTTCTTTTCAATACTATAGAGAGTTGAGCCGTATGGTATGTCAAAACCAAAAATTGTCACCCAAATCTGGTAATCATGATTTTTCAGAGCCTGTAGAAATGTGTCTACTGATTTGCCTTCATTAAGCAAGAACTCGGAGTGAATACCTGACGGTTCCCAGAGATTAGCTATATAGCGATAGAGGTTAAAACCACCACCTTTTCCGTAGGTTGACAGATAGGGTGAAAGATTAACTATTTTATCACTTCTGAAAGATATTTTTTCTCCGGAATTAGTAGCGACTACCGGATTGCTGTCTCCGATTGCCCAATCGTCAAGTGGGGTTCCGTTATAATTAAAGTCCCAGACAACATCTTGAAATCCGAGTCCATTAAAAATGGTTTTTCCGTCCCTGGTTAATCTCTTAGGATTGTTTTCGCTAATTTTCAAATAAGTGCGGCTGGTATTGGTTGTGCTGTTAAAAAACCCATTTCTTTCAAGGATATACCCGGCTAATTCGAATTTCAAATTCCACCGCCATTTTCCTTTGATAGGAGGGTTGAAGCGGATCTTCCAGGTGTCTTTGTCATAGTAAAAACCACTAGTTTCTATTTTCTTACCGGTCTCATGGGAAAAGACAGTTTTTATAGATGCATCCTTCCAGGGATTGGTCAAAAGAGAGTCGTCAACTTTTATCGTAAATTCAACAATATTATTTTCTCTAATCTTTACAATTTCCTGTGCGACTCTGAATTTACGTTTTGTAAAAAAAGGCAGGTTGGCTTTACCTGTAAATTTATTTATCTTATAGAGTCCTCCGTCGGTGCTAGTCAAGAATAAATAATTATTAGTCATAATGGGATAGGTTGTGAGTGGACCGTCGGTCTTGAAACTCCAGATTTTTTTTCCGGTCTTAAATTTTAACGCGTGCATGACCCCGTTTATATCAGAAATATACACATTGGGTATTAGTCTCACTCTAGTCACTAAAGGGTCAACCTTTATTGCTGCGTTTGTCGTAAAGTTCCATTTTTCCTTACCGGTTCGAGAGTCTAAAGCGGTTAATAAACCTTTCTTATTAGAGATAAGGATGGTAGAGTCTCTTTCAAACGGACAATGATAACCACTGTCTTCTCTTTTTATGTTCCACAAAGTTTTGCCCTGGTTGTCTTTTTTAATAATCCTGCCGTTATTGTAGGATACGGTCAATTCCTCTCGTTGCCAAGGAAATTTTTTCGGACTAACAGTTAGGCACTGGACATAGTTTTTTTCCTCCCTCCAGGACCTGATTAGGCGTCCAGTTTTTCGACTCAGTATAAAAACTTTGCCGCTTCGGTTGCCGAGATAGATCTTATCGACTGTGAGTGACACAGAGGTTGAGATGGTTTCTCCAGAATCAAAGCGCCATTTTAGTTTGCCGTTATTAGTCGAGAGACTGTATAGGTTTCCGTCCATGCTTCCCCAATATATAAATCCGTCTTTTATCTCGAAACTTCTTCCGAACCAATTAAGCCAGTAATCAATTAGTATAGAGCTCAGTTTAGACACGGTTTTCGAATGAACTTTCCAGCGGAGTTTACCCGTAGTGTTAAAAGAGTAGAGTGTTCCGCTTGCATCTCCGACAAAAAGTGAACCTTTATAGATCTTGATATCGGTTATGAATCGATAATTTTTCTCCGTTTGGCTTCGCCAGAGCTCTTTGCCGGTTTTGGCATCAAGAGCAAATAAATAATTAGATGAAGTAAAAAATACTCTTCCCCGATCAAATACTGGAGAGATAAAAATTTCGTACCCAGTCTTAAAATTCCATTTTTCTTTGCCCGTTTTTGCATCGACAGAATAAAATCTTCCGGCATTATTGCCAAAATAAATGCTTTCCTTATAGAGTTGAGGACTGGAATAAATTTCTCCTTTAGTAGCAAATTTCCACCAGATGTTTTTGCTCAAAAAATATGACAGACTGGTTAAAAAAATAACAATACCGATAAAAATAAAAAGATTGAATTTATTTTTCATTTTTTAAATTTTATTTAAAGATCGTAACCATTGCTTGAGTGAATTAAGTCTTCGTAATCGTTCAATTTTAACAAACCGTTTGCTATAAACTGTTTCAACCCAAAGAGGACCAAGAAGTGATCTTCTATACCGTGACTTAATTTCTCTGGCCGTGAAGCTTCAAGAAGCTGAAAGTAATGTTTAAGATATCTATGCTTTATCATAATTTAACGATTGCAGAAAATCATACCACGCTTTTAACGACTTTTCTTCTAAATAATGTTGAGATTTTACTTTCCCTTTAGCAATAAATTCCTGTCTTAATTTTTCATTATTTAAAAGTTTAATAATTGCCTCAGCCATGGAGTATTGATCTCCAATGGGTACCAAAATACCGTTTTTTCCGTTTTCCAATATATCTCTCGGCCCAAAATCACAATCAGAAGCTACAACTGGAATTCTGCAGGCCATTGCCTCGACAAGCACTAATGGTGCTCCTTCGTGAAGAGACGAGAGTACGAAGACATCGCTTTTAGCCAGATATTTAAAAGGATTTTTCCGAAAACCCAAAAAAAATATCCTATTCTCAAGTTTTAATCTCTTAGCTAAAGCCTCAATTTTTCTTCGGTGGGGTCCTGTTCCTAGAATTGCCAAGACTGCATCAACTTTATTAAGTACGATTTTAATAGCTTTAAAAAGTGTTGGAAAATCCTTACTCGGCAAGATTAATCTGGAAGAGGTGATGATAATTTTACTTTTTTTTTGCTGAAAAAGCTTATTACTTAGTGGCTCACTTGTAAGGCGAGAGGTTTGTTTACTGACTATTGGCTGAGGGATAGTATAAATTTTATTGGCAGTGACACCAAATTGATTTATAAACATTTGCCTTAAGGAAACGCCTGGGGTAATTATAAAATCAAAAGCCGGATAAAAAAATTTACCCATAAGAGCATATAAGTGCCAAAAACGGGACAGTCTAATATCCTGAAGTGGATTTCCATTCTCAAAAAGAACAATTTTTGTATGAGGTAAAAGATTAAACAAACGAATAGTAAATATAGATAAAATGTCAATAAGCGCATAGGTGCTGCAGATAATGATGTCTAAATTATTTTTATTTGGGTATCTTAAGAGCTTAAAAATAACCTCTTTATTGTTTTGGATAACAGAAGATCTAAAGGCAATAGTCTTAGGAAGTTGAATGTATTGTTTTAAGTCTTTTTTAGAGGGTGGGTGTTCTTCAAAATCCAAAATTGTTACCGAAAATTTTTTATGGGCAAGAAATTTTAATATTTTTTTTGAGACAATTTTTCTTCCACCGAAGTCTGAAAGCCAGTTATTAGTAATCCAGAGAATACGCTTAGGATTTTTATTCATTTTAACCTTCAATAAACTTCTAGTGTATTATATGTATAAAGGTTCAGTTTGTTGATAAAGACCTGTATTTTATAAGTACCCTTCTTGTGAAACTCAAGAAAATTTTTGTACTTTTTTAAATAAGATCCTAATGTATATCTAGTATACGGTTCTATTAAAATAGGCATCTTAAAATAAATACGGTATTTATTCTTATTAAGAAAAATATTCGCTTCCAAATATCTGTCTTGGAATTTATTTGGTAAATAACAGTTGGATTTATTCTTTATATCTAAGGTTATATATAATTTTTCTGAGGATGGTAATTTAGAGGGAAACGATAGATCTGAAATAAAGTTTTTAACTTCGCATATCTTGTAGCTAAAATTGAATTGAGTAAGGTCATAGATAATGATTTTTTTATCCTGGTATACTACTTTTAGCCATTTCCTTGGATTTAATGCATATTTTTTTTTGTTTGAATTATCTAAGGCGTCTTTATGGACAACTACATAATCCAATCCAAGGCTTTTAATTTTCTTAACTTCTACTTGGTCAAAATTAGCTGCAACTTCTGTTATGAATTGTTCCCAGTCAGAAGGTATGTAGCCAGAGTATCCGTTCATCATAACCTCATCTGTAAATATTTTCCAGTTTAAGTATCTTACTTCGTCAAATATTATATGATCCGGGATAGTCGGAAGATGAAGTATAATTCTATTTTTTAGAAAAGCAAGATTTTGGTTATTTTTTAACCAGTTTAGTTCTTCAATAATCGAAGGAGTCGGATTAAAAAAAGAAGGCGTAAAATTTTCTAATGATATCAATATTAGAAAAGCTACAAAGATGAAAAAAGCTGTGATTCTTTTTAGTTTATGTGTTATTGCATAGAATCCATAAGCCGCAAATAAAGAAAAGGGGATATAGAAGATAAACTGAAATCTTGTTGGCACTCTGATACCTTCTAACGGTTTAAAGTAGTTATAAAGATAATAAAAAGGCAGTTTAATTGTTCCTTCATTGCTGTTCCAACCCAGAAAAAAGGGGCCGAACATTAGAATTAATGAAGAGAGTGCTAAAATACCAAATGAAAGAGCTATTAGTCTCAAAGACTTTTTTTTAATTAGCTTTTTGCTTACAAATATAATTCCTATTAGATAGAGCAACGTGGGGAGGATGTTTGTAAATAAAGTGTGTTCGGATGAGTTGAAATATTCAACCTTTCCCAATTTTTCCTTGGGATTGCGCATATTGGCATATTTCCTAGCGATTCCTCCATATAGTAAATTGGTTTCACTTGAAAATAAAAAATCGCTTATTCTAGCAGAGTAGTACTGATTTTCTTCAAGAGGCCTGTAGGCTTCTTTTTTCGAGAAGTCCAAATAGGGAAGATTAAAGTAGAGAAGCAAGGGGAGGAAAATAAAAAAAATTAAACTATATTTTATGAGTTTTAAAAAATAATTAAAGTTGCGTCTTAATATATGGGAAATAAAAAATGGGGCAAAAAACAGCGGTAGGGTTACTAAGGTAAAGATTTGAAAATAAATTACAGATAAGGCATTTAGAGTAAAAAATAAATAAAATAAAAATCCGTATTTAAAAGATGGCTTGCTAAAAAATTTGTAAGCATATAGGTAAACAAGAGGAAGAAAGAACTTGTTTGTTAATTGAAGAGTGTTAATGAGATTTAAAGTAATGGGATTGAAAGTAAAAATGAATGCGCCGACTAAACTTGCATAAGAGTTTTTAAGGAAGTTGTGGACAAATAAAAAACTAGTAATAAAGGTGAGTATAAATGTAAGTAATGTGAAAAGATTAACCGAAAAAACCAAATTTTTTGTGAATGCAAAAATTGAAAGAAATACCAGCGAAGGAATAAATAAATGATCGCTAAAGGCTAACGTATAAGGTAACGGATAGAACGCTCCAGTGTTAAAAAGTGACTCTTGATCAAAAATTTTCCCAGTTAAAATACTTTTCTGCATATAAAATAAGAACCAGCCATTAAGCGCATAATCTCCTGAATTTTCGTAATAAGAATAAAGATTCTTAATTAGCGGCCAAGTTAAACTAGCGCTAAAAATAAATGCAACCAAAAGAAGTAAAAAGGCATGAAAAAATTGTTTATATTTTGGCAACATAACTTTTGACTTTTAATAAAATAGGATCTTGATAATAATCTATTCTTGAATTTGCTAATAGATTCGCGTACTTTTTCTTAAATGTCAATTGCTTAGGTAGGGCTTTCTTTGCTGCGAACATATTATATGCATAAGAGTCAGAAATACTATGATCTTGGGTTAAGGTTAACTTTTTTTGTAATAAAAGTTTAGACCAAATTAATTCGTTTGAGATAAAACAAGTTTTTTTAAAACCAGCTTTATCACTATCAGACTTAAGCTTTTTGGGACTCGTTCCTGTGGCGTATTGATTCTTGGGCGTACTTATATTTAAGGTATGGATTATTGCCAGATTGCCATTTTTTTTAAGAATTCTATATATTTCCATTAAAACGTCATACTTTTTCTTTAGATAATGAAATCCGTCTGCGATGTGTACCAGTTCTGCACTTTGCGATTTAATAGGGAGATTTTTATCAACATCAGCGCAGATGAAAGATGTCGCAGATTTAGAAAAAAAAAGTTTGGCTAAATAAAGATTGAGAAACGACCGATCAATACATAATAGGTTTTTTGGTTTAGTATGGTCATAGACGAACGGTAATAAATTACCCGTACCAGTACATAGGTCTACTAAAACCGAATTTTTCTTTTTTATGAGACCAAGCGAAAAAAGACTTAAGAAAAAAGAAGGAATTCTTTGCCTTTTTTTGAGATACTTTACCCATTCTTCTGATAAAGAAAAAAAGGAAAGAAGAGTAAAAAAATTCCTGAATCCCAATAATTTATATATAAAGTTAAAATTGAGAGTTAACTTAAAAAATATTCTTGATCGGAGCGAAAAAGAGATAAGATTAACTAGTGCGGCATTAAATTTATTATGTTTTAGATAGTTTAGAGTTTTCTTCTTTCCAGTCTTTTTCATGTAAATCACTCCTGCAATCATTGGGTATTCGTCGCATTCACAGCTCAAAATCGCGTATCCTTCAACATGAAGCTCTTTATTAGTGAACAATAAGGTTAAGCACTTCGGGCAAATAATAAGTTTATTGTTAAACATGTGCTTTAGTTTGTTAAGGTATCAAGTAAAATCTTAATTTTTTTTTGAATAATTTGCGGAGAGTAATTTTTTTGTGTGTACCGATAACCATTATTACCCAATATTTGTTGTTGTCTAGGATGACGAATCAACCAGTTGATCATCATCTCAAACTCTTCAAAATCTTCGTAATATAAGCCGCCATTGGCTTTATCTATCTGTGACTTTAACACGTCGCATCTAGCGTTTGCCAAGACAGGTTTTTTAAGACTCCATGATTCCAAAAGAGAAAGCGAGAGTGATTCATAATAGGATGGATTTATGAGAAATTCAGCCTCAGACAAAAGAGAATATTTTCTCTCCTGGCTTATATATTCGAAATGGATTATATCGTTATGCTTTGGAATTTGAACAAAATCTGTATTTTTGCCAATTAAGATTAATTTATGATCGATAATGTTTCTATTTTTAACCTCAATAAAATAATCAATGAGCTCAAACACACCTTTTAGGCGAGACACTCTTCCTATATAGATAAAATATGGTTTGCTTAAAAAAACTGGAACTTTTTTTGGAAATTTAGGTTTGTTGATGTTAATTCCTGTTATAAAAAGCGGAGGAAGAGACAGAAACTTTGATTTTATGAGATCCTTTTCGGCAAAAGTACTTGGGAGAATTATAACTGGAGAAGAAAATATTTTGTCAAATATTTTAAATTGCAAGAGTGGTTCTTTATGGGTAAGAGGAATTAATATAGCTTTACTTTTAACCAGAGGTAATCCAAAGTAGGTTAGGGCATTCGCGTAGCCAATGAAAAAGAAAAAATCATAGTTATCAAAATTTTCTTTTAGATATCTAAGCAGCAACGGCGAATATGAACCAGACAATTTTAACCAAAGCTCTTCTTGAGCTGAAGTATGTTTTTTTTCTTGGAAAAGATAGTGTGTTAATCGGTTAAATTGAGAGTGTTGTGAATTTTTTTCAAGCGGAAAGAGTAAAATCTGGATATTATTCTTGGAACTTACTGATTTCGGTAAGTTGTCAAAGCTGGATGTGGTTAGGATTATAACTTTAGCTAATTTGCTTAAGTGTTGAACCAATATCCGTACATAAAAATTCGCACCATCATATGTATTTTTGCTAAAAAGAGATGTAATAATAGCAATTTTTCTCATTTTTTTCGATCCTTTTCAAGTATTTGAAGATATTTATAGATATCCCCCAAGATATTTAAAACATTTTTGTTAAATGTAATTTGGGTTCTTGTGTAGACTCTTAAAAATGATAAAAGTCTCTTTTTAATAAAACGAAAGAAAGGATTTTTAGGCAGCAAATATTCAGGATTATGAAAGTCACGCGCTGTAAGGATAGCATACTCTATCCGTTGATTTAAAAGTTCTAAATGATTCTTTTTCTTTTGTATAGGTTGTTCTACGAGTCCCTTTTGCCAGAATTTTTCTCTTTTTAGACCTCGTCTAATTTTTTTAACTAACTCTCTTGATTTTATAACCATATTTGTTATCTAAACATTTTTAAATAAATCGTTTTTAGGTTATTGAAATTATATTTATTCTTTAGCGCACGATAGCCATTCAAGCCGTACAATCGTGCAAGGCTTTTATTATTGGTTAGAAGATTTATAGCATTTTTAAGTTCTAATTCGTTATTAAATTCAACGCACACCCCCCCTTTATTATTTTCTATAAGTTCACGAATAGCGGGGATTTTTACTCCAATAACTGGTTTTTTCTGGAGCCATGCCTCAAGATATACTATACCAAAAGATTCACTTATTGATGGAAGACAAAATATATTGCTAACTTGGAATGCGATCTGCTTGTTTTTTTCGGATACATAACCCAGGTCAATTAGGAAGCTCCTTTCGCCAAACATTTTCTCTAAAAACCACTCTTTACTGCTTAACCCGACTGAAAGCAAGATGTATGATTGATCTTCTTTAAAAAGATTTCTCATGGTCTTTAACAAAAATAAAGCTCCTTTATGATAATTTCTTTCTCCTACAAAAAGAACTATTTTTTTCCCTCCAAGTTTATATTTTTTTTTAAAATCTAGTACTTCCTTTGTTGAAATATGTGTATTTTTTATTTTAATGGCGGCGGGAAATATTTTAACTTTGTTTTTATTAATTTTAAAGAGTTTTGTGAGATCTTTTTTTTCAGAGTTGGAAAAAACTTGAATAAGATCAGCTCTTTTTAGAATTAATCGAAGTAGATAATTGTGAAATACGGGTAAAGTAACATGATAATCAGGCCTAAAGATGAAAGTTGGCTTTTTGTTTAATTTACTAATAATATCTACAAGTTGAAAGTTCAAAAATAGGGGTAGTGTAGATGAATATACTATATCAAAATTATTTTTATTAATTTGGCTAGCAAGTTCTTTTTGGTCAAGAAAAGGACCGTAGTGCATAATTTCAAATTTGGCTCTAACCTGTTTTGGTAAAATAAAATTAAGATAGTGTGATAGTAGATATGTGATGGAAGAGATTAGATGATGGTGTTTTAATCTTATTATTCTAATTCCATTTTCTTCAATATCTTTAGGTTTTATTGTCCTATTAAATAATAAATCTTTCCAGTATCTTACCCAATAAGCATTGGACGTAATGACTGTTACCTGAAAGCCGTTTTCTTTAAGAAGTTCAGCAATCTGCTTATTTAACAAGCTTGAACCAGATAGTTTTGCTGGGGTATAAAATGGGGTTATTATCGCAATTCGCCTATTAAAGTCACTCATATTTTAAATTTTTTATAGAATTGTTATCAATGAACAGTCTTTTTTCTATCATTATCCCAACCTACAATGGTGGGAAAACCATAGGTAGGTTACTGAAAAAGATTGCTAGTTTTGATAGTAATTATAGCAAGGAGGTTCTTATCATTGATTCTAGTTCTACTGACAACACTTTAAAAATAGTCGAGAATTTTAAGAAAAAAATTAAATACCTGAAAGTAATAAATATTGCCAAAAAGCAATTTAATCACGGTGAAACTAGAAATCTTGGTGTAAGGATGGTGGGAGGAAAATATGTATGTTTTTTCTCGCAGGACGCAACGCCAAAAAGTAGCAATATACTCTCCTACTATTTGGAAGACTTTAAAAGAGATAGCAAAATTGTGGCTATTTATGGAAAGCATGTCTCCTATGAAGATACGCCTGTAATTCAAAAACTTGAGGCAGATTGCTTTTGGAATATGTTGGATTCCTATCTAGATAGGAATGGCGTCTTAGTCAAAAATCTTTCTAACCCCTTTATTCCTTTTAACGAAGAAAACAAGTCCCTCTGGTATCAGCTTTCGGACACCTCATCTTGCTATGATAGACAGTTTCTTCTAAAAAACCGCTTTCCAAAAACCATGTATGGAGAAGATATACTACTTGGTAAGTTAATAATCGAGAATGGTCTATCTATTGTCTATGATACTCGCTGTAGCGTATACCACTCCCATAACTATAGTCTTTTAGATTACTATAAAAGAGAAAAAGAAAGCCTAAATTTAACAGTGAAGGAAATGAGCTTAAAGAAAAAAATAAATATTTATTGCAAGCTACGGGCGGTTTTAAAGATGGATATATCTTTTTTAAAGAAACTTTACTATATTTGTAAGTTAATAATATATTATATTCTTAAATTTATAATCATCGTCAGTCTTTTAGTTGAGAAAAAAGTAAAGAAGAAGCTGTGAATCTTTTAAAATTAATCTGAAAAAAATTCTAGCTGTTTTTCAAACTGCCCAATTGCGGAGGTATTGAAAAGTTCTTTTTTTGCAAAGTTTTTTATTTTTTTTCGCATGAGCCTGTGCCAGGACTGGTCTTTTTTGAAGAATTTATTTAGAGCTTCATGAATGGTTTGTTTAGAGCCATCTTTTAGTATAAAAAAGGGATTAATTTTTTTTATTAAAGCTTCGGCATTCCCTACCGGAGTAGCAAAAATTGGAAGTCCTGAAGATAAAGACTCAAGAAGAAATAGCGAGTTCATCTCAAGCTGTGAAGCTAAAACAGCTAGATTTGAAGCTTGATAAAGTTTTGCTAAATCTCTTCTTGGTAAATCTTTAATAAGTAAGATAGAAGCCTTTACTTTGGAAGCATTGATGATTCTACTCAACTTATTAAATGTTATTTTGTCTAGTTTTACACTAGGATAGGCAATCACTAAGACAACTGAATTTGCCTTATTTCTTAGTAAGATAAAGGCATTTATTAGACTTTCGAGACCCTTAGTTCTGTCAAACACTCCACTATAAAGAATTATTTTTTTATTTTTTGGAATGTTTAGGTGCTTTTTAAATTTAACAAGAGCTAAATCCGAATACTCACTTAAGAAATAATCTGAAACTATATTAGGGATAATTATTACTGTTTTTAAAAAGGAAAATATTCCAAGCTCTGACTCTATAAATTTTTTTGCCCATTGTGACGGTACGATAATTTTCCTAGAAACAATCCAAGCTAGTCTCTCTAAAATCTTTTTAATAAAAGCATAGTGTTTAAAATTGCCTAAGTTAGTTTTATATATTTCTTTAATTCCATGAAACCAAAAGAGTCTTTTGACAAAAGGAAAGAGCAAGGATGCCGATAACGACAGTGAGTAATCGGTAGCGATAACCAAGTCAATTTTTTTGGTTACTTTTTTTAATTGTTTTAGATATTTTACACCAGCTATTATTTCTAAAGCGATTTGTCTGTAATAGCGAAAAGGGGGGATAAGCGGAGCTTTATCTATGAGTACGATTTCTTTATACAACTCTTTTTGTAGATGGAATGTCTGTTTGCCGTAGGCCAGAAGAAAAAAATTTAGATTGCTTCTTTTTTTTAATTCCGTAAGCATATTTTGGGTAGCGATCCACTCTCCGGAAGTTTCAATATCAGATAGGATTAAGATATTCATTTAAGATTAGTTTCAATAAATTTGGTAAGTTTTTGATAGAGCTGGGTTGTATTAGAATTCTGAAATAAATATTGCCTCAAAATATTTTTTTTTGGCTCTTCTTTTAAATAATTAAAAATAGATTCTTGAAAATCGCGGTCTATCACAAAGAATTTAGACATATTCCTTGGGACTTTTTGACGCAAAAAACTTATGAAGTGAAGCTGATGATTATCTACGTGTTCGCCAAATCCAAAAAGGCGTGGAACGATAAGGGGGACGTTTTTTGAATATTTCACACTAAGATAAATCGACGCGGGTCCTGCGTGGGATATGATTTTATCGGCTTTTTTAAAAAATTCAATCATTTTGCTTGATCTTAGATAGTCGCGAATATTGGTATTTCTGTTGCGCCAGCGATATTGGGAGTTGCCAGCTTGGACTTCAAGGAAAATATTCTTATGTAATTTAAGGACACTCTCATCTATTGCAGAAAATAATCTATTAAATTGGAAGTTTGTTGAACCAACGGTCACAAATATTAAAGCAGACTTCCCCAAAATTTTGCCCTTGGAAACCATTTTAATTGACGTTTATGTTGAACTAGGAATAAATCTATAAAATTATACAGTATCTTTCCAGTTAAACTGGGATAGGATATAAAGTCGTACGGTTCTATATAGATAAGTTTAGTGTGAAAGAAAAACTTTCCTACTATAAAAAAAGGAACGGCAATTGCCGCTCCGGAACTGATTAGAAATTTTGGCTGTTCCGATTTCAAGATTTTTATTGCAAGGAAAAAGTTTTTTATAGCATTTAATATATTTCTTGATTCCGGGTAATTCGCATAATATTTTTTTTCGTTTTTAAGATAATAGGAAACGTCCTCTCCCTTAAAGACTACCCAAAACCGTTCGTAGTTTTTATAAAAATTTTCCAGCTGTAGTAATTGAAAAATGTGGCCGCCTTTTGATGTGATGATCCCAATCTTCATAGGTTAAATTTAAGTTTGAGGAATTTCAGAACCCTAATAAAACCAAGAGTTTGAAAATAAATAAAGAAAAGAACAAGCGGGGCATAATATCTGTCCCAATCGATATACAGATAAAAACCCATCATGATTTGTAGTAGAATAAAAAGCGACAGGAAAATTTCTGCGCGGGTGAACGAATTGCCGTGCTTTACTATTATAGCTAGGGAAGAACCAGTCCCTAAGAGGAAAAATAATATAAGAATGGGTGACAAATAGAAAGAATTAAATTTAGCAATAACAACTCCATTATAGGATTGGATTTTATTCTCGCCAAAAAAATTAGAATAGATAGCTTTTAGTCTACTGTTAAAATTCAATAAACTTGGCCCAATAAGGCTTGCAGAACTCATTGCGCTTGTCTTTCTAAACTCAAAAATTTTAATAATGTTATTCGAGGTATTATGATAAAGTAAAGGATGTAGAAAGACAAAAACCAGAAAGGTTGTAATATTAACTAGCGCAAATAGGATAACTTTCTTTTTTAAATTAAATAATTTTTTTAACCAGAGATTGTTTAAAAAATAAACGATAGAAAAAAACCAAAAGAATAAAAGAAGCATAAAGCCGTTCAATTTAGTTTGAGCGACTAGTCCACTGATTGTTCCAAATAGAAATAAGGTTTTTATACCACAATCTTTGTTAGAGAATATTCTCACAAGAAGATACAATCCAAAGGAGAAAAGAAATAAAAATAGAGCTTCAGAATGAGCGATCAATCCTGTGGTTAATATCAGGTTATTAATACCATAAAAAAGGGTGGTTAGCAAGGCTATAATTGTGCCAGATAGAGATGAAATAAGAAAATAAATTATGACAAGATTAGTTGCTAAAAGTAGGGCGTTAAGCGACCTTGTATAAAAGATCAGATCAACTGTCTTTTTAAAACCATCTCCATACTTTTTGATTAATTCAGAAGAGGAGACATTATAATCCTGTGGCCCCCACTCGGTAAATTGAGACAAATTATTTTTATATTCAGCGTATTCTTTTCCCTTAATAGAGTAAAGATTATGAGCAATTAAAAATCGGCCAAAATCTATATTTTCATGTTCACGTTTATAAATTAGATATTTCGGGATTAGCCAAAATCCATAAATATATTCCGCTAATTTGGGTTGATCATAGGAATAGTAACTCTGCCATAAAGGGTTATTGAAATCGGTTTTTATAAAAAGCTCAAAGAAATAGCTCCTACCTATCCAGTAGGCTTCGTCTTCATAACGAATTGGAATACTTTTCAGATAAAAAAGATAAAAAGATAGAAAAGATAGAAAAATCAGAAGCGGTATTATGATTTTTTTCACTATAAC
>Ga0209541_10009094_pt1 | contig 16172 bp, 11 predicted proteins | sample RifCSPlowO2_01_FD_184027 | JGI IMG/M metagenome (GOLD analysis project Ga0209541, IMG submission 184027) | Groundwater microbial communities from Rifle, Colorado - Rifle CSP2_plank lowO2_0.1 (SPAdes) (version 2) | ecosystem: Environmental > Aquatic > Deep subsurface > Groundwater | place...
GCGCGCTATGGTATGCCACGCTGATGTCAGCCATAGTTTATGCCCAAGAAGCGCGGCCTTACAGCCTGTTTGGATTGTTAGCCCTGTCCAGCACCTATCTATTAGTGTTATGGCATGAGAAAGACCAGTATAGGTCTGAGAAAGGTAAGTTTATTTTTTTAGGGGTTAGTTATATTATTGTAGGCGCAATTTCTCTCTACATCAATTACATGGCCTTATTTTTGCTGCTGCTGCAATTCTTATTAACCTTATTTTTTCAGCAAAAATTATTTTTAAAACGATTTTTAAAAAAACAGCTTCTGGCTTTTGGCGCAATAATCCTACTATTTATTCCGGGAATTCCTACTCTCTGGACGCAAGTTATAATTAGGCAAGTTTCTTTGCAAAATAATTTAGTGTTGAGAGGCGTTCCATCTTTCCTCAGCAATCTGGGAATTGGGTTCTACCTCTTGCCGATTTGCACAACCATAGTCGGCCTGGCTGCAGTATTATTTATCTTAAGGAAGCAGGACCAGAATAAGAAGAACAGAGATTTCTTGGCAGGAAGGAAAGGAATACTGGCGCTAACCGCCCTGATCTTGGCTTTACTATTACAAATTATCTTTTTACAGACCACTCTGCGCTCCTTCGCTCTAATCCGCCATTCTTTTTTCATCATTCCTTTTCTGATCATCGTGGTTGCTGGTGGTCTTCTTAAATTAAGAAGAAAGATCGCTGTCGTCGTAATCCTGCTGGTCGTTATCTTTAACCTAACCGCGATTGCAATCTATTACCAGGAAACAACTAAAACACCATGGAAAGAAGCAGTTTCTCTGATTGAAAGCCATCTCTCAGGCTATCCGGTGGTGCTTTTTGACCGAGGCGGATCTAACTTAGGCCTGTATGATTATTACCAGCAGAGAACGACGGTGATTATTGACCTGACTAAAGACCAAAACGGTCCGGTTGGAGAAGTCAGCCGTTCTGAACTGGCCCAGAAAGTTGCCGGATACGATCAGTTCTGGTTTATCTCTTCCAGAAATTTCCAGGGGAAAGTTTCCTATCAAGAACTGCTAGAGAAGAATAATAGGAAGCTACAGGAGTATTCTTTTCCGGAGATGAAAGTTATTCAGTTTTCTAAGGGAAAGTAATAGACTACGTCAAAATCAATGAAAATGCTTCAAATTTGCCTACCCACAGCAAGCTATGGGGTATACGGCAAATTTGTTGCTTCGCAACCAGCATTTTCAAGATTACAAATTGGACTTCAAACCGCAGCAAGCTGCGTGGTATAAAACCCAATTTGTAATTAAACTGATTGAATCATCTCTTCTTACATCATTGCTGGTAGTAAAGACCACTTCTTACATCATTGCTGGTAGTAAAGACCATATTAGGTCATAAGCAGGCTACTTTAAATTATTTGTGCTTGAGTGTAAATAAATGATTGTTGAAAATTAACAAACAGCTAATTTTCTGCAGAACCTTTTTATAGTAATTTGCTAAACAGCTATCTTATGGGTGGTGTGAAGAGGATTGAACATAATGATAAAATTCTGGCTATAGTCATTTCACCGCCGTTATTTTCTGAACTGCAGCAGAAAAATAAAGAGATTGAATTTTTCACGCCCAATGAATTTCCATTCCAGATGGGGGCTCACCGCTGGCAGAAAGCGAAAAAAATAACGGAGCATTTTCATCTGCCATTTAAACGATTAGACAATTTTCCCGTGCAGGAATTTTTTTATTTGGTTTCCGGTCGGGTTAGGATCGACTTATACGATGAGCGGGAAAATGATGCTAAAGTTTCCGAAATAATTGTAACGGCCGGAGATGCTGTCGTGCTCAACACCGGTCATGGGATGGAGGCTCTGGAGCCCAGCCAGATGATTGAGCTAAAGCAAGGGCCCTACCGCGGGAAGGAATTAGAAAAAAGGTTTATTGAAAAAGCAGCTCAGTAGAAGCAGCCTAGTAAAAAATTAATTAATTAAAAAGTGGTTATTAATGAACTCAATCACGGACTCAAATAAAGCCATGAACTCAGGCATCAGCCAGGAATTGTATTATAAGATTCATGAGCAGATGCCTATTTGCTGCGTGGATGTATTGATCAAGACAACGGCCAATGAGTTTATGCTGCTAAAGCGCAATACTGCTCCTGCCAAAGATAAATGGTGGCTGATCGGCGGAAGGGTCAGGAAAAATGAATGGTTAGAAGATGCCGCCAAAAGAAAAGTTAGGGAAGAGTTGGGCCTGGAAATTGGAACCTTCAGAAAGATTATCAGCGGCAATGAAACTATTTTTACTGAAGATCCATTCGGCCACGGTTGTGGAACGCACAGTATCAACACTGTTTATGTAGCTGAAATAACTGAAGAGCAGCTGAACCAAGTTAAACTAGATCAATTCCACACTGGATACGGCCTGTTTAAAACTGTAGACCCTTCCTGGCATCCTTACTTGAGGGAATGCCTTGCTGAGGCCGGATTTAAATTGATGACCAGCAATTTGTTCATTCCAGTCTGCGAACCGACCCTTGCCGGCAATGAGTTAAGTTATGTTACCCAAGCGGTTAAAACGGGCTGGATTTCTTCGGCCGGAGAATTCATCAACCAATTCGAGCGAAAATTTGCGGGCTATTGCGGGGTAGAGCACGGCGTTAGCTGTTCTAGTGGGACTACGGCCTTGCATCTAGCTCTGGAAGCTGTGGGCATCGGGCAGGGCGACGAGGTAATCACTCCTACATTCAGCATGGCCGCTTCAACTAATGCCATCATCTATGCCCGAGCTAAGCCGGTTTTTGTTGATTCTGAATTAGATACCTGGAACATGGATGTCAGCAAAATTGAAGAAAAAATCACTCCGAAAACTAAAGCTATCATGGTGGTGCATACCTATGGCCATCCGGTAGATATGGATCCGGTCAATGATGTTGCCAGACGGCATAAGCTGGTGGTGATTGAAGATGCGGCAGAAGCCCATGGCGCGGAATATAAAGGCCGGAAAGCCGGCTCTCTGGGCGATATTGCCTGTTTCAGTTTTTATGCTAACAAGATCGTAACTAGCGGCGAAGGCGGGATGGTGGTTACTAACAATAAGCACTGGGCTGAAAGGGCCAGAAAGCTGCGCAACCATTTTTTTGGAGAGCCCAGATTCCTGCACCAGGAGATAGGTTATAACTACCGCCTGACTAACCTGCAAGCAGCCTTAGGATTAGCCCAGCTAGAAAGAATTGATGAATTGGTGGAAGCGAGAAGGCACAACGCTTACCTGTATAATCACTTTTTAAAAAATGTTGTCGGCCTGACCTTGCCGCCGGAAAAAAAATGGGCTAAAAATGTGTATTGGATGTACGGTATTCTGGTGCAGGAGCGCAAATTTGGCCTGAGTATGAAACAGTTGCTGGAAGAGCTGAAGAAGAAAGGCATCGAGTGCAGGACTTTTTTCATTGGCCTGCATAAGCAGCCGGCTTATGGCAAGGATGAGCCGCATTTCCCTGATTGGACGGAATGCCCGACGGCGGAAATTCTCGAGCGGGACGGGCTCTATCTGCCATCTTCAAGCCATCTTAGTGTAGAGCAAATTGAACATATCACTGACGTGATTAAGGAGGTGCAGAAAAATGCTTTCAGAACATAAAGAAGGACATCTTGGCATACAAGAATTTGAAACTAGGTGGGATCCTCGCGTATCGGTAGTCTTACCATCATATAATGAAAAAGAAAATATTGAAGAGGCCATCAATAGGATATCCACCAGTTTAGGTAGCCAGTTAAAGGAGATCATTGTTGTCGATGATAACAGCCCTGACGGCACGTGGAATATTGTCCAGAAGATTAGCGCTAAAAATAAAACAGTAAGGCTCATTCACCGCGTTAATGAGAAAGGATTAGCGTCAGCTTTGGATGATGGAGTCAGGGCGGCTCAAGGAAATGTAATCGTCTGGATGGATTGTGATTTAGGCCTGCCGCCGGAGGATATCCCCCGACTGGTGGAACAAATTAAAAAGTACGATGTGGCTATCGGGTCGCGCTACGCCAAGGGCGGCAAAGATTTGCGTCCTGCTTGGAGAGTGGCGTTGAGCACCGGGCTTAACCTTTATTCTTCATTATTATTAGGCTGGCAGGTGAGAGACTATACTTCCGGTTTTGTGGCAGTAAGGAAAGATGTCCTGGATCATGTAAGGTGGAGCCGCCAGGGTTTTGGGGAATATTTTGCTGAATTTGCTTACAACTGTGTTAAGCGCGGGTTTGATGTTACTGAAGTGGGATATGAGTTTAAAGATCGAACTAAAGGAACTTCTAAAACCCAAGGATTAAACAGGTTGGTTAAATTAGGTTTCCAATATGGTATTAAAGTATTAGGGCTGCGATTGAAAAAAACAAAACAGAAAATATTGCCGCCGCATTCTATGCCTGCCAGTTCACAGCTCAGGTAAGCACTGATTAAAAACAGGCAATTTGCGATGGAAGCATCTATAGTAATTGTGAAATATTTTCGAACATTTGTTCACAATTACTAATACACGAAAACAAACGACGATTTGTTTTCGGTACTGAAATGAGATTGTTTTCTCATTTCATGTAAGCAAATGTGTACAGTCATATCCGAATATTTGTCACATCTGCTATATGATAAATTAAGATGGAAGAAAATCATTTTTGGGACCTGGCTTGGGGTTCACCAGAGAAGATTAAGGATGTTAAACTAATAGACCTAATCATGCACAAATCAGCAGTGCAATTTACATACCAAATACTTGGCGAGATTAAAAATAAGAACTTGCTGGAAATCGGCTGCGGTTCAGGGATGCAGACGATTGATTTTATCCGGAAGGGGGCTAGAGTTACCGCTATCGACCTCTCTGAGGAAAGCATATCCCTGACTAAAGAATTCTTAAAGAAAAATAATTTTAAAGCCCTAGTTAAAAAAATTGATGCCGAGAAGATGGATCTGCCGGATCATGCTTTTGATGTGGTCTATATCAACTGTGTGCTGATGCACGCTGACCAGGATAAAACAATTTCTGAATGTCTGCGGGTTTTGAAACCAGGAGGCATTATTGTATTTAAGGAATCTTTAAAGCCCTGGATTGCCACTTTTCCTTACAGGACATTTTCACCCTACATGAAAACTAAGCCCCATTATCTGACCTTAAGGAAAGTCAGGTCTTTGAACGCTAAACATAAAGAATTTTACCTGTTGGGCTCGTTCCTGGCTTTTTTGTTTTATTTGCTCAAAAACAAGAGGCTGGCTCTTTGCTGGTTTAGCTTATTTGAACCGATTGACAATTTCTTATTGAAGAATTTTCCGTTCTGGAGAACTTTTGCCTGGGTTGCCGTTGGCGTGATCAAGAAAAAATGAATCCAAAAACTGTTTCCTTAACAGAACTATTTCGATATTTAAAATTTTTAATAGGTGGCGGGTTAAGTTTACTGTTTGGATTGGGGATTACTTATGCGCTTACAGAAGTGCTGGGGCTATGGCATATGTTTTCGCTGGCTGTGGCCATAGGTATTGAAGCTATTTTTCTGTTCCTGTATCATTCAGTAATTACCTTCAGAAAAAAAGGCCGCTTCTGGTTATTTGTTTTCGTAGTCTTGTTTATTAGCGACCTGAACTGGATTTTAGTATATGTTGCCAGTGTAAATTGGAATTTTAACTATTTACTTTCTATTGTGGTGGTGGCCGGAATGGTTTCAGTATTAAATTTCGGGATGAACCGCTGGCTGGTGTTTAGCAGGGGAAACCACAAATCAAATTCTAGCTAGTAAAGAACAGCTGAACTGATACCTAGATTAAGAGCTTAACATTAACATTTAAGCAAGGTTTTTAAAGTATCCATGGTTTCAGATTAGTTATTGGCGGCCATAGTTTAATGGTAGAATGTGGGACAAGAAGAATGCTTCTCCCTATTGTGGCTAACCATTAGCAGACATCCCAACATCCGAGTTCGATTCTGTTCCGCAGGAATGCGAAGGAAGTGCGAAGCATCGAAAGTCTCGGTGGCCGCCCCATATATTTTAAAAAAAATTCTCCAAAAACTATTAGCACCGAATCTTTTATATAGTTATTTTTCTTCCTGGGAAGTATGGTGTTAGATAGCTTTGAGAGCATTTCAGCCTTGATCATTACCCTGTCTGCGATATTTGCCGCGTTGGCTGGCTTAGTGGTATTGGAAGCTTTCTTTAGAAATAAGCTCAAACTGCTATTTGATGATGTCAATTATTTTATCTATTTTAGTATGGTTTCAGGGTATTTTTTATATGCGCTGGGGGAAATATCATTCTATCTTTCCCGCCAGGTGTTCAAAGACGCTTCCCCGATCGGCATTCATGATATTTACTGGACAAGCGGAGCGGTTCTTATTTTAGTCTCGTTTATTGGTTTAGCCTTTACTTTATTTAAAGAGCATGGCGGCACAGCCAAGTTTGGAGCGATGTTAATTATTGGAGCAGCTTTATTAGCGATAGTATTGACTATCGTTCTTGGGACTAAGGGAAAACAGGCTTCCTTTTTTAGCATATTTTATCCAATTATCAGCTCCTTAATCATAACTGTTGCCTTAAGCACAGTTCTGTTTTCCAGACAGCTGGGCCAAATTGCCAAGCCACTGTTAATTTTCTTTCTAGCCAGCTGCGGCATCTTACTGGGCGACATTCTGTTCTATTTCAGCGTCAGCATATCAGGTTATAGCTCACTATCTTTGCTTACTAACCTCAGCTACTTCTGGGGATATACCCTCAGCCTGGCAGCGTTCGTATCATTAAAACTGCATCTTAACCGTTCAGCCTTAGAATTGGAAGCCAAGAAAGCCAGCAGAAGGTAGTTGGGCTATTATTGGATGAAGCCTTATTTTACGTAATGCTTCAATAATCTGAAGCATTACTATTTTGCTTAACTTTTATATAACTGGCCTAATTAATTGTTAAATTGTGGCCTTTCCTTCTTTACCTACACTGCTGACTGCTTTAGCGTTTTCCCTGCCTCTTACGGCTGCTGCGGAAGAGCCAATTGAAAAAAATAAAACAGTCCAGCCCAACTTAGAGCTGTCAATTAAAATTCCGCCCAGAGTGTCCATTAACACGGTCAACCGCTGCCCAGATCCGCTTATTGAAGTGCCCAGATTGCCTCAAATAATGCAGAAATGGTCTCCAGATGATCCAGATTATCAAAAAATCTACAACTTATTTTATGGTGAAAGCAGCCTCGATTCACAGGATGATGATTTAAGGGCAGCGCTCCTGGACCAGCCATTATGCACTTTGCCGCTGCAATTGAAAGAAAAAGAGCCCCTGACTTTTTTTAGCGGCAAGGATAACAGCTATGATCTTCAGTCCGCTGGAAGTAAAGCTGCAGTAAGACTGCAAGCTCCCGGCAATTTTCGCTACCGGATTTTTGGCGCTGAACGCAATCGGGCGACTAACGGAATCCTGGAATATGATATTAACAATAAAAAATTCTTTTTCTCTGGAGGGACATTTAATTTGCCAACTTTGAACTTAAGCACCGTGGTTATCGGCGAAATTCCGCTGCCCAGCTTAATTGATGAACTGAACCGGTTTAATGAGGCTAAAGAAAAATTAAGCGTCAGCCTGGATCAGCTGGTGGATAATGTTGAACGGATCTTAGGCAGCAGGAGAATTGAGGCTTTTCTAGATTGGGGGAGCTTTTTCAGAGACCTGCTGCCCAAATATACCAATCAGCAGGGAATCATTGAGCCTAATAACTGGCAGAAAGTTCTTAATGAAACTTCCAACAAGGCGGAAGAGTTTTACCACGAGAAATTGACTGGCCATGAGCGGGAGGATTTAGATTTATCCATTAAAAGCTTCCAGAACGATTTTAACCGGCTACAGGATGAAATTCCTCTGGTTAGGAATGCTTACCAAATTCTTAATTCACAAGGTCAGCTTTGCCAGGTTAAATGGGGCGGGCTTAATGCCTGTAATTTTTACAAGGTTCTGCAGTCGCTGGATGATTTAGTAGAAATCACCGCCAAAGATGGAGAAATAACCATTAAGACTGCCGATTTGCTAACCAATTTTTACGCCCATTCTTCTAACCACCAGCGGTTGGAAGATAAAAATGGCCGTGAATGGATCAGCAGCCATCTCTCTAGAAACTTGGCCAAAATTTCCGGCCAAGCTTATTTTCACGCCAAGCTAAGCGAAGGTGTGCGCTGGGATGAGCTGCTGCCAGACAAATATAAAGAAAACCTGGAACTGCTGAGGCTATTATTAGGGCAAGAGCTTAATATTATCGACGTGGAGGCTCAGCTGCAAGCTGGTTTCTCTTTCTTTTACCGCAGTGAAAGGATGCTCGGCTTCCAGTCTTCATTTAATTTAAACAACCAGCACCAGCCAAGAGCTGGATTATTGATTAATATTGGAACTATTTATGATAATTATTCTATCGGATCAAGCAGCTTCTATGGTCTGGCTGACAGCCATGCTGACCTGCTGCTAATTGATTTTAGCGGCAGCTTAACCATTGAGCAATTTTTGCGCCAGCGGCAGGAACTGGGCTTGTTCTTCTCCAGCCGGGATAGCCCCTCCCCCAGATGGTGGTATGATGCAAATATTACTGCCAGCTTGGAACAAGTTCGCAAGCTTACTGAATTCTGGGGAGCCAACTTTAGCTACAGCTCCAGCTATAGTGGAAAAGTTAAACAGAAAGCCTGGTCCCTTGCCGAGACTAAGCTGTTTGACGCTTGGTCAACGTTGGACCTGGAAAAATCACTTAGAGGCGGCTTCAATGTTGATTGGGCCAACATGATGTTGTTTAGCAATTTTTCTAAACTGCATGGAGCTGGTTTTTTTGCTAATCTGCCTTACCTCTCTCTGATGGGCGAATATTCTGTAAACAACCAGGTTAAAACAGACTTAACCTTGCCGCTCACTTCCAAGCTGGATATTAAAGAAGAAAAAAAACATTACCTGAGAAAACAGCAGCTGGCTTTCAAAAGGCTAGCTGGGATAGAGTCAGTAGTGCAGCAGGAATTGCGCCAGCATAATCTTGCTTTGGCGCCGGGAATATATCTGGAAGCATCATTGTCACAGCAGCTGTCAGGAAACTTTTTTAGCGATAGCACTTATTTTAGCAATAATGATGATTCCACCGAGATAGGCTTGACGCTAATAGAAAATCAATTATTAAGCCCACAGAAATCTTATTTGTCCATCAGGTACCTTGGAGACGCTTTTAATCTTTTTGAACAGCAGGATTATCAACGACATGGCGCTAAACTGCATCTGGGAGCTAGCTGGATTGGTCTAGCTGTAGCTTATTCTACTGAAAAAGATAAACAGCTGCCCAGCAATACTACCACGGCTGAGTTCAGCCATACGCTTTATTTTGGTAACGTTAATATCACCCAGTTTCTGGAGTTATTCCCAGCGGCCCACGCCCAGCCTTATTATGAAATAACTCCTAAAGGAAAATGGAGACAGCAGCGGGACAGTGATTTCCGTTATTTACTGCAGATGCAAGGGCAACTGGATAGTTTAGAGCATTATGCAGCCAGAAAATTATCTGAAATCGATTTAGATACTTTAAAAATTTCTTTACTTGGCTATGTTGGCCAGCCCAGCAGCATTGAGCCAGAAGCAAGTATAGGATACAATTTAGGTCAGATCAATTTTTATCATCAATTTAAATTAAGTCCTTACCCATTTAAAAAAAACCGGCACAGCTTAACTAACGAAGTACAATATGACCTTTATTCCGGCTTTGGCCCACTGCTGCTAGCTGAAAGTAAAGCATCACCAACAGCAGAGAAGTTTTGGCTGCTGCCTGGTTTTGCTTTCAATAAGATTGTTCATTTAACTGATAGCCATAATCAAGAATCTCAGACTCATCAGCTAAAGTCATCACTAGCTTTCTGGCCCAATGAACAGTTCACCGGCAGTTTCCAGCTAAAATATTGTTATTTTAAAGATAGAATCATTTCTCCATACTTTAACTTGGAATTATCTAGCAAATTTAACCTTGACAGCCCTCAAAAATTGAACATTCTTAAATTATCGGAGCGTGATTTAGGCAGTAAGCTGATTACTTCTATTGGCCTTAAGGTTGGCCCATTAATTCTAGCCGGATCAAGCCAATTCTCTTCAGAATACTCTCCTCGGGAAGGCCGTTTTGGCCTGCAGGTAAGCATTGATTACGGGCATTTTACGGCTAAGAAATAAACGCGGCTAAGAAATAAACGACATTGCCACCGAAGATTAAGACTTTAAGCTAGTAAGACTTTAAGCTAATTATTCCAGTAATAACCAAAACCACTTCTCCCAGATTATAAAAATCTTCAGACATAATACACCAGCCAAGCGGCAGAACTGAACACAACTTAGAAATCGGATAATAAAAAAATTGGGCTCCGAAAGAGGGGGTGAGGGTGGTAAGAATTCTCCCAGGAGCCCACGTGATAATGATTAAAATACCGAGCGCGGCAGACCGGCTCGGAAGTATTTCCCATTAGCTTACACAGATCCAGGAAATACACCTCTTTTTCCTTATTAGATCATAAAACAACTTAAGTATATAAATGTTACGTTTATGTATACTAGGGGTCGAAGGAGCTATTTTGTAGTTAAATGTTCCTAGTCTGATAAACTAACATCACTTCTTAAAAAATTCCTGTAACAATTTACCATATTCTTTAGTTACAATCAGGCCTTCACGAGGAAAACAATCATAATAATTCTTCCAGGCGAAACGTTCATCCAGAAAAATGATCGCTCCTCGGTCCGTTTCAGACCTGATACATCGCCCTGCCGATTGCCGGCATTTGTTCACGGCTGGATAAACATAGCCATATTCCCACCCTCGGCTAAACTTTTGGTCATAATAACGCACAATTTCTTTAGTTTTCAAGTCCGGGCGGGCTAACGGCAATCCAGCTACGACTACGCCATTCAACAGGTCTCCTGGAAAGTCCACTCCTTCAGCAAAATTAGCGCCAGTTACCCCCAATAGGATTCCTCCCCTATCCTTCTCAGCCTTAAACTGGGCTAACAGTAATTCTTTCTCTTCTTTGCTCAAATCAGCTTTTTCCCAGAATAATTTTTTATCTGTAGAAATAAAGCTGCCAACTTTATTACGCAAATCATAAGAAGGAAAGAACAAAGCTATATTTCCCGGGATCAGGGCGGATATTTCAACACATTTCCGGGCCATCAGCTTAAACATTTGTTCTCCCCTTAGCCGGTAAGTAGTAGATGTTTCCGGCACGATCAATTGCAGCCGGTTTTCCAGTGGGAAGGGCGAACGGTAATTCTTCTGCACATTGCGCTCAATCCCCAGAAGATCCTTATACATGCCGGTCGGGCTAAGCGTGCCGCTCATGATCACGCCGGCATGGATCCTGGAAAAAAGATCCTTGGTTATTAATGATGCGTCAAGACAAGAATGATTCAGACTGAGGTAAGAGCCTTGCTTGCTTCTTTGCTCTGACAAAATCCGCACATAACCTTGTTCATCGCCTTTCCAGGCTTGAAGGAAAGCAGCAATGCCGCCAAGATAACTGCGCCGTTGCTTCTCCCTAACCTCTTCCGCAGCCAATTCCAGCTGGCTGAGAAGCTCATCATACTTAACAACCACATTTATTTTGGAGATAAACTGCTCTTTGGCAATTAAAATTTCTTTTTCAGTATTGTCAAACGATCCCAAGGTCGTTAGAATAGTATTTAATTCCTGCAGCCAGGCTATTAAGCCTCCATAATTGTATTTTTTGGCTTCAATGATAGAGTTCATCAGCATGTTAGTGGTTAAAGAAGTGCTCATCATCTCCATGATTCTGGCTGGCAGATTATGGCCTTCATCAACTATTAAGATGATATCTTCTATCGCTAGTTCCAGTTTAGCTAGTATCGTGGCAGCAACAATCGGATTAAACAGGTAATAGTAATCGCCGATCAGGACCGGGGCAGTTCTAGCTAAGCCTAAGGCTACCTCATAACTGCACATGGCCTTATCCTTACTGGCAGCCATAATCTCGCTGGTATTAAGTGGCCCGCGCTGCTCAATCTCTTTCAAGAAAGATTTTCCTTCTACTGTCAGGCTGTTTTTAGAGCGGATATTCTGATAGAACTCGCATTCCCCTTTCTCCACTATGGCCCGGCAGAACTCATTAAAATCATCGCCAAACACGCCGGCAATTTCTTGGCTGCACATCCAGCGCTTGCCAATCAGGTCAGCACAAAAAACGTTTTTGCCAGTCTTTTCCTTAATTTGTTTTAAAGTTTCCACCGCCAGGGCATGCTGGGTATGCCGGTTAGTAAGAAAAAAAACTTTTTTCTTTTTCTCTAAAGCCACTTCTAAGGCTATTGATAAGGCGCCGGCGGTTTTGCCTAAGCCGGTAGGAGCATCAGCAATCAGCACCAGCCGATCAGAAAAAGCCTTTTTTAAATCTTCAATGAACTCTTTCTGCCCTTCCCTAACAACTTCATGAGGAAAGAAGGACGACATGACACTTTCCCTATTTGAACCATTAATAACCATTCATTTCCTGTAATATAGTCTTTACATTCAATAAGTTTTTAAATATGAATATTCTACCGCATAGTTTAAAGGGGAGTGGTGATGGAATGGAGGGTTTGAAACGTGGTTAAGAACAAAGAGATATTTGATGTATTTTTTAGGGAAAAGCCGGCTATGATGCTGGTGGAATTGAAGAATGCTGACTCTAGTGTATATGCGTCGGTCTTGGCCAAGCAGATTGATTGCACTTATTCTCATGTAGTCAAGATACTGCAGGAGATGCAAAAAGCTGAATTGATCAATTTCAAGAAGGAAGGACGGTTGAAGCTGTTGGAATTGACCAAGAAAGGCCAGCAAATTGCTTCTAACATCGAGAGCATTAAAACAATGCTATGATTTTTTTTATTTTTTATAATCATATATCGCTTAACGTATGGAATTTTACGAAGTTGGCGAAGGCGATCTGGGAAAGCGAAGTTAGTTTTTGCGTTACTGAGATGCGGAGAAAAGCAACGACTTTTCTTGCATCAAAGTAATTATGGTCGTTACTTTTGACACTAACGTATTGTTTTCTGCCACGCTGTGGGATGAAGTGTCGCACAGAAATTGTTGTTTGATCTGATTAAACAAGAGATTAAGATTTATTCAACGAATGAGATTATTTCAAAATATCAAGAAATTTTAAAACGAGATTTTAACTTTTCTGATGAAAGAGACGAAAGTTATTCATACCAGTTGGTCATTTTTCTAACCACCTGGTCAAATAATTGACCGGGTTGTCAAGATGGATGAATTATTCAAAAACAACACTTATAAAATATTCGAACTCTTTATAGAATTTCCCACCAAAGATTTTTCGGTCAGATGAATTTATCGTCTTGAAAGTTGAAGCTTATTATGACATCATCAAAGAGCTTCTTTTTGCTCATCTCTATAAAAACGGCTACAACTGCACAAACCATCTTTGCCTTATTGCGTACCTCAAAGAAAAGATCAAAGACTTTGAAACTCAGAAGATTGATGAATTACGAAAAGTCAGAAATGAGATAAATTACAGAGGATTAACCATCAAGAAAGATTATCTTGAGAGAAACGAATTAGAATTCAAAAACATCATTAAACAACTAAAAGAAGAACTCGGATAACGCCCGCCCAAAACTGGGCGTTTTGTTTAAACAGAATCATCAACTCTAATGAGCAATAATCACAAATTTGCTCAATGACAATGCGAATATTTATACAAAAGTTTCAAACAAAAGTATTCGCAACATTAAAAGCCCATTGGATGATTGAACTAACGAATATGAACCAAAGAAGATTTAATCTTTCTCTCGCACAAATACTAGAAAGAGACGACGGGCTTCATCCCACAGATATCCTTAGAAATTGGAAAGCAATTTCTGGGACACCAAAAATTTCAAAGAAATTTTTTAGTGAATCTGCGGGTATTCGCCCTACAATTTCATAATAACCGTAAGAAGAAGACAAAATACAACAAAAAGCTAAACCAGGGCCGTTCTTTCTATATTTATTCCAGATAAATCTTCAATCGGTCCAGGTTTAAGACCCAATCTGATTCTAAAACCTTGGAGCGCTGATAATATTTTGCCAGCCTTCTGATCCTGGAGCTGGTTAAGATATGCCCGCGCTTAGCCGTTTGGTCCTGCTTATTCTGCTCAAGATGAGTTTTTATCGAGATTAATTTCTTAATCAGCGCCAGCATGTCTTCCGGCAAGGTTTTAGTAATCCCATGCTCTTTTAATAAGGTATTTACTTTTTTTCCAGTCAGAGCCTTTACACTATTGATACCATAACTATCTCTCAGGATTAAACCGATTTCACTGGCGGATTTCCCAGCCTTACCCATTTTTTGAATTAGCTTTTCAACTTCCTTGCTTTTGTAAGGAGCCCAGGAGGGAACACGTTTAGGCGGTGTTTTGCTGCCGCTCTTGCCTTTTCTTCTCGAATACATTCGTGCCATTAATCAAAACCTCGGAGAACTAGCTTTCTTGCTCTCTCCAGTATGCGCAAGCTGTCAGACCGGCACATCATCTCTCGATGAAATGATTTTTATTAGTTTATATATAAACATTGCGGTGAAAAGGGCTCAGCAGAAAAATCTCTATATAGGAAGCTGGTTTCAAAAGCTGTCCAAGGCATTTCTGGCCGCATTTCTTACAATCTCGGTCAAGGCGGGATGGATATAGATCATCTCTAATAAATTGTCTACTGTAGCTTTAAAAGTGATAGCATAAACTAGCTGATGAATCATGTTTGAAGCTTCTTCTCCCAGAATATGGGCTCCCAGCAATTTCCTAGTTTTTTGGTGGAACAGCAATTTGACGAAGCCTTCTCTGGACAACCGCGCCTGCCCCATTCCGCTATTTTGGTAAAGTGCGAAGCCAACCACGTAAGGTATCTTCTTTTCGGACAATTCCAGTTCTGTCTTGCCTACTGAGCCGATTTCCGGGTTGGTAAATACCGCATGGGGCATCGGCGGATATTTTATCGGCTTTTTATTTTTCTTGATAAAATGGCTCTTAAACAGGAATTCGCCTTCAAAATTAACGGAGTGCCGGAACAAATAATTCCCCACGCAATCGCCAAAAGCAAAGACATCTTTGACATTAGTCTCCAAGCGACTGTTCACGGCTATAAAGCCCCGCTTAGTGGTTTTAATAGAAGTATTTTCTAAACCCAATTCTGCCGTATTAGGGCTTACTCCGGTAGCTACTAGCAGAGCGTCTCCGGAGATGATGTGTTTCTCTCCAGGCCTAGAGCTTAAATTTGATTTTAAATGAATGAAAAATAAGCCATGACGATATTCTACCTTAATAATATCCACTTTAAAAAGCACCCGTTCACGGCCAGAGAAGATTTTAGTGAATTCCTGGCTCACAGTCTGATCTTCTCTAGTCAGCAAAGCGGCATCACGCACCAGCCAATGCACCTCTGAACCTAAGGCTGAGAAGGCATAGCCAAGCTCGCAGGCAATGTATCCGCCGCCGATAACCATTAATTTCTTTGGTGCTTTTTCAGCTCTCAATGCCTCAGTGCTGGTCCAATAAGGCGTCTGGTCCAGACCGGGAATTGGCGGAGTGAAGGGACTGGCTCCAGTAGCTAAGTAAATCTTTTTACCAGTTATTCTTTGGCCGTTAACAGAAATGACTTTATTGCTGACAAAAACAGCTGAGCCCTGATAAAATTTAAGCCGGGCATGGGGGCGGTTATGCCATTTTTTTAGTTCATTAGACTCTTGATTAGTAGTCCGGTTAATCCTGGTAATAATTCCCGGCAAATCGATGGAAGAAATAGCTACCGAAAGGCCCAATTTATCTGAAGATCTGATTAACGAGGCTACATTAGCCGGATGAATCAGCATTTTGGAAGGGATGCAGCCGCGGTTTAAGCAAGTTCCGCCTAGTTTCCCTTTTTCAATCACGGCTACTGTTTTGCCTAATTCGAATGCCGAACTGGAGATCTGCGCTCCGCCGCCAGAGCCGATGACTATAACATCATATTCCTTCATTTTTTTAAGTAACGGTTTCTTTCCAAGTAATTGTGTTTTTTTTAAAGATATATAAATCTAACTTAGAATTGATAAAGTCAATTTAATGTGATATCTATATGCTAGCTAATTTTACTCTTTCTCGAGGTGATGGATATATGGTCAATTTTTCCTGTTCGAAATGCAAAGCAGATGATATTGTTAA
>Ga0209541_10009095_pt1 | contig 16171 bp, 19 predicted proteins | sample RifCSPlowO2_01_FD_184027 | JGI IMG/M metagenome (GOLD analysis project Ga0209541, IMG submission 184027) | Groundwater microbial communities from Rifle, Colorado - Rifle CSP2_plank lowO2_0.1 (SPAdes) (version 2) | ecosystem: Environmental > Aquatic > Deep subsurface > Groundwater | place...
GGGTAAAATAACTGAGAAGGACATGAAAGCTATTATGGAAGATAAGAAAAAAGTTGAATCATTGCTGGCTCAAGCAATTAAAATGATTGAAGATGACGTTAATAAGGAAGCGGAAAGCTGGCAAAGACAAATCGTTGCTTCCTTAAATACTGTGCAACAATTAATTCCGCAGATAAGACAAGATCAGCAGGCTTATGAAAACTATGTGTCGAAAGCTATTCAAGAGGTAAACGGTGGAAATCCGCAAGCTTTGCCCCTATCAGAGGAAGATTTCAGAGCAGCTCAGAAAATCAAATCAGATCAGAGAAAGAGATTAAAAAGACTTAAAGAGATTGTGAATTCCAAATTAAGATTCGATCAACGTGTAGTGGGGAAATACGATTTCAAGGATTTACAGAAGTTTGTAAAGAACAAATTCAAGGTTTAACCACTGGACATCCTCCTGCGCTTCATTTATATTCTCGCGTTTTTCACAAGCTACCATGATTTTCAACACGTTTCTCTTCCTCAAAGGCATCAGCGCGAGTACGGAGGAGAAGCTCTGGAGCCTTGGCATTCAGGATTGGGAGTGTTTCCTTGCTGCACGCACAATTCCCGGGATTTCTCAAAAGCGAAAACAAGCATTTAACGCATGCATCAAAGAGGCGAAACATAACTTATATTCCGGGAACATTGAGTACTTCACGGGGCGTTTGCCAGCGGTTGAGCACTGGAGGCTCTATCCCTTCTTTAAAACAGAAGCAGTGTTCTTAGATATAGAAACTTCCGGAGTTGAGGGAGATGCATATATCACCGTTATCGGCCTATATGACGGCGAGCGTACGAAGACGATGATTAAAGGTGTCAACTTGGATCCGGGTATATTAAAAAAAGAGTTGCAGCGCTACAAAATGATTGTAAGTTTTAATGGCAGCGCGTTTGATCTTCCGTACATTGAAAAGCGTTTTCCTGAACTGCTCCCAAAGGCATTACACATGGATTTGAGGCATCTCTGCGCGCGCATGGGCCTGAAAGGCGGTTTGAAGCAGGTAGAGAGAGAACTCGGCATAAAACGGACGAATCCGATCGTGGAGCGCTTATATGGGGGAGACGCATTAACCCTCTGGAAAATGTTCAGGGCAACAGGAGATGAGTACTATCTTCACCTGCTTGTGGAATATAATGAAGAAGACTGTGTCAACTTACAGATTATCGCGGAAAAAATAATGAAAAAAATTCAAACAAACTTTTATGAGCTTAATGGCAGCATGCTCCCTTTGGCTTGCAGCAGCAGCCGGTGAACGCAGTTACGAGGACCACTGCTCCTAACACAATTAAGGCTACTTGAGACCATGATGGATTCCACAGAGCGAGTATGATGACAAGCAATCCGAGAATCGCCTGACACCAGCAGGCTTTCTTCTTATCCTGACAACATTCATGCATCTTTTCCATTTTCGCTTCAGACTTAGCAGATTTCTTCTTGACCATTGAAATAATCACCTCATGAATAAGTTAAGCCTAGGAGTTTATAAAGGTATTGTTAATCTTAGTTAGGTTACCCTCTGACACTCCCAATCCGAAAAAACTCCGGTTTTTCCGTCGAAAACTATAAATAGCAGGAGGAACTTCTTGAAGGGATGGAACAAGTCGCTCTTCAAAAGTCAAAAGCGGCAAAGTGGCTCTATAAACGCCTTGAGGAATTCAAAAGGAACGCGCAGGATGAAATGTATGAGCTTAAGCATGGCGAATGCGTTCTCGTAAAGCATCGATAAGTTTATTCTGTGCCTTTGAGGAATGTTTCATACGAATCTCTAGCAGATAGATAGAATCCCCCTCCACTTGAAAATATATTCTGAGAGGAGGCCGTTTGCACTTTGACTCATAGAGCTGATTATGAGCATCAAGAAGTTTTCCAGCTCGCGGACCGAGTGCATGTATCCGCAAGAGGTGTTTGCCGATGATCTCTTTGACTGTCGCACTTCTTGAGATTGCTTCCATCTGACGCTGGACATGCTTATCGGTATATATCCTGAAAGGCATGTATTATTCTGAAAAACCCCTTGCTAAAATTGCTTAACTCTGTAGTACAGAAAAATCTCCAATGGAATTGAAGAATCACCGGATACTTCGGAAATATAATGATATTTTTGAATTTATTCGAAAGTGCAATAAGAAAATCGCAGGTTTTGCTATGGCTGTTTTCACAGTATCCGAAACATATATATACAACGCTCTTAGAATTTTCTCAGGTGAGGATATGGCATTGCAACTGAAGAAAATACCGAAAAACCCGATTATTATCGAAGGATTCCCGGGATTTGGCCTTGTTGGCACGATCACGACGGAATTTCTCATGGATCATCTTAAAGTCGAAAAGATTGGAAAGATCACGTTTGACAACATGCCTGCGATAGCGGCCGTGCATGAGGGCAAGCTTGTGGAGCCCATGGGAATCTTCTATAACAGCGATCATAATCTCGTGCTTGTGCACAGCATTCACGCTGCCCAGGGCAGCGAATGGGTAATGGCTGAGTCTATTGCGGAGCTCGCAAAAAAAGTCAGCGCGAAAGAAATCATCAGCATTGAGGGTGTAGGCACAGCAAATGCGACAGGTGAGAGAACTTTCTATTTTACGAAGAATCCTGAGTTGGAGAAGAAGCTCAAAGCGATTACGCAGCCTTTGAGGGAAGGGATTATTATGGGCGTAACAGGAGCTGTTTTGCTCCATGTGGATAAAGTGCCCATAAGCTGCCTTTTCGCCGAAACTACGGCAGAGATGCCTGACAGCAAGGCAGCTGCACGCATTATAGGGCTTCTTGACAAGTATCTTGGACTTAAGATAGATACTGGGCCATTGTTGAAACAGGCAGAGCAGTTTGAGGCGAAGCTTAAGGGAATACTCTCACAAAGCAAGCAAGTTGAGGAAATTAGCGAAAAAAAGAAGATGAGCTATGTAGGTTAATTTTCTATTAAGCTTATTTTTTGTTTTAATAATGGCTATTAGCAAGTTTCTTATTATTTATTCATGGTGCCTAACTTCGCATATTGGCTCACTTTTCATATTGGGATATGCAAGACTGCTGCGTATGCTGAGAATCGCAGATTGTTTGTCTTCAAATATTTTTTTACGCTAGTTATTAGTAAAACATGATTTTGGCATCGGGCATAATATCACTAGTTATTAGTATAAGATACCCAATAAACTTTTCCACTAATTGTTATAGGAATTGTTCTTGATATATTCGATATTGTGCTTCTAATTTGATTCTGCTTTAAACTAGTTTTTGCTCTCACTTTTTATGCGTAAACAGCAAATTCAAACAATTGTTTTCATTATTGTAATTTATTAAATTATTTGTAGAAGAATTAGTAATAGATTATTTAAGTTATGATTAAAATATTTAGACTATTATATTTTTGAAAATTCCCTTTTTTAAGGCACATTGTATGCACATCCATGTCCAGAGTCACTTGGCTTCAAAATGTGGTTTATCGTCGACAAAAGGCACTGCCCAAAAAGCTTAAATAGGAGAAAGAATCAGCAGGCATTGGTAAGTACAAGTATTCTTGAGTGATTAACCATGAGGTGAGTTAAGTTGATGAGTACTAATCCATTCGAGCCGCAAAGTGCACTAGCTAGGGAAATGTCCCGCCTGAGCCCTGTAGGAACTGTTTCAGGTGCAGCACAACCATCCGCCCAAAATACGCTGGGATCGTCAAAGGATGCTGCGCAAAATCCGAACATTGGTCTCCTCGTAACGAGGATAAACGTTCTCGAGATGAAAATGCAGGAAATCCTCATGAAAGCGCAGCAGCAGGAACAGGCGTTTCAGAGAAAGCTAGGGGAAGTGGAAACAATGCTACAGGCTGTCCAGAATATCCAGGACCAGCCTCAGAGGATTGAGATAAGCGCGGCAGCGCCTCCACAAGCAGCTCCGGCATCAGCAGTTACTGTTATGCCTCCCCCTCCAAAGACAACGGAAGGCGCCCAAATGCAGGGAAGGCCGCAGCGTGACCAAATGGATCCAAACCTGTTCAGCATAAACAAATTCTTCCACGCATCAAACATGAAGAAGAAGTAACATATATTGTGTTTTTTGTTAAAAATTAAAAATATGGTAAAACGCAACATAACTACCACTTTTGTTGCGTTTTTAGGGGGTTTTTTGGCAGAAACGCAACATATATATACAAGTGTTGCGTAAATTGTTGCTATGCAAGATATAGTTTCCAGCATATATGTGGGTTGTTTTCATGGCTAGAACGTATAATGAGTATTATCTCGGATGGCAGGAGATTAACAGGATCATAGCCTGTGCCAAGAACCTCAAAGAGCGGGTAATTCTAAAGATTCTGGCGAGAACAGGCATGCGAAGATTCGAGCTTGCAAATCTTCGCGTAAAAGACGTCGATTTTGACCGCAAGCGCATCTATATCAGCAAGGGAAAAGGAGGAACTGACGAGGATCCAAAATCGAGGATCGTTCCTATCGACGATGACACCCTTCAAGATATCAAGTTTTATCTCGAAGGACGCCGGGCCGGAATATTGATCCAGAGCAATAAAAAAGCGCATGACGGCATCTCTTTATCCGCAATAAACAGGATTACCGAAGGGGCTGCTGAACGGGCAGGAATCCGGAATCCTAATCCAAAGCTTAAGCATCTCAATCCCCATATCTTCAGGCACAGTTTCTCACGGCTCAGCCTCATGGAGGGCATTCCCTTCAACATTGTGCAGAAAATTGTTGGACACGCCGATGCGCGAACAACGCTGCAAATGTACGGAGTACCGTCGATAAATGACGCTCAGCATATGTACAACGAAAAGCTGACTATGCGCTTTCACCAAAAAGTGAGCCTTGAGGAAGATAACAAGCTTTCAAAATTTACGTCTGACAGATCGTAATCCTGTTTTCTTACTAGTAATTAAGAGAAAGTAGCTAAATGCATATTATAATAAATGCTTAAATATTTTAATAATATTATCCCCAGTTTTGAATGTTCTGCTGCTCAATATGTAAGAGATTAGACTTTGCCTGGACGGTCTTAAAATCTCGATCCAGACAGAAATAGACCGTATTACGCGTATATTTTTTCAAAATAGGGATTCCTTTTCGCATGAGGTTGCCAATATAATCCTGAGCGGTTTTATCCGTAACGCCCAGCCCACGAGCAAGATCGTGATAAGTGAGAGTTCCCTTTGCTTCTTCCAATGCGTACAAAACCATGAAGATTTCCTTCTCCTGCTTGGAAAGCGGCTCAATATTGTATCTGGGAGCATTTTCTGGGACAAAAGTATGATTCTTTTCAAGAAATATCTGTATTTTATCAATTCTTTCAGCTAATTTATCTAATTTTTGCTCTATTTGAGAAAAAAGCTCAAAATTCGCCTGTATTTCATTAGTGTTCTCATTAATGGCATTTAAATGATCATCAAATTGTTCCTGAATACTTTCAAGAGCACGCTTCAGCTGCTGCGCAGCATCATTCACGGCGTCGTGATCTAAAACCTCTTTCCTTGAAATATTAAACAATGAAATCTTACCACCCCAACACTCTAAGCGCTTCTAAAATTCGCTGGTTTATATAGTTTTTGAAATAAAGAGGAATTTCATTAATACTGGCTATTGGGCATGTTTAATGAGCTTATAGAAGTAAAGTTTTTCCTTCCCCTGTTTAACAACCTCGATTTCTTCCAAGGCCTCAAGCTCATCTAGAATGCGATAAAAGGAGCTTTTAGACGCTATTCCCTGTTCCTCAACGATCATTTCCCTTAATTTGAGGGCGGAAATTTGCTCATACTTGCGGATATATGAAACCAAGAGGTTTTTGACATACTCCTTTGACCTCTGTGTAATTTTTTTGATAAGTCTCTCCCGCAGGGGCATTCTTTTAGGTATTGTGGTTTTTTCAATTTGATCAACTTTCTGCCGCAACTCTTTGATCTCGCTCAGATACCCAATCTGAGCTGCCATACCAAATTGATTGTGTGTGCCGAATTTTTCAAGTTTAGCATTTATACTAATTACTTCAGAATCGATTTCCTTAATTTTCCTAAGCTCTTTTTCGTTCGAATAATAATAATCAACCAGTTGTTTTAGCTGAGATTGCATGTGAGGAATTTCGCGAACTAATTTGCGCAGATCCTCAATCTCACTTCTGACTTTTCTTACTTCATTTGCATGCTCTCCGATCTGAATTTTTGCATGATTGATCAACGCTTCCTGTGATGAAAGTTTTGAAGCGCTTGATTGAACGGATTCTATCAGCATGCCTTGGTTATCATACAGCAGCTGCATCCAGGAAGCGACGCTCTGAACGTCTTGCTTCACATTCGCAAATGCGAGTTGAAGAGACTGCTGCATAGCGCGCAGTTCCTGAGCCTCTCTTTTTTTTGAAAATAATAGCATTTTTTCTCATTCCCAGTGTCATTTTGGGAATATTATGGGACTATTCTAGGACTATTCTGGGAATGTCTTTTACGTCAATAAATCAAGGTTGTTTATATACTTTTTGGGAATGTTATGGGAAATTCCTGGGAATATCATGGGAATGAGCCAGTGAATACGGTTTTCCCAATGAGATTAGACGACGTAAGATCCCTTGTTCTTTGTTCTTAATCCCATTGGGAATGTGCTGGGAATGAGGCTTATCGACGAGGAATTACGTGCAATCACGCTGTAAACAGCGTTGGGAATGAAACTGGGAATGATAAGTATCGACGAGCTTATCAGTTTTAATGGCGCAAGCATGTGCAATCACGAGGAAGGGAAAAATACGAGGGGGAACCTTCTGATTAATCAACCAGAGACATATATGCACAAAAATGTGCAAGATATGGATTTGTTTACTATTTCTAAAATAACGGTGGGAAGATGACGCGCGTGTGAAATTTATGCTTTGAAACTTTAAGAGTATGTGCGTTACGTAGATCATAATGTCATCAGCTAAATTGAACTCTTGAATGCTTTTAATCCATTGAGTATACGAAACTATTTAAAGGGGGATATGGCTGTTTTTAAGGAGTGTGTGGTGGAAAAGTGAGTGCAACAGCCATAAGAAAGGAGAAGGACAGAAGCGCAATAATTGCTTTTAATACCGATTCTACTAATGATTATATAATGGGATCAAGAAAGGTTATATCTTTGAGTACAAAAAGTGAGAGTACATGCTGGGTGCTTTGCAATGAAGAGCCATGGAAACATTAAGCGATATGGCACAGAGAGTTATACTAATATTTAGCAGAAGTGAATGTGATGGATCAAAAAACCATGTCAAAAGGGGCTTTGGCAATAGCTCTAAGTAAACTAGATGTTTTTCCCGAAGCAAAAGTGAGAGTTGAGCAATACCCCACAGACCCTGAAGTTGCCGCTGAAGTGCTCTGGGATGCCCATATTGCCGGGGACATGGAAAACAAGGCGATATTGGACCTCGGAGCCGGAACGGGCATCCTAGGCCTTGGCTGCCTCCTTTTGGGAGCTCGAAAAGTGACATTCATCGACGCTGATCAAGCGGCTCTGGCCATCGCTGAAAAGAACTATGCTAAGCTCAAAAGTGAGATTTCAGGAAAAGCTGCCTTTGTTGCGATGGATATCCACAAATTCCAAGAGGCTGCAGACGTCGTCGTCGAGAACCCGCCCTTCGGCACAAAGACAAAGCACGCTGACAGGGAGTTTCTGGAGAAAGCATTCACATTGGCTCCCGTGATTTACACGTTTCATAAGGCATCAACAAGCGCGTTTATCAATCAGCTCGCTACGCAGAGAGGGTTTAACGTCGAGAAAACACAGCGTTTTGCGTTTCCGCTCAAAAGGACAATGCCGTTCCACGCCAAGAATATCAAGAGGATCTCCGTGGACTGCTTCCGATTACGGAAACCACAACGCTTTTAAACATTTAGCAGTTTCCTCAAATAATGGAGCTTAAAGTTCTCGAGGAATCTAAAACAAAGCTACACCTTGAAATTCAAGGGTTAGGGCATGGATTCTGCAACATTCTCAAGCAGGAGCTGTGGAATGATGAGCATATAAAAATCAGCGCGTACTCATTAAAACATCCACTGGTTGGTCATCCTATGCTCATCGTGGAGACGGATACGAAAAAATCTCCGCGTGACGCTATCGAAGATGCGATTAAACGCCTTCAGAAGACGAATGAAAAAACGTCCAAGGAATTTGACAAAGCGTTTAAGTGATACTATAACCCCCTTTTTCTATGCTTATAGCCCGTATTGGTATGCAAACGTATATTAATCACATAGTGCCTAACCGCATATATGTTCATTCGTGTAAAACGTATAAAGAAACAAGAATATGCGTACCTCGTAAAAAACATGTGGATAAAAGGCAACGTCAAACAGCGTGTAGTAAAGTACTTAGGCAAACTCATGCGAACGCCAAGCGAACACACGTGCACATTTCAAGAATTCCATCACATACAAAATCTCTCAGACTACGTTGAGCGCACGTCCCGCTTAAAAATCCTCCAGGATATAAAAAAATGGGAAATCGCAGCACATGGAATCACCTCTCATCGTGGACAGGTGTATGCTCTTCATGACGGATATGTGTGCGAATATACGTTCCGCAAGCTCGCACAATTCCAGCCTGGAGAAGATGATCGCGCATCCGGACTTCAGCTTGCCCAGCTTTTCGTACATGCGGGCTTTCGTATACCTCAAGACCTCTTTGTTTTGTATTTCCAGAAGCTGACAAAAGATATTTAAAACAGCTCACGATTCGCAACGCTATGGAAAACGTGCCTCGTCACATTGGCATCATCATGGACGGCAATCGCAGATTCGCGAAACGCCTCATGCTCAAACCCTGGAAAGGGCATGAGTGGGGCCCAAAAAAGCTTGCTGAGATCCTGGAATGGTGCAAGGAGTACGATATTCATGAACTTACGTTGTACACGTTCTCCGTCCAGAACTTCAACAGGCCGAAAGAAGAGTTTGACTATCTTATGAACCTCTTTCGGGAAGAATTTGACAAACTCAAAGATGATAAGAGGATTCATGAAGAACAGATTCGCGTGAATGTGATAGGCAGAACATGGATGTTTCCCAAAGATGTGCAGGATAAGATTAAAGAAATCATGGAACGCACACGGCAATATAACAAGAAAGTTATCAATTTTGCAATGGCATATGGGGGCAGAGAAGAAGTTCTTGACGCTGTGAAGAAGATTGCGAAGGGAGTCCAGGAAGGGACTATAGACGTGGATGAGATCAATGAAGAGACATTCTCCCAACACCTCTACATGACGGATGCACCAGACCTCATAATCAGAACGGGAGGAGAGCACAGGACATCCAACTTTCTTATATGGCAGTCAAGCTACTCGGAATGGTTCTTCGTAGACCACATGTTTCCTGAATTCACAAAAGAAGACTTTGAAACCGCGATTCAGAGCTACGTTCAGCGGGAGCGAAGGTTTGGGAAGTAGAAGGTATGGTAACAATCCACGCAGATATGGAATTTCTTGACCGTGTTAGACTTATTCGGCGGACTGAGCAAAATCGCCCCAAACTTCCTTAATTCCTTCTTGCATCTATCGCATTTTGGTTTTATGGCCATGCCTCCTCCTATGTCTTAGGTATTCTATAACCGCGGGAATGAATGATGCGACAATAATGATCATGATGACGATGGTCAGGTTTTCCTTCACCACAGGGATTCCTCCAAAGTAATACCCGGCAAAAACGAACAGTGCAACCCATGCAATACCTCCTACAATGTTGAATGCCAGGAATTTGGGATAGCGCATCGCGCCAACTCCCGCGACAAACGGAGCAAATGTTCTGATGATCGGGATGAATCTGGCAAGAATGATCGTTTTTCCGCCATGCTTGTGAAAAAACTCTTTCGTCCGGTGGATGTACTCCTTGTTCACCCATTTATGCTGAATGATACGCTTCCCCACATGATGACCAATCCAATAGTTTACGGTATCTCCAATAATCGCGGCGATGGACAGCAGAACAAACAGGAAAACGACGTTTAACGCACCGGCGCCCGCAAGCGTTCCCGCAACAAACAAAAGCGAGTCTCCGGGCAAAAACGGGGTTATGACAAGGCCCGTTTCTAAAAATATGATGAGAAACAGGATCGCATACGTCAAGATTCCGTACTGCTGAATAATGAGCGTGAGGTATTTGTCCACGTGGAGAACAAAGTCTATCGCCCGCTGGATGAGATTCATGTTGACATCGAAAAAAATGGGAGTTTATAAAATCGCCGATTCCTCTCGAAATTCAAGAAACCTTTTTAAAGCCCAAAGGAAAAAGAATGGACAATGGCGAAGAAGTGCATCATATGCGGCGAGGAGGCAATCCTTGTCATCAAAGGCACAAATGACGTCTACTGCAAAAACTGCGCTGAAGAGAATTTTGATGACATCTCGTACTTGGAAAAAATTGAAGAGCCCAAGCCAGCAGACACCATTATTGATGATGAAGTTTCGGATGAGGAGTCCGAGCCAAAAGAATAATTCGTTCTCACGATGAAAGATCTTTCTGAAGAACCAGAAGAAGAATCCTCCATTTGGGATGGGCCGCTTAAATATATTGTGGCGTTATTTCTTCTGTTTTTGCTTGTGCTTTGGATCGTTCCCGCATACACGGTGCGCTTTAATCCAGCCCCGAGGTATATTGCGATGCCGGAAGAAGTCATTCCCACTTTTGAACTTGGGAATGAGACTGGGAATGAGGTTTATCGACGGGAAGAATTTCCGGGAATGATTGCTGGGAATGATCCCGTTGTAAAGCAGACTGCTGATCGCATCGTTGCGTTAAGCGGCTGCGGAGAACACACGACATGCCAGGCGCGCGCCTTGTTTTACTTTGTACGGGATCGGTTCACGTATGTGTCAGATCCATATGCGTATGAATATGTGAAAACCGCAAAAGAATCACTCACGGCGCAAGGGGGAGATTGTGATGATGCATCCATTTTGCTCGCGAGCCTTCTCCAAGCCGTTGGATTCAGGACCCGCTTTGTTTTTGTTCCAAATCATGTGTACGTCCAAGTGTGGATTCAGGAAGCGCCGAAAAAGTATAAAACTGAGCAACAATGGATTACGACTGACGCGACATGCAGATACTGTGAGTTTGGGGAACGTACTCTTTCAAGCGTGGATGCTGAGAAGCAATATTTTGGCGGATAAATTTATAAATGGAGCGCATTAATTAACCATTGTTAACGGGATATCAGATGTTCAGACCAGTGCGTAAGCGCGAAGACGTATTTTTGCCCGATGGAACGTATCGCGCATTAGAACAGCGACTTTTCAATAATCCGGACACCAAGGACATTAGAACCGTCGTTGCATGGGCGTTTGATCCTAGAACAGATCTTGGGCCATATATCGGCTTGGGAAAAAGGATGGCTTCTGGAACCGTGCTTCAAATTGCCGCTAGCATGTGGCACGCGGGATTCCAAAACTTGCGCACGGTATTGCGCCAATACAATCAAAATCTTCGTTTCTCAGAATCAACGCTAAATGGAGCTCCCATTGATCAGCTACTCATCTCTGCCATGAGCATACATACCGCAGATGTTTGGAAGATGATTGAAGACTGCTACGAGAGGGGTGAGGAGCGCCCCCTGATCATCATTGGAGGGCCAGCAGCGAAATACGAAGCGAATATGTTCTTTGGCAGACGAGGGAATCCGCAGATTGGAGTGGATGTGGCAGTCACGGGTGAAGCCTTTGTTGGGCTTCAACTTGAAGAGCGCATTCTTGAAAAAAAAGCTGCTATGCAAAGGGGTGGACAGAACGTGAGCATGAGGGAAGCGTTTCAGGAGCTCGCAAAGCGAAGAGAATTGGACGAAATTCCAGGACTCATGTATCGCTGGACACACCCAGACGGTATGGATGTCCTCATTGATACCCATGTGCAGCGGCTCGTGAGAGATCTTTCTGAATATCCTTCTGTCGCGAGTGTGTTCCTCACGCTTGAACCCCCTCACAAAGGGAGAGCACTCTCCGCTGAGCCACTTCCACCAGAACGGGTGAAAGAGCATATTCGCATTCCTTCACTCATGAATACGAGAGGATGCAGGATAAACTGTGATTATTGCCCTATCCCCCAAGGAGAGGGAAGCGTCTTCAGGACTCGGGGCTCCCACGGATTTATTTTGGATATGATGGGTATTTCCGAGATCACGGGGATTACAGGAGGGTTTGGAGCCGATGATAATGTGGGTAATGATCTCCATTCATTGATTGAAGAATCAGAAGTCCGTGCGCACTATGTGATGCCCGATGGGCGAAAATGGGCGGAAGTGCATCACTGGGGAACTGAATGCACGCTCACGGATTTACATCGCTTATGGATGAAAGGCAAACAGGATGGCAGGGATTACTACTCTTTGCTGAGGGCATCTGGACTCGTTGCAATTTGGATGGGCAATGAAGATGTTAATAGCGAAGTTGTGAGAAAAGGAGTAACGCTTGAAAAAGTCAGGACAGTCTTGCGAGAGCTTCGAAACGTTGGGATTTGTCCAATGATCATGAATATTTATGCGGATTCCATGGAGTATACTGAACTCAGGATTGATGATGAAGGCAAAGTTGTCAAGCAAACACAACAATTTATGGAACTCCTTTCCTCGGAACAACTTACGCTCTTCGCAAATGCAGATCGGTTATTTAAGCGTGGAAAAAGGAGATCAAGCGATCGCGCCGCGCGAAGATTCGTGGAAAGCCTCACTCATGAGCAGGAAGATGAATTCCGGTATGGATTGCGGGAGGAAGCGTTTGTGTACATGAAGCATGGGGCAATAAGCCAGCAGTTCACGCTGCTTACACCGGCGGTTGGGACAAACTTATATGAAGATCCGTACAAGAAAGGTCACATTCTGAGCAAAGTTGGAAATGTCGAGATCGAACCGAGGCATTTTGATGGAAACCATCTTATTATGAGTAATCGCGATGACCTTGCGCAGCGGCTCCGTGACACGTATGACGCTTATCGTCACACGTATAATTTTAGAAATCTTTTTATTGCCTTTCAACGATACAGGGACGCCAAGAAGGGGGGAGAACCTCATCAAATATTCATGGACAGATACGCCTTCGCTTATCAGGCGGAGGGGATTCTTGGACGATGGTTTTCCCACTGGAGGCAGCGGGATTTTAGGAAGGCGCTCGCGTCAGGAAATGTTGAGCGGACGATGGAGCCCCCGCTTGGTCTTTTGCCTGTTCTAGCGCTTCATCCTGCGAGCGCCGCATATTACGGACCAATCAGCAGAAGCGTATTTCTTGACCCCTCACCACTTATGGAACGTGGAGAACTCACACCTGCGGAGCTTGAACGGTACGCTGGGAAAATCCCGGTGATGGCAAAATAGAGGGCTAATTACACTCTGCTTGCAATTTCTCAATATTATTTGTTTCCCGTTCAGACAACTTCTGATACTTTCTCAGATCATATTCAAATGATCTGACATCATCGATATCTCCGGATTGCAAGGCGGCGAGGGATTTTGCATTCAAAATCTGCAGTTCAGCGTCATACTCTGCCTTCCTGGCCTCTGCCGCATCAATTTTCGCCTGAATATCACCATCGCAGAGCTTCTGCACAGGGGCAGCCGCTTCCTGGGACTCTGCTTGACTTTCTGGCTCCGATTCAGAAGGGACATCTACAATAGCGTTACCTGTGACACTCTGAGCATAATCGTTTTTTGAGCATCCCAAAACAAGAACCATTAAGAGTATCATTACAAGCCAGTTCATATCATCACCCGCTCTATCAAAATTAAGGGGATATATAAATTTATCTGGGATGAAGGAAAAGGTATAAATAGCTTGCGCGCGCAGCAGGCATTATGATCTATAAAGAGCTCGTTGCAGTCTATGAGCAGCTTGAGGGTACTTCTAAACGGCTTGAAAAAACGTGGTATATTGCGCTTCTGCTCAAAAAAACACCACTGGAGGATTTAGAACATCTTTGTCTTCTACTGCAGGGGAGACTCTTTCCCGCATATGATGAGCGGGAAGTGGGGGTTGCATCCCGCCTTGTCATCAAGGCATTGAGTTTAGCAACGGGGCATAGCCTTGATAAAGTCGAGCAGATCTGGAAAAAGACAGGAGACCTCGGGAAGACGGCTGAACTCCTTATAGCGAAGAAACACCAGGCAACGCTCGCCCAGCAGCATCTCACAGTCAGGAAAGTCTTTGAGAATCTGAGAAAGCTCGCAGAGCTTGAAGGAGAGGGAGTTGTAGACAGGAAACTCAAGCTTATCGCGGAATTGCTCACTTCAGCTAGCCCACTTGAATCAAAGTATATTATCAAAACGGTTTTACAGGATTTGCGCATTGGCGTAGGGGAGGGGGTCATGAGGGATGCGATTCTGTGGGCATTTTTCACGCGTGAACTCCATATTTTGTATGATAACCGGGATAATCTGGAAGTTGTTACTGAGTTCGACAGGAAAAAGTACATGGAGTACGCTGCCAGCGTGCAACGGATGTATGATTTGAGCGCGAATTTTGGCGAGGTGGCAGCTGCGCTCAAAAAGAAAGGCAAGGACGCGTTTGGAACGATTGAACTTGAAGTTGGCAAACCACTCAAAGTCATGCTCTATCAAAAAGCGAAAGACATTAAAGATGCGTTTGAGACTGTTGGAAAGCCTGCGGCGTTCGAGTACAAATATGATGGCTTTCGGATGCAGATCCATAAAAATGATGAGAGTATTGAATTGTTCACGCGGCGCCTTGAGCGTGTTACGAACCAATTTCCCGACGTTGTGAAGGTGGTCAAAGCGCAGATTCAGTCAAAGGCGTGCATCCTCGACGCTGAAATCATAGGCATAGACCCCAAAACACGGCAATGGATGCCGTTCCAGAATATCAGCCAGCGCATCAAGCGAAAGTATGATATTGAAGAAACGATACGAAAGATCCCCGTCATGGTGAATGTGTTTGATATTCTGTACGCTGATGGGAAAACGCTCCTGCATGAACCGTTTTCAAAACGAAGAGCGCTGATTGAAAGGATTGTTCGGGAGAAAAAAGACGAGATTCAGGCGGCACGGCAGATTGTCACGAGTAGCGAGAAGGAAGCTCACGCGTTCTATGAAGAAAGCTTAAAGAAAGGCAATGAAGGGGTTATGGCGAAATCGCTTGATAAAGAGTACAAGCCCGGATCTCGCGTCGGGTATGGAGTAAAGGTAAAGCCCGTCATGGAGACGCTTGATCTTGTAATCGTCGGCGCTGAATGGGGTGAAGGAAAACGCTCAGGATGGTTGAGCTCGTTTGTTTTGGCATGCCGGGATGGCATTCATTTTCGAGAAATTGGAAGAGTGGGAACGGGCATTAAAGAGCTGGAATCAGAGGGAGTTACGTTTGAAAAGCTCACGAAGCTCCTTAAGCCGTTGATTATTGAGGAGAAGGGAAAAGAGGTAACGGTAAAACCAAAAATTGTCCTAGAAATCGATTACGAAGAGATACAGAAAAGTCCAACATATGGTTCGGGGTATGCTCTTCGATTTCCCCGCGTGCTTCGTTTGCGAGAGGATAAAAGTATTAGGGACGCGAGCGAGATATCGTATATTAAGCAGTTATATGAGGAACAGAAATAGAGGAATATCAAAAAGCATATAAACCATCTATTACCTCTCGGAGTATGTTATTCTCACATCCACCATCGGACTTTCACCCCGGAGCGCATGTCGTGAGCTGTTTCGTCGAACATGATGGACATATCTTGTTATTGCACAGGCAGGATCATAAACCGTATGGAAATACGTGGGGGATTCCTGCAGGAAAGGTTGATCCTGGGGAGGAATATTTACAAGCGGTCATACGCGAAGTCTTTGAGGAAACTGGAATACGATTATACATGAAAAATGTCAGGCTATTAAAGACTGTTCCAGACAGATACCCAGACTCCGACTTCTGGTATCATATGTTCAAGACAAGGTTTGAGACTAGACCGGCGGTTCAATTGAATCCCAAAGAACATAAAGAGTACCGTTGGGTGAAGCCCTTAGAAGCGCTCACGATGCCGCTTATCCTCGATGAGGACACGTGCATTTCGATGGAGTATGGAGCGGGACGATCCTGATATGTTTAAATAGGAATGAATGATACCTTTGTTTATGAACATTCAATTCGCGTATCGCTTCACGGGAGAAGACGAAGGCTGCTTATCGCACAGTTGCATTCGATTAAATCTGCTC
>Ga0209541_10009096_pt1 | contig 16171 bp, 19 predicted proteins | sample RifCSPlowO2_01_FD_184027 | JGI IMG/M metagenome (GOLD analysis project Ga0209541, IMG submission 184027) | Groundwater microbial communities from Rifle, Colorado - Rifle CSP2_plank lowO2_0.1 (SPAdes) (version 2) | ecosystem: Environmental > Aquatic > Deep subsurface > Groundwater | place...
CGAGGTTGCGGTCAAACAAAATTTGGCAGATACCTTGCGGACGGGGTTCAATGTGGAAGTCTATTTTCCATGAAAATCCCCGCACGGGCATATTCTTAATGATAATAAAAATATTAAAGCAATATCGTGTACACTTACAAAAATTTATATAGTTTAAAGTTTGAAATTCCTGAATGGTTTGGTTTGCCCGTTTTAGGCCTAAATTCAGCAAAGTAGTGCTCTGCACAGTGATAATTTCCGCTCTTGCCTCTGCTGGAAGCAAAGCTCAGGAACTAATGTCTTACGACCAAGCTAAGGGTGCGTATTCTGAAATCCTTGAGTTTGACGAAGTGAGGAAGAAAACCGAAGAGACCGTGAAAGAAGTCAGAGGAATGTTGACAGATGCAGCCAATATGAAATCTTACGCAGAAAAACTAGCAAAAGAAGGCAAAGCAGAAGAGAGCAAAGAGGCATATAGGAGATTGCTTAAGAAAGATGAACAGATTAGTGAAATTCTTACTAGACCATATAAACTGGGAGCTCACATTGCTTTGGCAAAGAATTATATATATAGAATAAAAAATGCGCTGAAAGACAATAAATTCTTCGACTCGAGTAGAGTGAATATAAGGGATTTAGAAGAGAACATTTATAATGCTTGGGTGGAAGTTGATGGGCTGACCAAACAAGTGTCCGCTGAAGTGCAAGAAGTGGAAAGAATACTTGGCATAATTAAATGATTTTTCTTGAAAAGGTCATTTCTTTAATTCACAAGCCCATATTGCACACTCACGTCGGAGTTCAATTTGTATCAAGCAAATGCTTTTTACATGGCTGTCCCCGCATGGCATATTAAATAAAAACTTCTTCTTTCGGAAATCTTAATTTTTTCTTTTGCTTGTCAGCAGCATACCCTATCGGGCATAATGCTGTTGGAACTAAATTCAATGGCAGATTAAGAATTTTTGCATATGCCTGAGGGTCAAACCCTTCCATTGGGCACGAGTCAAAGCCAAGCGTCTTAGCGCCGTTCAATGCATTTCCTAAAGCAAGATAAGTCTGCCTTTGCGCCCATGATAATTTCTGCTCGTCGCTCAAGCTTTTATCAAAACCCCTCATGATGTCTATGTATCCAGTGCTTGCTCCAACTTCCTTCATCAGTTTCTCAAGCTTATCTATGTTGCCAGCAATATCTTTATTTGCGCAGAAAACGAGCAGATGGGAACAGGATTCTATCTGCTTTTGATTCATTGACACCGGAGTTAATTTTTCTTTAAGTTTAGGATCTGTTATAACCTTTACAACCCATGGCTGTATATTAAAAGAGGATGGCGCATACCTTATAATCTCCATCAGCTCACTGGCTTTAGATTCTGGTATTTTTCTGCCGTCAAACTGCTTTGTTGCATACCTTCGCATTACAATTTGCTTGAATTCCATTTTTGCCTCAATGTATCGGATAACCGATATAGAAAAGCGTAAGTGATATTTAAATGTATCGGTTTTACGATATTTAGAAAAATATAAATACAAGCCAATAAATCAATCTTATATGAAAGACTGCTGCGAGATGAGGGGGTTTTTGAGTTTTATAGTACTAAAACTCATAAGCAAAAAGAACATGTCAGGAGATGATATAAGAAAAGAGCTAGCCAAAAGAAGAGGCTCAATGCCCAGCCCTGGGACAATTTATCCGGTTCTTAAGTCTCTCAGCAAAAGCGGCTTTATAAAGGAAATTAAGGACGGCGGAAAAATAAAAAGGTACAATCTTTCGAAAAAAGGCCAGAAAGAAGTGAAGCTGGCAACAATAAAGTTCTGCACTTTGTTTTATGACATGAAAGGGGAATTTAAAAGAGATTAAGCAATAGATTTTAAATGTGCTATTTATTTCTTTACAAAAATGCCAAAATACAAGCTTGTATGCTTTGATGTTGATGGTACTTTGATAGACAATGTGACTTTTTCATGGCCTATATTTCATGACTATTTTCAAACTGACAAGCATAGAAGGGAAGACGCAAGGAGCAAATTCTTTTCAGGCAAGATAAGCTATCTGGAGTGGGCAGAGCACGACATTAGCCTGTGGAAGGAAAAAAATGCAAAGAAAGATGATTTTTTCAAGGCAATGAGTCATTTGAAGCTTATGAAAGGCGCAATTGAAACACTGCAGGAGCTTAAAAAAAGAGGGCTCAAGCTTGCTGTCATTTCTGGCTCTTTGAATATTATTCTGGAAAAATTCATGCCAAACTATGATGAATTCTTTGATGATGTTTTCATAAGCAGGATATATTTTGATGAAAAAGGAAACATATCAAAAGTGGAAGCAACAGAGTTTGATATTGATGCAAAAGCTATTGCTTTGAAAAAAATTGCAGAAAGGGAAAAAATAAGATTGGAGGAATGTGTTTTTATCGGCGATTATTTGAATGATATGAAAATAATTCAGGAAGCTGGACTGGGAATTGCATTTAATTGCAAGTATGAAGAACTAAAGAAAGTAGCTGATGTTGTTATTGATAAAAAAGACTTAAGAGAGGTTTTGAAATTTATCTTATAATCTCTCTTTTAAAGCAGCGTAAATTATAGGCATTGCAATTGTTGCATCGCAAATCAAGTCAACAAACTTTGCTTTTGGATTCATTTTGCCCCATGAAATTCCTTCCTTTAGTTCTGCTCCAGAAGAGCCACCTGACTCAGGCCTGTCCATAGTTATCTGCACGCCATAAGAAGCTGACTTTGCAAATTGCATTGCCTGCTGGATATAGTTTTTTGGAACTCCACCTCCAAAATAAATCACTCCAGCCTTCTTTGCAGTCCATGCAATGTCGATTATCTCTTTCAAATCCTCAAAAGCCCTTGTTTCAACTTGCTTTCCTTTTGCAAGCTGGCCCCAAATCATCAAGCCAATTCCAGAATCGGATATTGCAGGACAAAATACTGGAATTTTATTTTCAAAACATGCCTTTAATATTGATTTGTTTGGAGTTAGTCTGCCAATCTCCCACAAAAATTCCTTGATTGATTTTTTTTCTTTTAATTTTTTAAAATTCTTATCAATAAAGTCTTCCATACCCTCATAAATCTTGTTCGGCATATAAGACTCATAGATTCTGTCAAATCCTTTTTTGTGCAGTTCAGAGTCATCGGCATCTGCACTTCCTTGATAATGCCTGTATCCAAGCGCTTCCCCTAAATCATGCGTTAAGGTAGCGCCTGTTGTGACAACAACATCAACCCATCTATTTTCTATAATACCAATTATGATTTCCCTCATGCCGCCTGGAACAAGAGGGCCTGCTAACCCAAGAAAAACCTTGCATTGCCTGTCTTTTATCATTGCTTCGCATATATTTGCAGCTTTTCCAAGCCTGCCAGCTCCTAAAACTCCAGCAGAATCCATTTGTTTTACTAATTCATTAACACTCACTTCTTTTTTTATTTTTATGTGATTGACTGGTTTCATATTTTTAATATTTTTTTGTTAAAGTTTTTCTTTAGTAAATGTTACTGTGCTTCTTGCCTTCGACAATATGGCAACTTCAATAAAATATTATATTTAAAAATAAAAAACTCTATAAGAATTATCCAAAATCTATGCTCCTTGTTTTCTAACAGTGCACATACTCTTAAGAAAACACAATAGTTATTTAAATCTTATCAAAAATGAATCATAAAATGAAATTATTAGTTGATGTGCATACCCATTTAGACCATCCTTTATTAATCAATAAAATTGATGAAATAGTCAAAAGAGCAAAAAATGCCGGGTTAAAACATATCATAACAAACGGCATAAATCCAGAAACAAACAGGACATGCCTTGAGCTTTCCAAGAAATATGATATTATAAAGTGCGCAATGGGGCTTTATCCTAGAAATGCTTTAAAGAAGGAAATAGAAAGTGGAGAATACCCATTAAAGATTGAAGATTTCAATATAGATGATGAAATGGAATTTATTAAAAAAAATAAAAATAATATTGTTGCGATAAGCGAAGTTGGCTTGGATTTTGTTAACGGAGAGGATAAAGAACAAATTGAAGACTTTCAAAAAATGATTCAGCTTGCTGAGGAATTAAAAAAACCGATTGTTGTCCATTCAAGAAAAGCAGAATTAAAATGTATAGAGACGCTAGAATCTTCAAAAAACAAAAAAATCATCATGCATTGCTTCTCTGGAAAAAAATCTCTTGTCAAAAGAATTGCAGACAATGGCTGGTTTTTGACAGCCCCTACAATAGTTGTAAGAAGCCAGCAGTTCCAGGATATTGTTAAGAATGTTCCAATTTCGCAGCTTTTTTGTGAAACCGATAGTCCGTATCTAAGTCCATACAAAAATCAATGGAACGAACCTGCTTTTGTGATTGAAAGCTACAACAAGATTGCTGAAATAAAAGGCATGGATATTAATGAAGTTGTAAATAATATCTATATGAACTGGCAGAAAGTGTTTGAGTAATATAGTTAATTTTAAATATTATCTGATAAAGAATCAACATATGAAAAATTTAATATTCATTTTAATGCTGTTTCTAACATTGCAAATTGTTTACGCTGAAACTAAGATATTCTCTGGCACTGTGATAACAGACACAGATAAAGTAATAGAAGGATCAATTTTTAAATTTAAGTATGATGATGTAAGTAATAAAGTATTTGCGCAGACTCCGACAACAGCACTGATTGTTGATAATGGCGCCTGTAAATCAAATAATGTGTTCAGGGTTTGCATAAACAGGGCAAATTTCTCTTACAAAAATGTAACTACGTATGTTTATTATTATGAGGTTGATGCAACAATATACAAGCTTACAGGAAGCTTATCAACAAGCAGCAAATCAATTCTAACTGATTTATTGCAAGGCGAATCAACTGAATTTACAATAACCATAACCAACCCAACAGATTTTGACATTACAGATATAATTTATAATGAAGATTTAACGCCATTTTTAATAAAAGATGTTAAAGGCTGCAGCTTAGATGGAAATCAGATAAAATGGCAGGGATTCCTAACAAGCAAGTACGATAAAACATGCACTGCAACAATTGCAGCGGAGAAAGAAGGCACTCAAAATTTAGCAGGAAATCTAAGCTATTTTAACGGGTTTGAAACAGAAAAAAAGACAACAGATTCCATAACAATAAAAGTGCTTCCAAAACAGCTAAAGATAAGCCAATTTACCGATAAAAATATTGAAATAAAAAAGCCATTTTACTTTAACATTTCTTTACAGAATGTACATTCAAGCGAGGATATAAACTCATTTGCTGCAATCATGATTCCAAGCCATGTTTCTCTTATCAAAGACACACCTGTTTTTGAGAAAAATGCAAGAGTTTTGAAACATAGCTTAATGCTAAAGCCAGGAGCAGCAATAAATTACTCGTTATACATGGAAAAACTTTCAGAAGGCAAAGAGCCAATAAACTACAGATTTGATTACACAATCAAGGGCATAAGCGATGTAATAGAAAACAGCACTTTTGTGGATATTATAAGCGTGCCAACAAACAAGCCTTCTGAACCTGAAATAGAAAAAGAGGAATATAATGCAACAGCAAATCTAACAGCAACTAATGAAGTTCAGGGTGCCAAAGCAATAGATGAAAATAAAACAACTGCAGCGGAAATTGAGCCTGCAAACAAAACTATAGAAAAAGTTACATCAGCAGATTTGCAAGAACCAAAACTTTTCAGTAAAAATATCTTGTTGTTAAGCATAGTAGTTCTTGCCACATTCATAATTATTCTTCTTGTTATTTTTAAAATAAGAAAAAGAAAAAAAGAAAGTGATGAATTGGCAGAGAGAATAAAAGAAAAATTAAAGGAACCCATCGATGAGCAAATAAAATAAAAACAAAAGATTTTTAAGCTCTATACCTAATTTAAGTTCTATGAAAATAAGCGTAGACACTAAAGAGGATTCACATGATGATATCAGAAAAGTGATTAAAATGCTCCAGCACCTTGTTGGCGATTCCCAAGAAGTTTTTACAAATCAGCCAACTCCCGAATCAGGCACAGAAACTGCCGGAAGCCCATTTGCCAATATTTTTGGCGATACGTCTTCTACTTCTGAAACATCAACAACAGCTTCAGAAACAACCCAAGAAACAGCAGAAGAAACAAGCCAATCAACAGAAGACTTGTTTGCAGAGTTATTTAGCGAAGAAGAATTAAAGAAAATGGATGCATCTAATGTTAAAAATGAGGATGATAAAGAAGATGACGAAGTAGAAGTCAAGCCAAAAGATAAAAAGTATAAGATTGAGTTTTTTTAGATTTTTTATACTTTGTATTTCCTTAAAATCCGAACAAATAACTTATCCCAATTAAAAACAATATAATTGCGAATATTTTATTCATATATTTTCCATATTTTTTAATTCTCGATTCTATTAATGAATAAGATTTAATTGACAATAAAGTTATTGTTATCAAAGCAAATGTAACAGCTAAAGCGTAAGCAATCATTAAAGCTAAGCAATTAGTGCCTCCAATACAAAAAGCAAGAATCGCAAATTCTTCTTCATGCGCAAAGCCAAGAATTAAGGCATAAGATGCAATTTTCCACAAATTTTTATTCTTCTTGCTTTCAAGGCTCTGTGGCTTTTCAAACCAAGCCTTTACAGCTAATAATACTAGTGTAAGAGAAGCTATGTATTTAGCTATTGGAAAAGATGTTAAGTTAAGTTTTTCATTAAAAATCAAAAAAATAATTACAACAGCGATTGAAGAAAAGAGATGGAAAAATGCAATAATGCTTGAGGATAATAATCCACTAATAATCTTGTTTTTCTTTTTTATCGAATAATAAACTGCAACAGGCCAGCCATGCCCTGGCTCAAGCCCATGAATCAAGCCAATAAGCAAAATCCCTAAATAGATGTGATAATCCATTCTTGTAAATTTTGTTGATTTTAAACTTTGATTATCTTCCCTTTCTTGCCAACATTAATGACTTTTGTTTTGCCAATCATTTCTTCTATGCCTTCTGCTTCATGGACATGGCTGCACAGCAGAATATCCGGCTTGAAAGTGTCAATTGCTTTCCTTACACCTTCGCTTCCTGGAAATATATTTGAAAATTTCTCCATTAAAGAGCCGCTAGGATGTACATGGGTTACTAAAATCTTCTTCTTTGCATCCTTAATCCTTTCATAGCCTTTTTTTATCAGTTCAAAAATTTCGTCTTCTCCAAGCTGGAACAATCCGATATTTGCTCCTCCGCATCCAAACAATCCAACATCCTTGTATTTAATAGAATAACCATGAAGATTGGTTGCTCCATACAGCTCAGCAAGAAAATCAGCAGTTGCAACAGTCTCATGATTGCCGGGAATTAAAATAACTTTTTTATGCTTCTTGACAAAAGGGCCTATTATGCCCTCTGTTGATGTCTCTGCATATGTCAAATCCCCGCAAAGAACAATTAAATCAATGTGCTCCTTTTCTGCCTGTTCTGCTAACTTTTTAGCTTGTGAAGTGTCGCCATGTATATCGCCAGCTGCTAGGATTTTTAGCTTTGTTTTATGCTTGTTTTCCATAAACAAAAATAAAGAATAGTCATTTAAAAACTTATCTCTCAATAACCTTTACTGCTTCAGTCAAGTCAATTATCTTGCTAGGCTTGCCTTCTTTTTTTCCTTCGTACAAGACAAAATCAATGCTACTTTTTATTGCTGGATCCAAATCTTCCAAAGAAGTCATGTAATCTTCATTTGCTCTGTTTACTGATGTTGTGACAACAGGAATTTCCGCTTCAGCAGCAACATTTCTTATCCAATGGTTTGGAATTCTAATTCCCAAGGTGTTTAACCCTGAATTAACGCCTCTTGCAACACAATTATTTTTTAATTTTAAAATCAAGGTGTATGGGCCGGGAAGTTTTTCAAGCCATTCCTCTGCTTCTTTTGTGACAACACAATTTTTATTTATCCATTCCAATGAAGGCGCAATCACGGAAAAAGGATTTGTCGCCCTTCCTTTAAGCTGCCTGACTTTTTTTACAGCATTAGAAAGCTCTGCATTGCAGCCAATACCGTAAATTGTATCAGTCGGATGAATGAAAACAGCGCCTCTTATTATAGCGTCTATGATTGATGGCTTCTCCATCTTAAATTCGTCAAAATTCAATATACGCATAAAGAAAGGGAAAAATTAATGGTATAAAAAGATTGTGTTATAAAAAATTTACCCCAAATACCCAATCATAAATCCTTCTTCCTCAGCATTTATTTCGTCATCTTCTACATATTCTTCCAAATAATCTACGTTGTAAAAGTCTTCTTCATCCTCTTCAAATTTTTCTTTCATCAAAACCACCTCATTTTATATTTACGCCGCTGCATTGAGCATCAAAGCTTCTCAATTGTTTGTTTGTCCTTATTGTCAGTTCCTTGATTTGCTGATAAAACAAATCTTCAATGTATTCATTGCTTAGTTCCATTTTGTGTCACCTCATTTTTGTTTTTATTATGCGCCGCAGTTGCATGCGAGTCGCTCGCATGCTCGCGACATCTCGCTGGGAGTTCCACCCAAAAAGGATTAACCTTTCCGAGATTTGAACCCAGAAGCTCTTGCGAGCAGCAGGGTGTCAATCTGCCGGAATTCCAAGTTATCCTACTGCGGCATAAAGTTTAAATATAAGTTAAACAATACACATTTTGAGGGTGTCAATCTTTTGGATTCCGGTTATCCTACCGGTTTTATTTTTTCTTTTACCAGCCATCAATTCCCATATTTCGCATGAAGTCCTTTGCAACTATCGGCTCTGGAACCTCCATGCTTTTTGATGGTGGATTGTAACATTGATAGCACACTTCATACCATGGCTTGATTTTTGTTCCGCACATATTGCATCTTATCATCTTTTTGCCTCTTGAATTTTTAAGCAGGAAAGTTTGGGGTGAAAAGAGTCAAACCGTGACTTACTTTCCTGCCACCATATATTGAGAATTCTTTGGTTTAAATATTTCACACAAGGATGTCCAGTGTCCAGTGGTTATTGTCTATATTGAAAAGAAACAAAATATATATAAAAAACAAAATCTACCTTCAATTTATGAAATGCTTTCATCTAATAGTATCAGGCAGAGTACAAGGCGTGTTTTTCAGGGCCAATGTCGGGAATAAAGCCAATGAATTGGGGTTGAAAGGCTATGCAAAAAACCTTGAGAATGGAAATGTTGAGGTTGTTGCTGAAGGCGATGAGGAAAAATTAAAAGAATTGATTGAATTTATGAGAAAAGGCCCTGGTGTTGCAAAGATTGAAAATATAAAAATAACCCCTAAAGAACCGGAAAACTTTAAAAACTTTGACATTAGGCATTAAGCTATGGGGTGGAAATATTTTATTTTATTGTTGTCTTTGTTTTTGTTAATTTCATGCACTGCGCAGCAAGAACATATTTCAGCGCAAGCTGCTCCAAATCAAGTGAAAAATGTTGATGTTTTGAAAAATGGAAATACTTCTGGAATAGAAGCTCAAGAAGTTAACTATGTTCAGGCAATTGGGTTTCTTGCAAAGCCAAAAGAAGAAGGAATATATCCCGGAGTTGTGATGATACACGAATGGTGGGGATTGAATGACAATATAAAGGAGATGGCGAGAAGCCTTGCTGCAGAAGGCTATGTTGTTTTGGCAGTTGATTTATTTGGCAAGGTTGCAAAAGACGCAAATGAAGCAAGGGAATTGATAAATCCGATAAATAAAAATCCTGCTGAAGCTGTTGAAAATATGAAAGCTGCAGTTCAATATTTGAAAAAACAAAATAATGTTGACAAGGAAAAAATAGCATCAATGGGATGGTGTTTCGGTGGAGGGATGAGTTTGCAGCTTTCTTTGAATGAGAAGCTTGCAGCCACTGTGATTTATTATGGGAGTCTTGAAACAAACGCTACAAAACTTTCAATCATCAAATGGCCTGTTCTGGGAATATTTGGAAGCCTGGACACCTCAATTACAGTTGCAAGCGTCAAAGAATTTGAAAAATCATTAAATCAATTAAACATACCGAATGAAATCCGCATTTATGAGGGAGTCGGGCATGCATTTGCAAACCCAAGCGGTGCAAATTACGCGCCTGAGCAGACAAAAGATGCTTGGGAAAAGACGATTGAGTTCTTGGAGAGAAATTTGAAGAAATAATAAATACGCAAAATTAGAATTAACCACTTAAAGCACTTATAACTTCTTGTACTAACTCTTCTGAAAGAGGCACATAGTCATTGGGATTTTTATTACCAAAATAAATCTGAGGCACTCCTCCCTTAGGGCTGAAAGGTTCTCTAAAATGTGATCTAGAGGAATTTATTACCCTAATTAAACCATCTAAGTTGTGGCTATCTATAATTAAACTACCTTTCCCATTCTCCCCCCATGGCCTATAACTTAAATATCTATTACCATCTTTGTCGTAAAAAAGTAAAGTATTTGCCATTTTATATAGAAATAATAAGCTTCAATTTAAAAACTTTCCTCATTAAATCTAAAACTCCGTCAACTTTTTCTCAGAATTGTGCTTAATGATTGTTGTGTTGCCTTCATTCCCTCCAGCAGTTTTCTCAACAACTATGAACTTGTTTTTTTCCAATTTGCCTATTTTCCTCTGGAATGACTTGTAAACAAGGTTGCCTCCATTTTGCTGATACATTTTAAAGAAGTCACCAATCCTCTTGCCGGAGTTTTTCCTGACCAAATCAAGAATAAGTTGCTCGTCTGCCGCAAGCTCTTCAGGACTTTTGATGCTGAAGTCCTTTATCTTTTCCAATGCAAGCTGCGCATGCTCAACCCTTATATTCCTTGAAGACTTGTCCTCGGCAATTACACCAGACTGCTTCATCAAATATAAGCCCGTTCTTATGTCCTGCATGTCGTATGCTTTCTTTGCAATCATCTCAAAGGCATTGCTGTCCCAAACATTGGGCTGGAATGCATACTCCATCCTCTGCTTCAGAATTCCTTTTGTTTCCTCATAGTTATACGGCTTGAATTCAATAGTTTCTGGCATTAATCTTGATTTGATTCTTTCATCAAGGTCATCAATCCACTCCTTGTAATTTGTTATAAGTATTATTGCTTTTCTGCTTATCTCTTCAAGAGTCATGTAGAGGAAATCCAATTCTTCCAGCTTGTCAACCTCATCAAGCACAATAACAACAGATTTCTTGTTGAGAGTCTGCTTTATCCACCTGAAAAGCTCCTCTGTTTTCTTGTTTTGCACGAACTTGAAATTCATCTGGTCGCAGATGTCAAGCAATATCTTAAAAGTGGTGTTGTGCTTCCAGCAGTTTATGTATAGCGGTATTATGTCCTCTGTCTCTTCCTCAATCTCCCTCAAGAGGTGCCTGCAAGCAACTGTCTTGCCGATGCCCGGCTGGCCGTAGATGAAGCAATGCCTGCCGGTATTTTCATTGAACAATGGCTTTATGCATGCTGCAATTGCCCTTTGCTCCATTTCCCTGTAAGGCACAAGCTTGGGAATGAAAGAAAAATCTAGCGGAACATCGCTTTTCTCCTTGAACAGGCTTTCAGAGCTTCCTAAAATGTCCTTGAATAAGCCACCCATTTTTATAGAAGAAGTTATTATTCTAATAGTTTATATATTTTTTGTTAGACTTTAGCGCCACATCTGCTGCAAAACCTATCATGCATTTTCATTATATTGCCGCATTTATGGCATCTCTTATAGTGATGTGCTTGATGTTGAGATTGGACTGAAGTTATGTGTTGTACTTCTCCTGTTTTACTCATTTTTCTTTTTATTAAACCAAAAATCAATTTCATAACACCAACAAAAACAAAAACCAAGCCTGCATAGAAGAAAAATACGAATTTTTCATAATTTACTTTCCATGAAAATATGGAAACAAATAAGCCGACTGCAATATAAACCAAACCATGGATTTTTGCCATTTTGTTAGTTTTTATAATGTATAGGCGAGGCGGCACGATATGGTAGAAAAGTGACGCCGAGCACTAGATATTGCCGAAGGCAGATCTAATTTATTTTCAATATAATTCTTAGTTAAATCTTATTTAATGTGAAATTTATGTTAGTTTTAATGTTTTATATCTTTCCTAGCGCATTATTTTAAATTTTTCTCAAAAAATGAAAATCTTATTCTCTCTTCCCAATAACTTTCTTTCCCATATACTTCTGCAAAACAGCTGGAACTTTTATTGAGCCGTCTTTTTGCTGGTAATTTTCTACAATTGCCCTTATTGCCCTCGATGTAGCTATTGCTGTGCTGTTTAAAGTATGCACATATTCTTTTTCTTCTCCTTTTCTGTACTTTACGTTGAGCCTTACTGCTTGATAAGAAGTGCAGTTTGAACAGCTTATAACCTCCCTATACAAACTTTCCCTTGGCGACCATGCCTCAACGTCATATTTTTTTGCTGCAACTGTGCCAATATCGCCTGTACATACATTTACAACTCTATAGGGAATCTTTAATTTTTGGAATATTCCTTCTGCATTGCTTAAAAGCTCTTCATGGAATTGCCAGGATTCTTCTGGCTTGCAGAAAATAAATTGCTCTACTTTGTTAAAATGATGCACTCTGAATAATCCCCTTGTGTCAATGCTGTGGCTGCCTAGCTCTTTTCTAAAACAAGGAGAGAAGCCAACAAACTTCATCGGTAATTGCTTTTCTTCAATTGTTTCATTCATGAGCATTGCTGCAATCGGGTGCTCTGATGTTGCAATAAGCAATAAATCTTCATCTTCTACTTTATACATCATGGTCTCGAAGTCTTTCAAATCTGTTACGCCTTCGTAAGGCTTTCTTCTGAGCATCAAAGGAGGCTCAACAAGAATATAGCCTTTCTTTGTGAGGGAGTCAACAGCAAAATTTACCAAAGCTAGTTCAAGCCTTGCAATGTCGCCCATCAAATAATAAAATCCATGCCCGGAAACTTCAGCAGCCTTTTCAAAATTTGCCAAGCCAAGCTCTTGAAGCAATTCTCCATGCGGCTTCAGCTCAAAACTGAATTTTGGCTTTTCTCCCCATGTTTTGACAACAATATTGTCATTTGCGTCTTTTCCAACTGGCACAGATTCATGGAGTATGTTAGGCAATCTCATCAAATAATACTCAATCTTATTCTTTAACTCCTCAATCCTTTCATCGCTCTGCTTTATCTTGTCAGGCAATTCTTTTGCTTCCCGCACTTTTTCTTTTATGTCCCTGCCTTGCTTCTTCAGCTTGTTTATTTCTTCAGTTATCTCATTTCTTCTCTGCCTTAGCTTTTGGTTGTCTTGAAGCAGTTTTCTGTATTCTGCGTCGCTCTTTAGCAAATCATCCAGCCATTCAATCTTTTCTTTTTCATTTCTCTTTTCCAAATCCTTTCTTACAATTTCAGGATGCTCCCGAATAAATTTTATGTCAAGCATAGGAAAAGAATTCTTTAAAATCTATAAAAAGGTTTCTGAATGGAAAGTTATATAAAGGAGTATTTCGAGGAATTAGATAAAAAGGTGGTATTAGTTATAACATGGCTTATCAGGAATTAAGACAAAATCCTATAACAGGAAATTGGGTTATAATCGCAGAAGATAGAAGCAAAAGACCTGGTGTTTTGCAAATTAACGGGAAGGTACAGCTGCCGGCTTATGATAAAGATTGTGTTTTCTGTCCTGGTAATGAAGATAAAACTCCTCCAGAAATTTTAGCTTATCGTAATGGGGATGTTTGGTGGGCACGTACTATACCTAATAAATTTCCTGCTCTTTCTTTAGAAGCTAGGATTGATGGACAACCACAAATAATTAGAGAAGGTATGTTTGTTAGAATGCCAGGTTACGGAGTTCATGAAGTAATTATAGAAACACCATCTCATAATCAAGATATTTATGATAGAGAATTAGGTCAAGTTCGTGAAATGCTTTGGATGTATAGAGATAGATTAACAACATATAAAAATGAAGAAGAATTAGAAAATATTTTAATTTTTAAAAATAAAGGAGATACAGCTGCCGCGTCATTATATCATCCACATTCACAACTTACTGCTTCTCCTGTACATATGCAAAGGCTTGATTTGGAAATAGAAGGGTCACAAAGATATTTCTTATCAGAAAATTTTATGGGTAAAAAAGAACAATGTGGCTATTGTGATATGATAAACCAAGAAATTGAAATAAAAGATAAATTTGGCGTTACTTCAAGTGTAAACAGACTAATAGCTGAAAATCCTTATTCCATTGCATTTTTACCTTTTGCCTCTGCATTCCCTTTTGAAACATGGATAATGCCAAAAAACCACCGATCAGATTATACACTAATTAGTCCTGAAGAGGCTACACAATTAGCTATTATAACAAAAGAAGTATTTGAAAAATTGCATAGAGCATTGCCAAATTTTGATTATAATATGATATTACATACAACACCATTAAACGCAGGTATTCAAGAATATTATCATTGGCATTTTGAAATTATTCCTAAACTAACAAAAATAGGTGGTTTTGAGTTAGGGTCTGGAATTTTTATAAATATTGTAGCACCAGAAAAAGCTGCAAAATTCATGAACACAGGTTTAGACTATTAACCTTATCTTCTCTTTTCTATTCAAAGCTTCCATCAGCTTTCTTCCAATGTTGTTGCTTTTCTTTATTTTTATAATGCCTGTTTTGCCTGCTTTTGCGCTTAAGATAAACTCATCTCCGGCATGAATGTCGACATCTTTGTTTTGCATGTCCATTCCTAATTCGATTAGTAACTGATTTTTTTTGTAGCTTATTTCAAAAGGAATTTCTCTTTGCTCCTTAGCAGCTCCTTTTATGCTGTACTTTTCATTTAGACTTTTTATATCAATGCTGATGCCAAGCTTTTCCTCAATTCTTGTAATATTGACCCCTTGCTTTCCAATAATCCTTGCAATATCACTCTCTGGGACATAAACAACGCACTTGTTGTCTGATAGCACCTCAACTTCTGCATCTCTTGAGTATTTCTGGAATTCAGCCAAGATTGTTGTTTCAGCAAGCTTGTGCGCACCGCTTTTTTCCCTGCCCTCCTGTACAGGAATCACAACTGTTTGCTCGCCATAGCTGTAGATTTCATATTCTAGCTTGCTAGTCTCAAAATCATTGACCACAACAACAGGCCTTGCCAAATCTGCCTCTGTCATTCCTGAAGGAACTTTGACTGTCATTTTAAGAGCAAGAACTTTGTTTATAAATCCGTTTTTAATAAAAATCACAGTGTCAATCACTTGCGGGATAACACCCATTTCAACCCTGCCGATAAACCTTTGAATTGCATCAACTGGAGATGTTGCATGCACAACTCCAACCATTCCAACCCCTGCCAATCTTAGGTCAGCAAAAAGCTTGAAGTCATCTGTGTTTCTCATTTCGTCAAAAATTGTATAATCAGGCCTTGAAAGAAGCAAAATGTCATGTATTTCTTGAGCATCGCCATATGATATGGCATATTGCGTTATTCTCTCTGGTAAAATTAAATCTCTAGGAGCTTCAACAGTCTTTACTATCTTGTTTTGAAAAGCATAATACTCGGCTAACGCCTGCGCAAATGTTGTTTTTCCCATGCCTGGAGCGCCTGCAACAAGAACTCCTTCTGCCTGTTCTCCAATCCTTTTCATTAATTTGTCACTTAACTTATAATCGCTTAAATTGAGTTTCCTTACAGGCCTTACAGCTGTAATTTCCCATCCATCTGAAAAAGGAGGCCTTGTTATGACAATCCTGAATAAGCCAAGCTGCACTATAGTTGAGCATGCTCTTTCAATCTCTATAAAGCCATCTTTTCTTAGCTTAGCATCTTCTATTATCTCTCTTGATATAGATTGGATTTCTTCTTGCCTTAAAACAGCTTTTCTTAACTCTTTAAACTCCCAGTTGCCAGGCACTCCTTTCTTTGCATAAGGGGGGACATTTTCCCTTAAATGAACGCTCATTGTTACTTCGTCAAAAAATCTCTCAAGCTTTAATTTTCTTAAGCCTTTTTCAGGCCTTTTGTAGTAGATAGCCTTCATTCCTTTTGCCAATGCAACTTCGCTTTGCACTTTGTCTGATGTTATTAAAGTAGCATCTTCATCATAAGCTAGCTGCCTGATCAAAGAATCTATTTCACCTAAAGAAGCATGCCTTATTTCAGCAGCTTTTGGCCTTGAGCCTTTAAAAGAAAGCTCAAAACCTTTCTCTGTTGAGAGCTTTTT